>Ga0099364_10012879_pt1 | contig 11249 bp, 6 predicted proteins | sample TergutTh196P3_FD_73070 | JGI IMG/M metagenome (GOLD analysis project Ga0099364, IMG submission 73070) | Microcerotermes parvus P3 segment gut microbial communities from Pointe-Noire, Republic of the Congo - Th196 P3 | ecosystem: Host-associated > Arthropoda: Insects > Digestive system > Gut ... | reverse complement strand
TATATGGAAACGATTCCATAAGGGTATTTATTTTATCTATAAACTGTTGCACAGTATACCTCCTTTAAACTGTATATTTAAAGGTTTTGCGGATTTAACCATTAGAGTCAAGGAAATATTAAGTATTTTTTGTCGATTATAGCCTCTAAAAAACTATAAAAAATTCTCCAAGAAAACATCTTGACAAAAATTGACCATTATTTCATAGTATAGTGGGTTTTTATATATTCTGCGATATAATGACATTTATTCAATAGCCAAAATTTTAAAAAATCCGGTGCTTTTTATTGATGAGCCGTTTGATCAGGAAACTCTTGTCGCCGATATTGAAACCCATTTTATGGGAGGAAGCAGTTAATGAAAAACAAAAATAAATCAAAGTATCTTGTTTTGGGTCTTTTCCTTTTTTCTTTTTGCATAGTGCTATTTGTATCCTATTGGGCAAATGGGCAGATAAGGTATTCCTTGAGTACCATGGAATACAACATTGAAAAGCGATTGAACGTGGTTGCCGATTGGCTGGCAGAATTAACTAGTATAAAGGAACTGGATCAGTACCGCAATGTTGAAGACATGGAATTACCTTCATACAAGGCTCTGCGGCTAAGACTGTTTGAGTTCGCCGAGAAAACCGGTGTTTTATATGCATATTACATTCGACACGAAGGAGATTACCTATACTATATCGTTGACAATGATTTTGATGAGGAAACAAAAGTGGGATTAGATACCGACCCATTTGTTTTAGATGACGAACCTTGGATAAAATCTGCAATAGAGGGCAAAACCGTCCATGCAGGGTTGGGAAATTACTCCATAGGGTGGGATGGGCTATTAACTTCTTATGCTCCGATATTTCGTCCGGACGGAACGGTTGGGGCCATCGCCGGAATTGATATGATTGATGTATCCATTGTAACCGCTATGAGGATGGTAAGGATACTAACAGTTTTGCAGTTACTCATGGTATGTACTGTTTTTGCCAGCGGTCTGTTTTGCTTTGCCCATTTCCGTAAGGAGGCAATTGTTGCTAAAGAAGCCAGTTTAACCAAAAGCAATTTTCTTGCCCAAATGAGCCATGAGATTCGCACCCCTATGAACGCTATTACCGGAATGTCAGAACTGCTTTTACGTAGGGATATTTCTGAGGATGCCAGAAATGAAGTACAGGATATCAAACATGCAGCAACTAGCCTTATTTCCATTATTAATGATATTCTGGACTTTTCAAAAATTGAGGCAGGTAAGCTGGAAGTCATTAAAGACAACTATATGCTTTCTTCTTTAGTAAACGACACGGTTAACATCATTCGCATGCGGCTTACTGAAAAGCCAATTGAGTTTTTTACTAATATAGACGACAAGCTCCCTAACAATCTCATTGGAGACGAAGTGCGACTGCGGCAGATTATACTTAACCTTCTTTCCAATGCAGTAAAGTTTACAGATAAGGGACATGTTAGCATGACGATTACCACCAAAAAGAAAGAAGATAAAAAGATATGGCTTAAAATTGTAATAAGCGACACCGGACGAGGCATTAAGCCCGAGGATCAAGCAAAACTTTTTTCGGCTTTCATGCAAGTGGATACTAAAAGAAATCGGAGTATTGAGGGAACTGGCTTGGGTCTTGTCATTACCAAGCAGCTTTGCGTTGCCATGGGTGGGGATATCAGCATGGATAGTGAGTACGGCAAGGGCAGCGAGTTTACTGTTATCATTCCACAAGAACTTGACTTAGAGTCACCATTCTCCGTTGTAGGAGACTTGAACAGCAAGCAAGATTATTTAATGACAGGAAATATAACCCGGTTTACTATTCCCAATGCACGACTTCTAATAGTGGATGATATTATCACCAATCTTAAAGTTGCCGAAGGTCTTCTTGTTCCCTACAAGGCAGTAGTTGACACTTGCCTAAGCGGAGCAGAGGCTATAGAATTAGTAAAACAACAAAATTATGATCTAATATTCATGGATCACATGATGCCCGAAATGGATGGAATTGAAGCGATTACAATTATAAGGGCTCTGGAAGGCGAGCGTTTCAAAGCCATGCCGATCATAGTTTTAACAGCCAATGTGGTGTCGGGGATGAGGGAGATGTTTTTAGAAAAAGGCTTTAACGACTTTCTTGCCAAACCTATAGATGTTCCCAAACTTGATGAAATACTTAGTCGCTGGGTTCCCAAAGAAAAAAGAGAAGATAGAAAAGATAAAAAATTGATTTTATTAGTAGATAACAACCCTGTAAACCTTAGGCTTGGAATAAGCACGTTGGAGGAAAAATATGATGTTATAACATCCCCTTCGGCAGAAAAAATGTACAAGCTTTTAGAGAACAACAGTCCTGCATTGATTTTGATGAACTCTAATATGCAAGATTCCCTAATACCAAAAGATATTTCGGTGGTCTTTATTGATGAGCCGTTTGATGAAGCAACTTTCACTAACTGTGTTGAAACCCATTTTCAGAGAGAAAATAATATATGAAAAGAGTAATATATAATAGTTTAAATATGACATTGGTAAGTTTACTGCTCTTGATCATGTTGTTTATAATATTTTTCGGATGCAATAAGAAACCGGCAAACGATGATAATAAAACTATACATACTACTTTCCTTGATATTCCAAATATTACTGAAGATGAGATAAAAGCCATAAAAGAACTTCGTACCAAATATGAATCCTTTACATTTGGTGCCTTATACAGCACAGAGGCTTTTTATACTGAAAACAACGAATTAAGAGGGTATATACCTCTTTTTTGCGAATGGCTTACCCAATTATTCGATATTAAGTTCATTCCGGAACTTTATGATTGGGGTGATTTATTCCCAACCCTAAAAACAGATTTCACAGGTGAGCTAACTGCTACTGAACAACGCAAAACCGAACTTGGATTCTTTTTTTCTTCCTCTATTGCAGAACGTTCGATGAAATATTTTCGCATTCCCGGTAGTCAATCTCGTTGGGAAATTATCAGAACACGTCCGCTAAGGCTGGCTTTTATGAGCGGAAGCACGACATCAGTAGCTGTTGGGGCTAAACTTGATGAAATATCAGTTCCCCATAAATCCTTTTATGTAAACGATTATCATACCGCATATCAAATGTTAAAGAACGGTAGTATTGATGCCTTGATTGAAGAAATGGTTGCAGAAGCCGCTTTTGACGAAATAGGCAACATTGTTGTTGAAGATTTTCTTCCATCTATATACGAACCGGTTTCTTTTACTACGCAAAATTCTGAACTTGAACCGATTATCAACATTGTGAATAAAGCTCTTGAACATGGCGCAACCAGCCATTTGCGAGATTTGTACGATAGGGGAATGAATGAATATGCGCGGCGTAAATTTTTCTTACAGCTTGACGAGAGTGAACTGAAATTTTTGAGAGAAAACACCTCAATTGCTTTTTTAATTGAATATGATAATTATCCTGTCAGTTTTTTTAACAAAAATGAAAGTCAATGGCAAGGGATTGTTATAGATATATTGGCCGAAATAACTGACCTGACAGGTTTGACTTTTCAACCAATCAATGAATCTAATTGCAACTTCTCTGATTTGATGCAGATGTTGGAGAGCGGTGAAGGAGCCATGATTTCTGAGTTGATAAGAAACGAAACCCGAAAAGGCCGCTTTTTATGGCCGAATAATAATATACTAAGTGATAATTATATAGCCATCTCCCTTGATTCAAGACCGATTATTAGCATACACAGAATTATGCAATTAAAAGTCGGCATTCAAAGGGATACGGCGTATGCCGATTTGTTTCATACATGGTTCCCCGATCATCCTCGCGTTATTGAATATGAAAATATGGATAAAGCTTTCGAAGCTTTGAATGACGGCGAAATTGACCTTTTTATGTCAAGTATGAATTCTCTTCTTACCATGACCCATTATCACGAGCACCCCGGTTTCAAGGCAAATATAGTGTTTGATTATACTTTTGGCTCTACTTTTGGGTTTAATATAAATGAAGAAATTTTATGTTCAATCATTGATAAAGCACTAAATATAGTTAACACCAAAGCTCTTTCTGAACAATGGACACGCAGAACCTTTAATTACCGTTTAAAAATAATTGAATCACAGAGACCATGGATAATTGGCGTTATTGTGCTGTTTTCAAGCATTATTATTCTTTTGGTTTTGGTATATCTAAGGAACCACAATATCGGAAAACGGCTTGATAAGCTGGTGCATCAGCGTACTAAGGAACTTGAAGATTCTCGTCAGGAATTAAGCATCGCACTTCAAAAAGCTGAAACAGCAAACCATGCTAAGAGTGATTTTCTTGCCAACATGAGCCATGAAATACGCACGCCAATGAATGCCATCATTGGGATGTCAGAACTGTTGTTGCGTAGAAATCTTCCGGAGGATGCTATGCACGAGGTGCAGGATATTAAACAGGCTTCGTCAAATCTCATTTCCATTATAAACGATATTCTAGACTTTTCAAAAATTGAGGCAGGTAAATTAGAAATCACTCCTGCCAAGTATATGCTTTCATCCTTAGTGAACGACACGGTTAACATTATTCGTATGCGGATTACTGAAAAACCAATTAAGTTTTTTACTAATATAGACGAAAAACTCCCTAATAATCTCATTGGCGATGAAGTGCGGTTGCGGCAGATTATAATTAATCTGCTTTCCAATGCAGTAAAGTTTACAGACAAGGGACATGTCAGTATGACAATCACCACCGAAAAGCAAGAAGATAAAAGGACTTGGCTTAAGATTGTAGTAAGCGATACCGGGCGAGGCATTAAGCCTGAGGATCAGGCAAAACTCTTTTCAGCCTTTATGCAAGTGGATACTAAAAGGAATCGGAGCATTGAGGGAACAGGCTTGGGTCTTTCCATCACCAAGCAGCTATGCGTTGCCATGGGTGGGGATATTAGCGTAACAAGCGAGTATGGTAAAGGCAGTGAGTTTACAGTTATCATTCCACAAGAACTTGACTCAGAGACACCATTCTCCGTTGTAGGAGATTTAAACAGCAAGCAGGATTATTTTTACAATTCAACGGCAGGAAATATAATCCGGTTTACTATTCCTAATGCACGTCTTTTGGTGGTAGATGATATTATAACGAATCTTAAAGTTGCCGAAGGTCTCCTTGCTCCCTACAAGGCAGTAGTTGACACCTGCCTAAGCGGAGCAGAAGCTATAGAATTAGTAAAACAACAAAATTATGATTTAATATTCATGGATCACATGATGCCCGAAATGGACGGAATTGAAACAATCACAATTATAAGGGCTTTGGAAGGCGAGCGTTTCAAAGCCGTGCCTATTATAGCTTTAACAGCCAATGTGGTGTCGGGAATGAGGGAGATGTTTTTGTCAAAAGGTTTTAACGGATTTCTTTCTAAGCCTATTGATATCATCCAACTTGACGACACTCTAAATCAATGGATACAGGATAAGCAAAGCCATAAAACCTTGAAACAAGCTGAAAAAAATAAGAAAGACAAGAAGGATAAAAAAATGAAAAAAGAAAACAAACCATCCTCATTATTAAACATACCGGGTTTAGACATTATGCGTGGGATTAGCATGACAGGCGGAACAGAAGAAGGTTACAAAGCCATACTGTCTGTATTCTACAAAGATGCAGAAAAAAGGTTAGTCTTTTTACAAACCCAGCTAGAAACCAATGACCTCTCAGTTCTACCTCTATTTGTTACTCAAGTTCATGCTCTAAAAAGTGCTTCGGGCTCTATCGGAGCTGCCGATGTTTCGGCTCTTGCTGCAGAGCTGGAAAGTGCCGGCAGGACAGAAAATTTGGCATTAATTCAGGAGAAGCTCCCTGTCTTTGTGAAAGAACTGACAGAACTGGCTAAGAACATTAAAACAGCCCTTGAAAAAAACATAGCTGCACAAAATTCTAGTTTCTCACCCCTAATTTCTAATTATTTACATGAACTTATTACAGCCTTAGAATCTCATAAAGCAAATGACATTAGTCGGATATTGAAAGAATTAAAAGAGGTATCTTTACAGCAGCCTTTAGATGCGGCAAGCAAAGAAGCCTTTGACCAAATATCAGATGAAATTATGATGGTCGAATATGACAATGCAAAAAAAATTATTGAAAAATTACTTAATGCTGATAACTAAGGGGATACAATATGAATTCTGAAAAAAAACTTATTTTATTGGTAGATGATAATCCTACAAACCTTCGACTTGGCATAAACGTACTTGAAGAAAAATATGATGTAGCTACCGCACCTTCGGCAGAAAAAATGTTTAACCTTTTAGAAAACAACATCCCCGACATGATCCTTCTAGATGTCGATATGCCGGAAATGACCGGCTATGAGGCAATAAAAATTTTAAAGTCAAAACATGAAACCAAAGATATTCCTATTATTTTTGTTACCGCTCGTACCGACTCAGATGACGAACTTGAAGGTTTGTCTTTGGGAGCAATTGACTATATCACTAAGCCTTTTCAGCCGCCTCTTTTGTTAAAACGTATCGAAGTACATCTTCTCGTTGAAGACCAAAAGAAAACCGTAGAACAGCTGGCAGCAAACTTGAAAAAATTTAACATCGATTTGCAAAAGTTGGTAGATGAAAAAACTCAAAATGTTTTGACTCTACAAAGTGCCTTGCTCAAAACCATGGCAGAATTGGTAGAGTGCCGTGACAATATTACAGGGGACCACATTGAGCGTACCCAACAAGGAATAAAGATCATCTTAGAAGAGATGGAAAAAAGTAATATATATGCAGATGAAACCAATGGCTGGGATATGGCTCTATTGCTTCAATCATGCCAACTCCATGATGTAGGTAAAATATCTATTGATGACAATATTCTCAAAAAACCCGGAAAACTCAATGATAAAGAATTCGAGTCAATGAAACAACATACTTCCTTTGGAGAAAGAATAATAGAAAAAATTCAAACACTCGCAGAGGAAAGCGATTTTCTAAAATATGCAAAAATATTTGCCGCCAATCATCACGAAAAATGGGATGGCTCAGGTTATCCTCGCGGGCTTAAAGAATACGAAATACCTCTTCTTGGACGTATAATGGCAATCGTCGATGTGTATGATGCTCTCATATCAGAGCGTCCCTATAAAAAAGCCTTTACCCACGAGGAAGCCGTGAAGATCATTACCGAAAACAGCGGTAAACATTTTGATCCAACTCTGGTAGAAGTATTTATTCGAAGTGCAGAACAATTTAGGAACTAATTGATTTTTTAATTTATTTAAGGAAGATTTACTTTTTCATTGATTTCAATCATTTAATAAATATCAAAAAAGGAATAATATAAACTCTAAAATCCTCTTCAGAAGTTTTACTAACTTCATAGTAGTTAACAATAATTTTGCCTTCGGGAATATCTATTGAAAATAAATCTACTATTTGAGAAGGTTTTAAATCTTTAAAAAAATCTTCACTTGGTTTAATAGCATCTTTTAAAGTTTGAGATTGTAAAATACCGGCTTTTTTCATTTGTTGCAAAAACAAATCATTTCTATTAGCCGAAAAAATAACCTTATTTCCATATCTCACACTAAGTTCATTACCATTGACTCTAAAATTATATTCATCTTTATTACTTTCCGAAATAGTACTCCAACCCGAAATTCTCGAAACAAATTTATAGCTGCTTACATCTATTTTAGAATTTTCGGGCAAATTATATTCAAAAGTAACAGTTCTTCCCAAAAATTCATTTTTTAACATTTCTAAATTAGTTTTACCTATAATTTCCCTCATGGCTTTATCTGAAGAAATTCCGTATCTTTTTTCTACCAGACTGTAATCAGCTCTTCCTACATGTTTTCCAAAAATACCATCTTTTAAAATAATATATATAAACGATTCATACATTGTACTGATGTTTTTTGCATTCTGCTCATTAACTTCCAGAACAGGTAATCTTGAATTGCTGTTTATCTCTTCAAGACCCAAAAGCCTTGCCGATTTTTCAAATCTATTTATTTGAGCATAAACTCCCAAATCTTTTGCCGAAATATATGGGATATAAGTAAAAACTGAAAAGAGTGCAATAAAAAAAATCGCAAGATATATAAATCGACCCAATTTTTGCGAAAGAAAAAATATACACGAAATCGTAATAAAAATACCGCTTAATACCAAATAAATTCTCGCTTCGGTAAAACCAAATTCATTTATTCGATAAATAGAACCCACCCAAAAAAATACAAGAATCGGAAAAATAAAAAACGATAGGTGTTTATAAATAAACAAGTAATACTTTTTTGAAAAGAGAGGTGCAACTAATTTTAAAATATAAGCACATATAGAAAAACTTAAAACTAAAACAGCAACATTACCCTTAGGCAAATTCCACTCCAAAGTTATTTTAATAAAATAGGTGTATAAAATAATACCGTATACTATAAATGCAGGAGTAAATATATAATTAAAAATAATAGCAAATAATTTATCATTAAATAGTTTATCATTTATAAAAAGCGAATCATTATCTTGAAACATTAAAAACAAAAGCGGAAAAATTCCTATCCAAACAGTTGAAAGAATTGTGCTGTCAAACTGATAACTTTTAATATCAAAAAGATATCCACAACTTGTAGATATTATCATGAGAATAGCCATAACAATAAAAGATAACGATACAGAAAGCATAATAGATGAGCCAACTTTTACAAAATTCTCGGCAAATTTAATATCATCTTTATGTATCTTATAACTAAAAAGAGCAACAATAGAAATAATAAGAGTTATAAAATAATATGTAGAATTTATATTAGTTTTAAAGCACAAAAAAGCACAAAATAAAATTCCAACTGCAAAATAAGTATATCTTAATTTTTTATAGTAATTTAAAATATTAAGCAAAATAAACAAAATTGGGAAATATTTAAGTTGTTCAAAATTTTTATACAATTTCAAAATATCAAGATATGATATAATAAGGGCTGTAATCAATAAAGCACATTCGGCAGGATTTTTTCTTAAAACTTTTAATAGATTTTCCATAAATCTATTGACTTTATCTATTATTTTTATCATAATTAAACCTCATAGTAAAAATTATAGTAAATACACAAAAAAATTTGGCAACTTTTAATTGATTTTAGATACAAATATTATGTTATTTGACTAACAGTTATAGTTTTAACGGCTAAAAATAACAAAATAAAATTTTTAATATAATAACAAAAGGAGAAAATGAAAGTTATTAAACACATAGCACTTGTCGCACACGACAATAGAAAAAATGATATGGTAGAATGGGTAGAGTGGAATTATGAGGAATTAATGAAACATCACCTAACATGTACCGGAACCACAGGAAGACTTGTTGAAGAAGCAATTTACAAAAAATGTTCATTAAATGATGTTCCGTATACTGCCAAAATTACTCGCTTAAAATCAGGTCCTCTTGGGGGAGATCAACAACTTGGTGCATTGATTGCTGAAGGTGAAATAGATCTAATAATATTTTTGTGGGATCCTATGGAAGCCCAACCTCATGATGTAGATGTAAAGGCACTTCTTAGAATAGCCGCAGTATACAATATACCTTTGGCTACAAACAGATCAACGGCAGATTATCTTTTTTCATCCCCTTTGATGAAAAAGGTTTACATACCGGACATAAATGATTATAGTGCTTATATAATGCGAGATCACACTAAATAATATAGAGAGGCTATTATGGTTGAGTTTAAAGGTTATGAGGATTTAATCGATAAGGTTATAAAAAGTGATAATGCTCATGTTTTTGAGTTTTGGAGCGACCTATCCCAAGAGGAAAAATTATCTTTATTAAAAGAACTCGAAGAGATAGATTTCGATCACTTAAAAAAAGTACACTTATCTGAATTTTCAAGTGATTTTGGAGACTTTAACCCGGCCTCTTTTATATCTATATGTGATGAGTCAACTGTTTCCGGTATAAGAAAACTTGGTGAAGATTACATCAAATTGGGAAAGATTGCTGCTTTTGTGGTAGCAGGCGGGCAAGGTACAAGACTTGGACATACCGGTCCTAAGGGTAAATATCCGGCAGGTCATGTAAGCGGTAAAAGTCTTTTTCAAATTTTTGCCGAAAAAATAAAAAAATATTCACTCAAATACGAAACGACTATTCCGTGGCTTATTATGACATCGAAAGAAAATCACGAGGAAACTTTTTCTTTCTTTGAAGAAAACAATTATTTTGAACTTGGCAAAGAAAATGTGAACTTGTTTTCACAAAATGAGATACCATCATTATCTCTTGATGGAAAACTAATACTATCTCATAAGAACAAAATTTTTAAAAATCCCGATGGACATGGGGGCAGTTTAACTGCCCTGCAAACATCGGGGCTTTTAGAAAAAATTAAATCAATGGGAATTGAAACTATTTCTTATTTTCAAGTAGATAATCCCCTTGTTAAAATAGTAGACCCTGTATTTATAGGGTATCATCTAAAAAATAAATCTCTTGTTTCAAGTAAAGCTATACTAAAAGCATATCCCGAAGAAAGAGTGGGTGTTTTTGTAGAGTATAGCGGTAACCGAAAAGGGATAGTTGAGTATTCTGATTTAACTCCCGAACAGCTTAAAGCTGTTAATGATAAAGGCGAACTTTTATACTGTGGTGGAAATATTGCAGTACACTTGTTTGATATAAAATTTTTAGAAGAAATTACAGGCTCTGATAATGCTCTACAATTTCATAAAGCCTTAAAGAAGATTAAAACTTTAAATTCTGATGGTTCTATCAAAGAAATTGACGGAAACAAATTTGAAAAGTTTATCTTTGATGCTTTGCCTTTAACAAATCACAGCTTAATAGTCGAAACCATAAGAGAAGAAGAGTTTGGTCCAATTAAAAACAAAGAGGGTGTTGACTCGCCTCAAACTTCAGGTGACTTGATGACAAGTTTGTATAAAAGTTGGCTCAACAAAAAAGGTATTGCTGTTCCTGAAAGGGTTAAGAATTTAGAAATCTCTCCATTGGTTGCCGTAGAAGCGGATGATTTACAGTCAGATTTGACTATTCCTGATGAGGTTTCTGTTTACATTTAATCAAACCCGAAAACCTTATGAACTTGAACGTTTAATCTTACATTAAGTTTATCTTCAAGTATTCTATTAACAAGATCTTTGCACTCCATCATTCCAAAAACAGGGGAAAAATTTATTATTGATGGAGTTTTAAGTAAATGTTTTGAAATAAATGCTTTTGCAAAATCATAATCGTCTTGATTGCCT
>Ga0099364_10012878_pt1 | contig 11249 bp, 1 predicted proteins | sample TergutTh196P3_FD_73070 | JGI IMG/M metagenome (GOLD analysis project Ga0099364, IMG submission 73070) | Microcerotermes parvus P3 segment gut microbial communities from Pointe-Noire, Republic of the Congo - Th196 P3 | ecosystem: Host-associated > Arthropoda: Insects > Digestive system > Gut ... | reverse complement strand
TGACGCTGATCACTGCGCCCACGGCAGCCGAACCCCCTGATGCGGAGGCAGCTACCTGCACGGTGATGAGCCTGGCGTCCGCATCGGCAATCACGTCGATGCCATGCTTGGCTTGCAGCACAGCGCCGTCGCCTATGATGGCGTATGCCTTCGAGTTTGTGATGAGCACGTTGATGGTGCCGGATACGCCCACCCCCGAGCCTGCGCCCGTGACTGCGGCGATGATATTCAGGAGGGTTTCTTCGTTGAGGGCAACAACAGCAATCTGGCCATCACTGGCTTCGGCTACTGCGTTTTTGCCGATCTCTGCCCTTACTTCATTATTAGTAATGATGACGCCGACGACAGCACCCACTGCCACGCTGCCTTCCAAGGAAACCGAAGCAGACAAGGAGATGGCCGTGAGGTCGGCGATGTTGATTGCTCGGACTGTCAGCCCATCGGGCGCCTCCACTTTGGCGCCTTCACCGATTTGGGCTAAGACTTCGTTGGCTGTGATGATGGCGGTGACCACGCCGCCTATCGTCGCAGCGTTGCTGCCCCCGGCAGTGATTGCTGCTGCAAATGTGACAGCCCACAGGTCTGCTTTGTTCTCCGAGGATACCAGCAAGCTGCCGTCAGCAATGCGTATCTCCCCGTTTTTGCCGATCTCTGCGACCACTTTGTTGTCGTTGTAGATGATCGCCACATTGAGGCCTATGCCCACGGTGGCGCTGGAACCCGACAGGGCGCCCCCGATGAGCCTGGCATTGGTTTCATTCTTCGCGGTCACTTCCAAGTCCCCGCCTGCGCCGCCTAAGTTGATCGTCACATTGTCGCCGATGGCAGCCCGGGTGAGGCCGTCCATCAGGAGCAAAGTCACTGCGCCTGCCAAGGCAAGTTTGGCATCTTCCCCGGTCATGATGGCGCCTGCCGCTGCCGACGCGTAGTAGTTGACGCTGGCAAGGAAGCTGGTAAGCTGGGCGACGTTGACCAGGTCGTCGGCGCCCATATTGATCTCTATGCTGTAGACGTCGTTTTCTGTGCCTACATTAATAATGCCTTTTTTCGCCGGGTCGTCTTCGTTCTCGGTAAGGATGTCGCCCAGGGCGAAGGGCAGGCCCCAGTCGCTGAGGTCCACGGCTTTCTTTTCTGCACTGAGCCGCAGGGACATGGCCGTGATGACAACATCGTTGCCAATGACTGCCCATACGTTGTTTTCCGCATAGAGCATAGCGAAGGATGCGCCCACGCCCACGGTAGCCCCGGATATGGTCGCAGCAAAGGCCGCTGCGGAGAGCTTGGACTTGTCCGTCGCTTCCCAATCCAAATCCCGGCCGGAAATCACTGCGCCAGGCAGGATGTAAACGCTGGACTGGGCCCGGGAAACCACGATGGATACAGCCCCTGCTGCTCCCACTTTGCCACCACTGCCGGATACGCTGCCGGCGATGGCCATGGCGCCGTATTTGCCTCTGTATACGCCGTCGGTATTCTGGGTCAGCGTGGCATGGGCGAGGATGTCCTCCTCCGTCTCCACTGTGCCGCCCAAGGTCAGCTTAGCTGCATTGAAGTTGACCGATACGGCCACCGCGACGCCTACGGCATTGCTATTTTCCATCAGGCTGGCGGCCACGCCGGAGGCGGTGGTGCTGAAATTGCCATTGTTCACCGCAGTCGCCTGAAGGGATTTCGACTGGAGCAAACCTGTGATCTCTGTTAAGGCCTCGTGCCTGGTGACATTCACTGCCACGGCGGCAGCCACATGCACGCTTTGGCTTTCCTGCGCACCGCTTTCGCTGCCCGCACCGCCGACGGCGCCTGCTACTTCGCCTGCCGCGCCGGCAGAACTGGCGCTTTCGATCTCATCGCCGGGGATATCCCCTGTCTTTGGCGTAGTCGAGGTGGTGGATGCGTTCTGGGCGTGCAGGGCGTTGGCGGAAACCGGCGCCTTGTCGTTCACAGCCGAACCATCCTCGGCGCTCTTCTCCTGATCCAGCTTGTCGCTGATGGTTTTGGAGGTGTCGTTGCCGGCTTCATTTCCCTTTTTGTCCTTCCCATCGGAGGAGAGGAAGCTTTGGGCAGCCCTGAACTTCGACAGGTAACGGTCCACGTCTGCGCCCATGGCCAAAGCCAGGGCATTGGCGTCGTCCGCATTTTTCGTCGTCGCGGAGACGTTCACCGCGCCATTGATCTCGCCTGTGCCCGCAAATAAGGCCAGCACCTCGGATAGGGCGATATGGACGGCTGCTGCCGCCCCCACGGCTGTGGATTTGCCCATGGCAAAGCCGCTGGCATTGGTTTTCGCCTCGCCGGATTGGTAAACCGAGAGGTTGAAATTCACTTGCGCGATGACATTGCCGTCGCCGTCTTTGATCTCGATGCTGTCGCTGCCATTCGTTTTTACTATAGCGCCGACGCCTACATAGGCTTTGACGATGTTTTCTATGAGGCTCACGGAAACGGAAGCATCTACGGCAATGTCCTTCGCATTGGTGGCGCCGGCACTGCCTTCTTCGCCTCCTTCACCGTCGCCTTCTTCGTCCTCAGCAGGGGCAAGGGGATCGGTGCCCGCAACGGATACCGTTTCCAAGTCGTTTCTGGAGATAGCCCGAATGTCCAAGGCTCCGCCGACGTCCAGCTTGCGGTAGTCGCCAATACCCGCCTGCACCTCAAGGTTCGCGATGGCCAAGGCAAAAGCTGCGCCTACGCCCACTGTCTTGCCGCTGTCTTGCCCGCCGTCCTCGCTTTTTGCTTCGGTGGTCTCCGCCTTGTTGGTTTCGCTCTTGTTTTTGTCCGGCTTCCCATCCTTGTCCGCTGAAGCCGTGGCTGTGGTGTAGACCACTTGTGCGCCATCTGCTGTAATGGTGACGTCGCCGCTTACTTCGATGTCTTGGGTAAGAGCGTTGTCCCGGCTACCGATATGGGCAGTCGTTGTGCCATTGACAATGGAGATCGCTGCCGCCCCGGCTACGCCTACATTGGACGCGCCGGCGCCGGCGATGGCTGTGGTGGAAATCTTGCTCCCTACCCCATCCAGCTCGTCTTCGCTGCCAAAGATAATGGCGATGGCCTGGCCCAAACTGGCCAGAAGCTTCGTGCGCTTCTGCGGGTCTTTTAAGGTGTCCCATATTCCTTTGACGTCCAAGTCCCCGTCGGAGATCATATCCTTGACGAGGCTGGTGAGGACCTGCAGGTTCTTGAAGCTATCGCCAACATGGGCGATGGCTGCCGATTCGACGCCCTTATGGTCTTCGTCGATGGCAGTATTGGGTTCAAGATTGACCATCTTCCCGATGATGCTTTTGATGATTTCTTCTTCCAATTTGGTGAAATCTTCATCGCTGAGGGGGTCGATGCCGTTTTTGCTGATCAAGTCTTTCAGATAGGCGCTGAATGTCTCGGCTTCCCCTTCGTCTGCTTCCGCAGCAATCACTTTGTCCAGCAAGGCCTTGACGTCGCTCAGCTTGCCATTGCTCAGCAAGTCCACCAGACGGTCGGCAATGGCTTTCAACAAAGCCTCTACGTCTTTTTTCTCTTGTTCCTCGACGATCTGTGCCTTGAGGTTCAAGTCGCCGCTGATCTGCAAGCGGGCGCTCCCGATATACGCGATATTCTCATAGGTCACCACATTGACTGCCGCCGCGACGCCTACGCCCACTTTCGCCTGAACCGCGGATGCGTTGGCTTTGATTTCGCTGTCGGTGTCAATGGTGCTGGCTACCAGCAAGTCTCCATCCGTGGTGATCAGCAGGATGCCGTCTCCCACGATGGCTTTGGAGGCGTTGGTCAATATATTGACCACAAGCGCCGCAGCGACCTGGACGCTACCCTCAGAGGTCTCCGCCTTCTGCCGGTTTGCTGTCTGCTGCTCCACGCTGCTGCTGTTTGTGTTTTTTGTCCCGGCGAGATCCGCCAGGTCTTTTCCGGCCTTGGTATTGGCGTCGGTGATGTCGTCAGCCTCGCCTTTGTCATATAGCTTGGAGAAGGCTTCGCTGTTTTCATCGTCTTCCGCGTCTTCGCCCGGTTCTTTGAACAGATCCGCGATCCCGTCGTAAGGGTCGGGGTCGTCGTCGCCGCTCCCGCCTGGATCGCCTCCGCCTTCGCCACCTTCGCCGTTTCCGTTGCCGCCGGAGGATCCCTTATCCTTTGGGGCGGCTCCGTTTGCCCCGGCTTTGGCTGTAGCAACAACTCTGCTCGTGGATGCGGATTCTACTTGGATGCTCTTGGCTTTCATGCTCCGATAAAGTCCTGCTTGGGCGCTGTCGTTGAGCACATCGACGACGAAAGCGCCGCCCACGCCGACGCGCCCGCCTGCGGCGGCTGCATCAGCAGTGATGTCCCGCTTGATCGTCGATGACGCGTCTATGCGCACATCGCCCTTTGCCTCCAATGTCGTGGCATTGGCGTCCATCCCTGCTTCGACATAGACGCCGGAAACCACCAGCGCCAAGACTGGCACAATCGCCGTCCCACCGGCGGCTCCTGCCTTTGCGACGACTTTCTCTGTGCCGTCATATGCGGCGCGAACGTCCAGATTGCCTATTTCTTGGGAAGCGCCTGCATGGATGGCTGCCTTATCTGTGATCTTCGCGATCACGTCGACGCCGCTGATGCTGACCGCGATACCGGCCCCTACGCCGACCCCGTCTCCATCTTTGCCCTCGTCGTCGCTTCCCTCTTTGCCTTCTTCTTCGCCTTCTTTTTTCTCGTCTTCTTTATCGTCCTTCTCCGGCCCCGCAGCGTCCGCTGCCACTGCCAAGCTGCTCCGGATCACCTTCGATTCGATGCGGATATCCCCGCCGTCTGCAGTGAGTAAGGCGTCCCCATTCAGGCCGGCTTCGTTGGCTGCACTGAATACCTGGACGGCGATAGCCCCTGCCAAGCCAAAATCGGCTTTGGTAAACCCGGTCTTGGCAATAGTGGAAGAGGATAGGTCTATGGTTGTCGCTTCGATCTTGAGGTTTCCGGCAGATACCTGGCTGTCGATGCTGACGGAATTGGCATAACGTACCACAGACACTGCCACGCCGACGCCTAAGGCTACGCTGCTCCCTGCATCTTCGCCGGATTGGCCTTCTTCCTCCTCTTTGCTGTCGTTTTTGATCAGCGAGCCGTCCGCCAGGGCCTTGTTGGCCATGGCGCCCACTGCCAAGGCATGGAGCAGGCTTTGGGCGCTTACGCTGCCGCTTGTCTCTACCATTACGGTGCTGGCGTTGTCGGCATAAGTGACGGCCAAAGCGCCCACGAGCTGAGTGCTGCTGGTCGATCCGCCGCCGGAACCTGTGCCTGCTCCGTTTTCGCCATTTTCGCCGTTTTCTCCGTTTTCGCCGTCTTTACTATCTTCCCCTTTCGCTCCGGAGGTTCCGGTATTGACCACATCGCTGAGGCCGGACCCTTTGGTATCGTTGGCGTCCGTGCCGCCTGTGAGTTTGCCTATAATCTTGTCTAAGGCGCTGCCGCCTTTTTCACCGCTGGCTGACGCGTCGTCTTCCGTCTGCTCTTTCGATCCGCCAAGCACGTCTTTCAACTTGCTGACCAAGTCTTCCAGCGTGAGGGCGTCGCCACCTTCGCCGGGGCTGGATGTGGCCGTGTTTGTGATCCGGGCGTCCGCGAAAGCCTTGAGTGTGAGGTTTTCACCGGCAGCTACGGAAGCCCCTTCCAGGATGGCTACCCGTGCTTCTTGGATAACAACGCTGATGGCAAAGAAGCCGCCGGATTGGCCTTTTTCTTCTTTATCCTCGCTGCCATTGCCGTCTTCGTCTTCGTCTTCGTCTTCGTCTTTATCTTTGTCCTCGCTTTTCGCCGGACCTGTTGCCTTTGTTTCGATCTTCGCCCCGGCCAGGGCCCTGATCACCGTATCCCCTGCCGACACGAGGGAAGACTCGCCTTTGAGTTCCACCCAAGCATCGTTGATCACCGAGGATATGGCCGCAGTAAAGGGCAAAAGCCCCGTGCGGGCTGCCGTCGCCAGCGTTACGTCGCCGGACGCGCTGAGCTGGATGCCCCCCTCTGTGCTGGTCAACTGTGCGCTACCGTCCACCGCTATGCCGGCTTCTGCCACGATGACTCCGACAGCAAGGGGTATGCCCACCCCGGCTAAATTATCGTTGTTTACGCTCACATCGACGAAATTCTCCGCGACAATGCGGATGGCCGCTGCTGTGATCGTGCCAAAAATCTCCACTATGGCGCTGCCCACTTTGATGGCGACGAAATTGAGATTCAGGGTATTGGCGTATTCTTCCCCCAGCTTCGCAACCAACTCATCCATTGTGGGGATCAGGGGCTTGCTTTGCGTACTGCCGGCAAGCATGCTGACCACTTGCGAAGCCTGGAGCCATGCATTCTCGGCAAGCTTGATCAAGGCGCCAACAACGATATCGAAGAGATTCGCTTCCATCGTAAAACCATCCTCGCTGACGATGCTGCCTTCAAGTATGGTGATCTCATAGTCGTCGGTGTTATTGGCGACGACCAGGATATTTTTGCCTTGCACCGCACCGGTGAACGTAATCTCCGATGCTTGGTTAAGCCCGCCTTTTTCGCTGAGGATCAGGATATTCACATGGGGGGTGTTGATGTCCCCGATGGTGAGCGTCGATCCCTTGATGAGGAGATTGGCCAAAAAAGCGCCGGAGCCGCTGTCATTGGCATAGTGCCAAGCCCCGCCCCCGCTTGGGGCATCCAATTCGTAATTCATATAGGAAGCGAATTGGGTTCCCGCTTCGGCTTTGGCTGAGGCCTTCCCCTCCAATTCATCGGTGAACGCCTGGACAGTTGAAGCGGCAAGCTCCAGCCGCTTCACCAAGCCCGTTTCGCTGAGCGCCTTCATGTATACCAGGGACTCGTCCCCGCCCAGGCGCTCGTCGGATTCGTCCAGCTTCCCGCTCAGATGGATCCGGTCGAAGCCGTCGCCGCCCTCCACACTGAGGTCCACTTGGCGATGCGTGGAAAAGGCAATGCCCGTATCGACGAGGATCAAATCATCGCCGCTGCCTCCATGGATGCGTATCAAGTTTTTATCCACGCCCTCCAGGGCGGCGGCTATGCTCTCCAGTATCTCTTTGAGCAGAGAATGATCACCGGGCTGCATTTCGCCGGTGACGGATAGTTCGTCGCTGCCGTTGCCACCGGTGATGGTCAAGTCTATCCCGCTGACATCCACCTTGCCGGATATCTTTGTGGATTCGTCCGGATCATCCGGATCGTCCGGGTCGTCCGGATCGTCCGGGTCGTCGGATTCCTCGTCCTCGCCGGATGTGATTTCCGTCGTGTTGATCAGATTCAGACTCAGCTTATTCTGCCCATCCCCCATATCGATGGATACCTTCACCTGCTCCGCGTCATTGGCTGCTTGGACCAGCTTGTCCTTTCCTTCCTGCGTGAGCGCCCCCTCATCCTCATCATCAAAATCATCCGTTGCCAGTTCAGCTTGTGGGCTTTGCCTGATGTTGACGGTAAAATGGTCGTCCCCATCGCCGCCGTAGAGGCGGATCTCCTTTGCCACATCGGTGAGGTCAAAGGTCCCCTGGTCGTCTAAGCTTGTGCCGTAGTAAGTGAATGCGTCGGCGTTTTTCGCTTCGATCTTGTTTTTCAGCGACAGGTATATCCCTGCCAGGAGAATGTCGACGCCGTCAAAGCTGAGATCGCCTTCCACCTGTACGCCGCCTGCCGAGCCGGCGTGGAACTCCCCTTCTTTATCGTTGCCTTCGTCGTCCTTGACAGTCGCGTCTGCCGCCACAATCCTGATCAGGATATCCTTCGTCGTCTCGGACACGGACGCCGTGATGCCGTCCAAGTATTTGCCGTCATTGACGATGACGGTAATCTCCGTTTTGCCTTCTTCGCTTTTGTTCTCGTCCTGTGCTTTCTTGATGGCAGCCTCTATAGCCTGATTGATGGCGTTTTTGCCTGCGGCATTCTGGTAGACCGTCTCGTCTTCGCCCAGGATATAGGCTGAGCCGGCCGGTATCTCGTACTCGGCGTCGGCGTTTTCTTCGCCCTCATCCTCTGCGCCGTTTCCGTCACCGTCTTCCTTGTCCTCGCCATCGTCATCTTCTTCGGGTTCCCCTTCTTCGGGTTCTCCTTCTTCGTTCCCCTCATCCCCATCGTCCATGACGTCGAACTGTATGTCAGGCGCTTCGCTTTTCTCTGCCTCTGCTGCGGGTTCCGCCTCGCTTTCTGTCACAGGCAAAAGGGCATAGGTATCCCCTGGATCTGCCGCATACGTAAAAATTGGGCCACATAATAATAACGAAAATAATAAAAGCGCAGCTATTACCGTAGGCCCTACTCGCTTCGGGTAAACCGCACTGCCCCGTACACCTGAAAAGCCACGTGCATCCGGCGCAGCCGCTGCGCTTTGCGCGCGCATCGATGTCGATACGCCGCCTGTGGGCTTCTCCTCCTGGATTTTTGCTCCTGTGGAATTCTGTGCCCTTTTTCTCATGTTGGCTGCCTTCTTTCGTATCTTCGATGCGCTGCATCCCTATACCAAAAGTAGCGTAACCCAAGGTGAAGGTTACATATTGATTTTATTCTTGACTAATTATATCAATTTTGTTACCATTTCTATTCTATAAATATGCCTCATAAGTAGAAAAAATGCAACAATTAATTTATTGTATTTTTTTCTATTTATGTTGTTTTATGCAATTTCTGTCCGCTTATGCTTAGGTTGCCTCTCTTACCAGTCCACTTCGCCGGGTCTGGTTTGAGAAGCCCTCTCTTTTTCGATGTCCGTTAGGAGCCGCTTTGCTTGTTCTTTGATGTCTTCGTCTTCCTCCATGCCGGCGGCTGTCTCAATGTCTTCCATCCCGGCCTTTTCCTCATCCATCATTAAGCGGCTTATGCCTCTGTTGAAGAGGCTGCTATGCACCATATCCCCATTCCGGATAGACAGGCTAAAATCATCGGCCGCCCCCCGGTAGTCTTCAAGGGATAGCCGGCATACGCCCCGATAGTAATACACGCCTAAACTATTGCCCGCCAATGCGATGGATCTGGACAAGGCCTGTTCGGCCAAAGCAAAGTCTGCCATCTGCAGCGCGGTGAGTCCATACAGGTATTCTGCCTCTTCCGTCTGCTCCGCTTGCAAGATGATCTCATACTGTACCAATGCCAATTCGTACTCGCCTGCGGCAAACCTTGCCTGGGCAAGGGTATGCCGGATCGACAGGTCGTCCGGCGCCTCGTCCAGGTAGGCTTCCAAATGCTCGCATACGCCTGCCAAATCTTCGAGATCGGCGCTCAATTGCGCCATGATAAGGTGCTGCGTAAGCTGGGCTTCCGCTTCCGCTTCCCGGACTTGTTCGAGGAATTGCTCAGCGCGGGCCTGTATGCCGCTGTCTTCCGTGAGCGCGGCAGCGACGTGGATGTCGGCAAGTCCCGGGTCGTAATCGTCTATCATGATCAGGCTGATGCCCCGATTGTAGTAGCTGCTATGTACCATGTGCCCCTGGCTAATCGAGACCGCAAAGTCCTCTGCTGCCCCGGCATAATCTTCCAGCGAAAGCCGGCATACCCCTCTGTAGTAATGCGCCCCTTCCAGACCGGCATCTATGGCGATTGCCCGGCCGATGGCTTCTTCCGCTGCCGCGAAATCCCCCTCCTGCATGGCATATAGCCCCTCCAGGAACGCACTTGACGCGGGATCCGCCGGAGCGGCGTCCCCCGGATCACCGCCCGGGACGCCTGCCTCGGCACTCTGAACGGTATCCTGCGCTTGTTTCTCCTGGGCATAGGCGCCGCCTTCCCCTTCGCCGCTTAATTGCGCCAGCAGCAAGGCGATCTCCTGATCGTCCGGCACGAGGACAAGATACGCCTCCAGGCACTCCTGCAGCTCCTGATATAAGGCAAGCCCCGCGTATGCCTGGGCTTTGACCAGGTAAGCATCCGGGTTTGCGGGATCCAGCTCCGTCACTTTCGTCAGGGCGATGACAGCTTCCTCCAACTTGTCCAGCAGGACAAGGAGACAGCCCTTTTTCAGCCAAAGATCGATGAGCAGCGCATCGGATTCGTCATGAAATAGTTCGATGCAGCGCTCAATGCTGATCAAAGCCTCGGCATAAGACTCCCTGGCGATCTGGGTCCCTGCCAGATCATAATAATCCTGAAGAGTCTGGCGCGCCCCTCTGCTCCCAATATAACTCGCCATCCGTTGCATTGGGTTTTCCTGTACATACTCCGTATGGTTGACCAAGTAGTTGCGCCCGGCGTCCTCCGTCCGTTCTCCGGGTCTAATGGTGATACGGCTCGCCAGCGCCAATGAGGTCAGCGAGGACGTCAGCGCCAGCATAACAGCCAGCAGCAAGGCTATCGCCCGCGTCGATAAAGGGAGGCGCCTGGTTTTTTTGTCCTGTGCGTTTTCCATATCGTATCTTCCTCATGTCCGTGTATCCGGAATTTGTTGTTTTGCTGTACGAGCCTTCTCCCGATTGACTTGTTTATTAATATGCCCCATATTTAAAAAAATAGCAAGAAAATATTTCTTGCCTTTGCCAAGGTTGTGCATAGGACAGCGTCCCCTCAAATCATATTACCAATGAGATGGCTTATAGTCGGCGCTGAACTGAACTGTAACGAGAATGCAAAACTCAGAGCGTTATTGTGTAGCGTGACTCTGCTGCGTATTCATTTCATCGCACAACATCATTACCAAAGTATGGCTTGTAACGAAACCGCCCTGCTTTGTTTGCGTCCTTTTTCACAGCCACAATCGAACACCATTAACAATGTCATTAAACTGTCTTTCATATTCTGGATGCTCGAGTATCTCAGACTCGTTGCCATTGCATTTTGAAATGATATATTGAGCGGCGTTTTCAGAACGCCCTATCCTTCTATGGGGATAATCAAAATGAGTTTGAGCAACTACTTTTGCTTGATTATAGCTACCAAGCAGAAACAGAGTCACCATTTTTTGTTCTGAACACATAAGTTCTGCAGTGTGAAAGTTAATTTCACTAAAACTATGCTCCTTTTGGTCCAGAATGATTTCCATTTCTTTTATTGCTTTATAAGCTTGATCATGATGACCAAGCATATTGTACAAAATTGAAAACCAATAATTTGCGTTAAAAACATATCGCATATCCTTTTTTGCGGTAGCCAAAATCACATTGTTCTGAGCATATTCATTTGCACGCGCTAGTACTCCGTTTTAGAATTAACTACACAAATCTGCTTTTATCTCGTCCATCTTGAATTTCCACCGATAAACGACAGGTGCGGCGTTGACTTCTTCCATGTACCTGTAGATTCTTTCA
>Ga0099364_10012877_pt1 | contig 11249 bp, 19 predicted proteins | sample TergutTh196P3_FD_73070 | JGI IMG/M metagenome (GOLD analysis project Ga0099364, IMG submission 73070) | Microcerotermes parvus P3 segment gut microbial communities from Pointe-Noire, Republic of the Congo - Th196 P3 | ecosystem: Host-associated > Arthropoda: Insects > Digestive system > Gut ... | reverse complement strand
AAGTCGCCTGGCATATTCCCGAGACCCCGGCTCCAAGACTCCCCACCTGCCGGGGATCACAGACGGGCCTCCTTTCACATAAGCCATGATGTCGGACGCAACAGCCCTGATGTCCCTGCCCTGGTTCATGCCGCCGCGAGCCATGTTCAGGATTGATTCTTCTGCGTAGTTGACAGTATCCCATACTGATTTACTCAAAGAATAAGTTTGAAATAATTCTCTTTGGTTGTAGAAAAAGGGAGAATCATTTTTACTGTTGGCAACTTTTACCCGCTCTACTTTTTTTTCATACATGGCTGATATTTTGTCTTTGTTAAGACCATGGCCGGGTATTTTGTCCAGTAAGTCAAAGATGTGCTTTTTGCTGATGTCAGAAACAAGACGCACTGCCTGAACACGGCCTTGTAGAGCCGTCTCCCTGATAAAGTCATAGAGTTCTTTCCGAGGAAATGCAGCTTTAATCCGTTCTTCCAGAAAAATCTTGTTAGGGCTTTCACTTACTGCTTTTGCGACAATGGAGAAAACCCTGATGTATTCTCTGCGGATCTTCCGGCCGGCTTGAAGGGTAAGCCCCATGGCAGTACGCCGGGCCCGGGAGTACGTCCTACGGAATTCGGTTTTTGTCATTGCTTTTTATGTATGGCAATTAACAGTATTATTGCAACTATCCAAAGTACTATTGGCATCCAGATTGGAGCCAATACCCAGCCCCATGACCAGTCAATTACACTCAGCAGTTTCAACGTGATAAGAACAATGGTCAGTAAACCACAAAATCCTACCCCGCTACTTTTTACGTTTGTTTTCATACCGCTTTTCCTCCTGCTTTATCTCCTATGTCCTTCTTTGCATCGGGATCAACGTCGTCGCCGTCCCCTTCGGTTGAATCGTCAGCCTTTGGGTCTGGTTCACTCTTTGGCTCTGATTCATTCAACGAATCAAGGGCACTGTACACATCTCCCTTGAGCTGGAGCGTGTGATCAGTAAGCAGCTCCAGCATCCCTTCCTTGAGCTTGTTCCGATTCCTGTCCGGCATATCGGGGTAAAACTTGTCAACAAAGTATTTGATGTCGTCATAACCCATTGAAGCGTTCTGGATAATTATACCCAGGCCCTGGGTGAACATCTGGAAAATCTTCGCCTGCACTTCTTTGCTCACCATTTCAAAATGATCCCAGTCGTTCTGCACTTCGCTGTACCGGGTCTGCTCCATGAAGCCTTTAATGGTCAGAGCCTGATTGAACATCTGCGTAAATGAACGGTTCAGTTCCCTCCGCTTTCCGTGGATGTATGAAATGCCAAGGTCTTTTTGTGTTTCTGTACTGGCGTGATTACCTGTCGCCAAGCCGGGCCAGAACAATTCGGGAACACCGGAGCCGACGACTAACAGGTTATGATTAGCCCTGATTGCCTCGGTGTGCTGCCGGGTTGCGTCTGCGTTCAGGTAAAGAAAATCGGTTTTTTCCTCGCCCACATTGATATAAAAATCGTCCTCAAAGGGGTCAATTTCGCTTAACTTTTCAATGCCCTGATTCTTTAGCCACTCTTCAGCGTTGGCGGTGTTTTGTATCAGCTTCGGCTTAAACTTTGAAAGCGTTCTGTCCCGGCTCAGTTGAATGTCATGTGTCGACTTAAACAGCCGGAGGTTGCGCCCGTAAATCGAATGACCCCGCCACTCATCCTCTTTAGGTTCATGGCTGAACGGGATAGGGATAAAGCCGAAGGGGTTGTTCATCTTGACGTTTTTAAGCTCGCTCCTGTCGGCGGTATTGGTCCACCAGATTTGAATATAGTCCCGTCCGATGCGCCGCTTGCGTTCGGCATATTTAATCTGGTTGTAGCCGTCAACGTAGCGGATCATGACGTGATCCCAGACAACATTTATTTCGTTAGTGTCTATGTCAATCTCGATGTCGGTTATGTTTTTATCTGGTATTGCTTCCCAGATAATCCGCCCCAGCTTCTGGCTGTACCGGCACCAGCGCCATGCAGTTCCGATAAGTAGGTATGTTTGAACAATGATGGGGCATTCGTCGCTCTGGTCGTCTATAATGCTTTTGATAGCTTCCTGTGTTTTTTTATCCGGTGCTTTCGGTGTTGGTATACCGATTAAGTTTGTTGGTACTGCAACTGGTGTATACGCCATCGGAGAAGCGAACTGTAGCTCTGCTATGTCGCCGTAGAACAGGCCGTAAAGCGTGTCCGCGTTAGCCTGGAAGCCTCCGCTCATGTCCACGCTTTGCGGGCGGTTTGGGCGGTTCCGCTTACCTAAGTCCTGACGTGTTTCCCCGCCTTTTTTCCAAAACCCCAACGGGCCTATCAGCTTTTGAAAGTGTCCGCCTTGTAATGTGCTGCTCATAATTCCTCCCATTTCCTCTCATAGCTCAACTCAACTATTTTTCTAGATATAAGATATGCCAATAGTTCAAGCGCCTCTGATTTTATTTGTAAAAGCAACTTCCATAATTCATCCAATGTTTTGGTATCAGTGATCATTTTAATCTGGTTCACTCATCTCTCCTTCGCCTGGCTGCCATCTGTTCACGGAGTGCATCGTCGAGAGCGGTGCTGTTGGCAAAAGCTTCCCGAATCAAAGAAGCCGCACTGTCTGGCGCATCATCGGGCGCACTTCCTTCTTTATAGTCTGTAATTTGTATCATATACTGATCATCAGACTCTGGAGCCCATAAAATGTAGTCCCAAAACTTATATAAATTAGTGCTAATTTTTAGATGTTTGTTCTGGCGTTCACTGTAAGATTTAGTATGTAATCCCATTGTTGTCAAGTCTCTCGCTGACATCCCCTTGTCTGCGTTGGTCTCAATATATAAATATTTTACTCTATATTTTTCGCATAAGGCTTTAATGTTTCTATACCAATCCTTGACGTGTCCTGCATATGTAAACCCTACAGCCTGATAAAAAGTTTCAATCCCATATCCTCGTAATGGTGTCATTATAGTCAAAGCATTAAAATGATCCCCGTCGTATGCAGTATCCAGTAACGCAACAGCATCACGAATAGAAAAATCCCAACCATCGGAATAAGTTGGCTCAGAAAATAAAAGCGATTCGTCTTTTCCAATTTCTAACTCATTATTAATAGCATACAAAAAGGGTGTTGTAAGTTTTTTTCTTCTTTCTTCTTCACCTTCGCCAATAAAGTTATATTTACTGAGCGGGTATTTTGCAATGTCGCAGAATTCGTTTATTTCTTCCCACGCATCTTCATGGTGCCATGGAGTGCCAATCCAAGTGCTACCCTGTCCTGGGTCAATAATATTTGCAGCTATTTCATGTACTATCTCTTTTGTACGTTCACGTTCGGCTCTGCTGATTCTGTCTTTTATTGTGATTATATCATCTACAATTACTTTGTCAAAATGGTCCCCGGTAATGGAACCGTCAATTCCTTTGGGAGTTAGATTGCCTTCTGGTGTTAGCGTTTTCTTGAAGTTCCACTGGTAACGACCATCACGCTGCTTTACTATCTTGGGTGGCGAACCATGTGCATAACGAAAAAGTTCTCTTATTTCAGGGAGAACCATTGCCGCAGCTATAGTGCTAGTAACATCCCGTGCAGCATAGGCATTTTTGCGGAATATGCCTATACGATCATCAGGATGAAAAAGCATCCATCGGATAGCCCCTACCACTAAGATTGCAGTGCTTTTATATGACCCCCGAAAAGCCTGTAACGCCCTTGGCTTATTGCTATCCCAGCTATACTTGATCCATTCGCTATGAACATCGATTAGCTTATCACGGCCTATAAACCATCCAAGCTTATGAGGTTCATCTGCAATTATTTGTAAAAAATCATCGGAATAAAGTTGCTGCTTCCAGTCCTCATCCTTCATTTTTCCCCTTTCTCTTTTCTTTCAGGGAGCCCTTTTTCACAACATTCTTTGGAGTTATTTTTTCTGATGTTTTCTTAGTGCCATTAAATATAGCATTAAGCCGCTCTTTTGTTGTATCGGGAATGTCGCTAAATTCAATTATGTCTTTCTGAGTAGGTCTTCCGTATGTTCTGTCCATTAGCCGTTCAAAGTTTGCTATACTTTTTGTTTTCAAATCTTCAGCCAATGCACCAAGGACTAAGTTAATACCCATTGGTAAAGGTTCTTTAGGCCTTTTTACCGTTTTTGTTTTTCCGTTTTCGTCTTTTTCTTTAACATTGACCGTTGAAAGCAAATCTGCCAATTCTGCAGAGTCGTAGTCCCATATCAAACTACCAATAATCTTTTTTATATCGGTTATTGACATACCTTGATCCCGAATAAACCGCAGGGCTGATGGTTTTCTCCCTCTGTTTTCAGGCTGGTTCTCACTTGTGAATTGGGTTGCTTTTCCCTTTAGTAAGTTTTGATTATTTGCCATTCCCTTCCCCGAATCCTCACCGTTTACCGGATGATTATACATCCTTTTAGAAAAATGTCAAATGAAAATTTCTGGAAGGGATGCAATTCTTACATCTTTCGCATATATAGCTCTTTGGAATAACCGTCAGCACGGGAAGCCATGAGCTTAAGGAACTGATCCTTTGAGAAATCGGACAAACGAAATACTTCTTCTGGCTTCATTCCTAATTGCTTGCCTATTTCCTTCATGGTTTTTCCTTGAGACAATAGCTGTTTTACAATATTCTTCATTGGCTCCAATAAATGGGTTCCCCGGGCCCTGTTGTGCGTTACTGTACCGTAAATATTTCCAGATTCGTCCTCATGCACCACGAAAACAACCGGCACTTTACCACCTAAAATACTATGCAAAGTCTTTTTATACCCTGGCGGCATATAATCCCATTCAGGACCAGAAACTGTCCAGCGGTGAAAGCCGTCAATTATCGTGTAATCAGGCCTGCACACAATAGGTGCTGTCCAGCCGTTTGAAAACAATGATCTTGTCAGCAATTCCAAATTTTCCCTTGACACCTTGTTGGGATTATAATCATTTGCACGCAGCTTGTTCCTGTCAACCCATTGAAGCGTAGACAGCGGTGCAAACAATTTATTTTGCATGGGCTTTTCTCCCGTTATTAGAGTGTGAATAATGCATATTGATTGTTGTTATAATTGCCCTCATGGTTCTCCGCTTGGGATCTCCCCCTACAAGGCAATCATAAATCAGTTTGTAAGTACGTTTTTCGATTATTGGGCCGTATTTTACCAGAACTTGAATCATCCGCTGAGCGTTTTGTAAACTCCCCTTTGTGGGGAAGTTCTTGCGGGGTTCGCTTAGCAGTTTGTATAATTCTGCTTTATAATCCCTGGGATCTTCAAGCTCCCGGCGCTTCTTGCTGGAATGCCGGAACATCTCGCTATCCCAATAAAGTGCAGCAAGATAGGCGTTCGGCTCTCTCCGGATGATGCGGTCCATCAGATCCGGATAATACTCGTTCATTTTCACCAGTGACTTTGCTGTGTCCACGGAAAAAAACTGGGAAACACGCAGGGCGGTAAGCCTGCTTCCTGTCTGGTACAGGTACAAATAAATATTCGGAATGTCGATATTGTTTTCGTACAAATACCGCCAGATATCCGAATCTTTCCAGTCGTACATGGGCCAAACCATGTTTCCCCGGGCCAGCCCGGTGTTGGAAGTGAACGAATGCACCATGTACTTTGACCGTTGTAATGATTCAGCCATCCGTACACCGGTTATGCAAATGCCATCCGAATTATGCTTTACCAGAAAATCCTGGTATGTGTCCGTCCGGCGTCGCATCCGCGGGTGATCCATGACGGCAAACTTCGGAGGCCTTCGCACCCATACATCTTTCCGGGTACTGTCCCAGCAGATGAATGTTTCGTCCTCTTCAAGATAATTAAAGCATGAAAAGTGTTTTACTTCAAGACAGAACCAGTTGAATTTCCCTCCGGCAACTAAAACTTTCTTCCGCCAAGTAAGAACAGACTTCTCGATGCACTCAAAGATCGCTTCCTCGTCAATGAATTCGACAATCATCTGGGCTGGGTTTATTTTCCCCTCAGCCGCAAGTTTCAGCACAATGTCCAGAAGGCAAAGAGAATCCTTGCCTCCGGAAAATGACACATATACCTTTTTGCCATTTGAAAAGGCGTTAGTGATGCGGTTAATTGCGGCCGCAAGAACGGTTCTGCTTCCTTCCCGCTTTATAACCATATCTCATTACCGCACTTCGGACAAACAACGCTTTCGCCTTCAGTGCCAGATACCAGAGTAACATTTCCGGCTGGATCTTCGTCCTCGGTGTACTCATCATTGGCGCCGGAATGGAAATCGATTTCCGCAAGGTTATCGTCCGTGGCCTTTCCGTAATCCTCAAGGGCTCTGGATATCTCATCCGATGCAGCACTTATGGAATTGAGAACTTCGTCGTCAAAGCCGGGGATATCAAAGTCGCCGTCAAGGCCTTTGATTATTGCCTCGATGTTGTTCAGGTTGTCGATGCCTAGGCCGGCGGTTTTGTTATCCGCCATCATCAGCTTTTTCTTTTCGTTCTCGGTTAAGTCGTATAATATCACAGCCGTGGCTTTTTTGTAACCCTCAGCTTTCATGGCTTCGACCAAACCGTTGCCGGCAAGAACAAAGTTTTTATCATCTATGACAATGTTTTTTATCTGCCCCCACTTTTGCAGAGAACGGCGGATCTCTTTGATTTGCTTCTCGGGATGTATGCGGGTATTTAATTCGGGTGTTTTTAATGCAGCTAATGAAACCTCTTTACGTTCTTTTCGCATACTTCCCCCAGATGTGCCATGCTATAGCAAAAGCAATGGCACCAAAGACGATATAAATGCGAACGGATGCCATTAGTGTCCACATACCCAATACTCCCAGGGGAATGAGAAGCTGCCAAAGGGCAACACAGGCAAGGTTGACGAAAAGCCCAAGCTTCCGGCCGAACGTAATGTAAATGCTGTAAAGAAATGAGGAAATAGTAGACAGGGCAACCAGTGTTATGAGAAACGCTTTTATGGTATTTAACAAGGGACTGAAGTTTGTCCATGCCAGAAGGAATGTGAAAATGAGGTAGGCGCCGAATAACAGGCCTCCAGTGATGAACGCCCGGCGGACATTTACCTTCCGGGCTCCGTCCTGGTTTTTTTCATTGTAAGAAAGTATTTCGTAAAAGTACGGATAGAGGAACGGGCCGGGCAGAAGCAGAATACCGATGCGGGCGCCGGAGAGTACCGCTTCGGGCTCCATGCCCATAGCCAAGACATTCATGCTTCCCCGGGAATAGATTATAGCACCGATTGTCAGCACTAGGCCTACCGCATAAACAGCGGACCAGCTCATGTTATCGGTCAGCACGTTCCGGATCATTCCGAACCGCAGAAGCATGAAGATGAACACCGCCGCAGCCAGGTATGCCAATACCATGCCGAATGTTCCGGTTAACGGTGTCGGCATGAATATGGCGTGAACGCCGTTCAGGTTCACCCATACCTGGAACACGCAGATTATACCTACGGCCAGCCGCATGATCTTACTGCGGAATACTTCCTGCAGTTTCGGAATCATCGGCGCAAAGATACCAAACACAATGCAGGCCATTGTGTTGCCGAACGCCCAGAGCAGAAAAGGCACGATGCCAAAGTTCTGCGCCATTTGAATGCCGACCATTAAGGAACCGACCCCTGCCCATGTCGCCGCTATGGACATTGAGTAAAACCGGGAAGGCTTGGCAATGAAATTGTTTCTAAGGCGTGCGAATGGGGATGGATCTGCCCCACCCTGTTCTTTTGATTTTGCGTACATATTGTTCTCCCACACCCCGAGTATACTTGTGCGGAATTTATATGTCAAATTTTATTGTATTTCTTTTTGTCCGTTTAGTGTCGTTATTTGCAAATCGTCCGTATTGATTAAATATTCTTTATTTTTTATTGGCTGCCACACGTAATCCCAGACAAAAGATATGAAATCAGCCAGAACCTTTTCATCAGGGTTATAACCGCAAGCCTTATCGACAGCCTCAATAATTGGCGAGCGTTGAACACCGAGAGAATTACCTGTCAGCCTATTCCAGTGAAAAACAAGGTCTTTGTTTGAGATACATTCCAAACAAACTTCATCGAATGTCATATTAAAATCTTTCCTGTAATTCCATGTCCACAGCAAACAGAAGAAACACCTGCGATATATCCTAAACAGGCATCATGCCCTTCATGTGCCGGTTCCTTTCCGCAACGGACGCATGGACGAGGAAACTCATCCTGTTTGTTCTCCGTTGTCTTGATACCGCCAATACGTTCCGTCATAGAAAATTGGGTGTCCCCTGGCATAAGATGTTGCACTCATTCTTTTATCCTTTTCCCATGCATAGAAATAGCATCATCATAGCTTTCGTAATAACCAGACTTCATATTACACAATTCACAATGCACCTGGTATTTCGGAGGGTCAGAAAGCAATGTAACAACCTTTAGGTTTCCGCCACAATATCGACAGGAATTTATCATTTTCTCAGGCATAATTTAACTCCTTGTTTATTTTGCAGACAAGGCATAACCTTGCTCAATGATGTAGGATAATAAAATCGGCTTATATCTTATTGCCTCAACCGATACATTGAAGTGATGATTTTCTAAATTATATGCTGTCTTTTCGTGCACATGGCCATGAACATTCAGAACAGGAAGTCTGTCAGATACCCATTCGATCGGTTCGTGAGATAAAATAAAAAAGTCTTTATATACCAAGGGATATGATAGAACATTTTCAAATCCGGCGTTTAACCACCATGCAACAGATCTACCCCGATCATGATTCCCTAGAAGGATTGTTATTTTGCCATTAAGACGTTTACGGTATTTTATAGTTTCCTCAGTAGGAGCAAAAGCAAAATCACCTAGAAATATAACCTGGTCTTTTTTCCCAACGGTATTATTCCAGTTTTCAATAAGCCGCTCATCCATTTGCGTCACAACTGTAAAAGGACGATTGGCATATTTCATAATATTGCTATGCCCAAAATGCGTGTCGGATAATATCCATGCGTCATTTTGTATTTTCATAATTACTCCTCAGTATATTTCCCATTCGCCATCAACCATCTTCGGTATCCATGCAGTGCTTCTCTTTACTGGCTTCGGCTCTGGGCTTGGTTTTTCCTCTGTCTTTTGACTACTCACAGCAGGCAATGGATCAGAGAAAAACAGATCTGGTTGTTTCATTCCTTTGTCCTTACTCAAAATTAAATCCTCATTGATTTTCTAGTCGTTTCTCTTTAATCCAGTCCATGATATGTTTTTTTTCAATCACACCACCATCACGATGTAACAAAGCAATAAAATTCCACTTAAAATCCTGATAATACATATTGGCTTCTTCTTCACCGATATATACAGATAAAATGTTCAAAGCAAAATCCGCTGGGCCGGATCCGCCATATCCCCATTCAAAGCCATCAGGACTATGACAAATTATTCGCTGAGGAACATTTGTTTTTATACCACTAGAATTTCTTGAACAAACTACATCACCAAAACCCTGTATTGCTGGTTTCATTTTTTATTCTCCCGCATCATCTCAAACATTCTCTTTTCCAAGTTATTTATTTCATTGAGATATAATACTTCACCACAATAACAATAATAAGTTTCATCATTCGTTTTTACTTCTGCCCGCTTCATGTTATCATTATACGAAGTAACAAGTATGTCATTGTCCTTAATGTATCTTTTACCTAGTACCATCACCTTCCTCCTCAACAAACTTTTCCAGAAAATCCGGCTCTTGTTTCAATGCCTGCAATAATACCTTTGCCTTGCCTAGCCCGAACGAAAAAGGAAACCTGTCCAATTCCTCTGTGTCCTTGCGAATTGTTAGTGTAGGATTTCCTTTGTAATTTCCACGTTCAATTACTACTTTCATTTTCTGCCTCCATGTCTTTTGCATTAAAAATTTTTGGGAAAAGACGACAAGCTTCATCTTTCAAAAATAACAAGCCTTCGCCGTTCTTAATCCTGTCAACTTTTTCTTTTTGTTCCGGAGTAAATTTAAATGCCAAAGTTCGATATGTACTATCAAACTCATCATTATACCCACCCAAATAAGTGTCGCTTTTTATTTTTTCAATTCGCTTTAAGATACAGTAAGGACATGTAATTTGATCATCATCATGTCCCCAGCATTCGTAATTACCTCCACCCATTCGGGTGTAAATAAGATAGTCATAGTCCTTTATAGGACAATCATCATCATTTGTAAAAACATCTCTAAATCTTGGAAAATATCTATCTATTCTCCTTTTTGTAACACAGGATATAATTAAACCTAATTCAGCATTCATTCCCGCCAACATATTATAAAAACTCATTCTCTTGCTCCTTTCATCTTTGTAATTCAGGCCAGAATTACTCCTGGCCTGGACTTATTACTCCACGCGCTCAAAATGCCGTGAATCTCCTGAAAACTCTCTTGATTTACCATCACTACCTATTGCAATGAAAGTAAAATCATTACGGCTAATGGGAACATTATCACCCTCGAGTGCGGTACAAGAAACATCTAAACTATATACAAAAAGTTCTTCGTCCTTTTTTGGGAACTTTAATGATGCTGTTCCCTTGTAACGCAGTTTTTCACCAACTTTTAAATCTAAAAGCGGCTGAAACATTTGTGTTTCTTCCAAGCTTGCCATTTTAACAGAAGGCCTACTGTCATCGGATACCAGCTCTTTTAGTGTATCTAACACTTTTAGAGTTTTTTCTTTGTCTGTGCATTCCATTGGAATACCTCCTAAAATATATTTTCAAAACATACGTTTTGAATATTACTTATGTGTATTTCTCCTCAACTTTCCCGTTAATAACTGTTGTAAACTTTGTCCAGTCATATCCGTTGTCCTCAACAAACATCTTCACTGCCTTTATTCTTGCCTCCGCTTCGCTCTCTGCTTCGATGTTGTATTTACGCCAGTGATGTTCTGCGTATTCTCCTTCAACTGCTACAGTATAGTTTTTCATAAATTCTCCTTACTTTCCGCAACAATGCTTATACTTCTTTTGCATCTCACATGGACAAGGATCATTTCGTCCAACCTTTTCGCCAATCCTTTTTAGTGTCTGCGGTATAATTTCACCGCCAACATAAATCCAGCGACCATCAGTCTTTTCAAACTCTGCTATTTCGTGATAAACATGGCTCATAAAATCTTGCTCATAGTACGCTTCAAACTGAACCTTATCCTTTCCGGAAGTTTCGCCATTTTCGAATGTGTTAATTATTTTAAGCCCAAGCCATTTCGCCTTTTCGCT
>Ga0099364_10012876_pt1 | contig 11250 bp, 6 predicted proteins | sample TergutTh196P3_FD_73070 | JGI IMG/M metagenome (GOLD analysis project Ga0099364, IMG submission 73070) | Microcerotermes parvus P3 segment gut microbial communities from Pointe-Noire, Republic of the Congo - Th196 P3 | ecosystem: Host-associated > Arthropoda: Insects > Digestive system > Gut ... | reverse complement strand
CATACCGGAGACGTAGCTGATATCGTATATTCCCATAGTGGTTGGGACGTATCTAGCCGCTTTAAAGGTTCCGATCGGGCGAATAGGGGTGATAACATCGATAGCATAGATAGCATCGATAACGTTGTTTGGGCTAATAGTGCCGATAGCGTCAATAGGGCTAATAGCGCCAATAACGCTGATAGCACCGATAGGGCTAACAGGGCTGATAGCACCAATAGGACTGACAGAGCTAGTGAGACTGACAGAGCTAGTGAGACTGACAGAGCTAGTGAGACTGACAGATCCAGTGAGACTGACAGTGTTGGTGAAGCTAATTTGCATAATAGCGCAAGGGAAGCCGGCGGGGTTGAGTGCGATACGGAGATGACCGACGCCCTTGCAGACATAAGAATCAACGGCGTCAGCATCGCCGAAAGCGGCAGCCTCATGGAAAGCGAACACTCTGCGTCAGTGCTGATGCCGTATATTGGGCATTACCTTCCCGGCACAAAAGCTGTGCCCATCCTTGTAAGCCGAAGGCTGACATTGAATCAAACAATGGCTTTTGCGTCAGCCCTGATAAAAACAATCGAAGAATCAGGAAAACGCGTCCTTCTTGTCTGTTCCATAGATTTTTCGCACTTTCTCAAACCTGCTGAAGCCGCCCTCAACGACATAGTGACAGCTGACGCGATAAGAGCTATGGATTACCACAAAATATACAGCATGCCGAACGAGTACGTAGACAGCCCCACATCGCTTATCGTTTTTTTGCGTTACTTGGCTAGCCTGGGCATTGCCCCGGAAATAATCTACAATGCCTGTGCATCACAATTCCTGGGGCTTGGCATTGACGAAACAACTACATATTTTGTCATTGTCGGCACGGAGCAACATATCATTGACGACACAGAACAACATGTCATTGCCGACACGGAGCAACATGTCATTGCCGACACGGAGCAATTTGCAATTTCCAGCGCATTGCAACACGAGGTTTGGCCCCATAACCTTTCTGAGGAAGCCCTGGGAACAAGTATAAAGCTTAGCTTCGTCGGGGATATAATGTTGCATGAAAACCAGCTTAAAAACGCATACAACCCATCAACAAACCAATATGATTTTAGCAGGAGCTTCGAAATGGTAAAGGGGCATTTAATTGATTCGGATTTTACAGCGGGGAACCTTGAAACCACGTTCAACGGCGATTTCAGCGGTTACCCCCTGTTCAGTGCGCCTGATTCCTTTGGATGGGCTTTAAAAGACGCTGGGTTTGACTTTGTGTCAACAGCAAACAATCACAGCTACGACAAACTCGAGGGCGGCATAACACGCACAATCGACGCGCTTGATTCGATGGGCATAGAACACTCCGGCACATATAAAACCAACTCCGAAGAGCAACATGTATATAAATCCAACTCCGATGAGCGACAAGTATATAAATACAACTCCGATAAGCGGCAAGTATATCAAACCAACTCCGATGAGCAACAAGTATATGTCAAGGAGATAAAAGGCATTAAAATCGCGGTATTGTGTTACACTGAGACCGTTAATGTGCCGTTGCAACCCCGTCTCGTGAATATCTTAGATGAAGAAGCCGTCGCGAGTGACATAAAAAAGGCAAAGGAATTGGCGGACATTATAATTATCCTTTCGCATATGGGGGACGAATACAGCGAAGCACCATCCGCAAGAGCAAAACACTGGGCCCGCTTCATGTTTGAAGCCGGGGCGGATATCGTTATTGGCAGCCACCCACACATCGTTCAGCAAATGGAATACTTAACTCTGCCTGGCAGCAGGGCCAACGAAGAACGCATTTGCTTCGCCGCCTATTCATTAGGGAATTTTATATCGTCGCAAAGCTCTCCCACATCCACTTCGAAAGGCGTTATTTTAGACTTGTACATCGACAGAGAGCCCGGAGGGAAAGCCGTTATAACAGGCACGTCCATAACAAAAACCTCTGTAGACAACGTAACAAGCGTTGTGTTCACTCATCTACATTAACGTTCAATTAACGTTTTTCTTTCAATCGTATGATATTCGTGTTAGTCGTATGATTTTCGTTGTAGCGTCTGTGCTTATATGGTATAGTCTCCCTATGCCAACGATGGAGGAAACAACAATGGAACTGAGGGATATGAGAGGTCTGAGGGATATGAGAGGTCTGAGAGATATGAGGGATCTGCTAAAGAGGATAGACGGCAACAAAAAAGAAATCGACAAACACAGGCCTCTCACTGCGGAGGAAGCAAAACAGCTTGACGCATACTTCAGAATTGGAACGACTTACACATCCAATGCTTTGGAAGGCAACTCGCTGACATTAACTGAAACAAAGGTTTTGTTGGAGGACGGCATCACCGTTGGCGGCAAGCCGATCCGTGACTGCTATGAAGCAGTAGGCCATGCTCAGGCGTACGATTTTATGCTGGAAGCCGCACAGGGTAAACTATTACCCGTATTCGAGGACACCATAATGCGGTTACACAGGTTGTTTTACTACAGAATAGATCCAGAAAAAGCCGGCGTGTACCGCACCGAGCGCGTGTTTATTACAGGTACGGAATACATCCCGCCGCTACCGGAAGAAATCCCCACACTGATGCAAGCCCTTATAAGCAACTTAATGAAGAAATGGGAAAATACCCATCCAATAGTTTTATCCGCTTTCGCGCATTAGAAACTTGTTGACATACACCCATTTATTGACGGCAACGGACGGACGGCACGGCTGTTGATGAATTTAATCGTTATCAGCCGTGGCTACCAGATAATATCCATCCCGCCGATATTGAGGGCGGATTATATAAATGCCTTGGAAGCGGCACGCAACGGAGCCGATGAAAAAAAAGAAGCGTTTAGCAGATTTGTCGCTGAATGCGAAATCGAAGCACAAAAAGACTACTGCCGTATGTTCCAAATAACCCTGCCAAAGATAGACGGCTAGTGCAACCGATATGTTGATATGTCGATATGTTGATTACAATATGTTGATTTAGATGGCGAAGGGTAATATGCCGATTGACAGTTAATTAAATAGACAAGTATAATTGTATAACAATGATGAAGCGCACATGCCGCTTTGTGTATAGTTTTACACAACGGCAGGGGGGGTGGGCGTTCACTCATGGTAGTTTTATTTGTTTATTTTCTTTTTAGTTTTAGTTTTTTTCTAGTAATTATTTCGCACTTGGGTACAAAATTAGGAGGTTAGACACATGATTAAAAAAAGAATTCTACCTTTGCTGGTAGCGGTTGCGCTTATGGTGCCGCTTGCATCCGGCATTGGCGTTCAGCAGGCTTATGCTGCAGAACAAGAAAACATTGCATTCCGTAGGCCCGTGTACGCTTCTTTGTTCCAAAACACGCCCGCGATGACCACGGCAGTTGGTACCAGCTCCTGGTCAACATCAGACTTTTCAACAACTCTGCCAAGTTACGACGAAGTAGCCATGCTTGTGACAGACGGCATAAACGACGTGGCAAACCCGCCGAGTTACCCGCTGTTGCAGGCATTGAATTTAAATGGCACATCGGCCACCTCCAGCAATCTCCAATACATGATTGCTGGGCAAAACGGCTCCTCGGGGACCGCTACAGCGGCTAGCGGGCCATCAGACACGAACCCGCTTATCCTCAAGATGACACTGCCGAAACCGGAAAAGGTCGTCGCATATAGCCTTCTGCCGAACTCCGGAAATTACTCGGTCGGCAACGGGCCAAACATATGGAAGCTTCAAGCGTCCAAAACCGGAGGGAACGAAGAATCCGAGTGGGTAGACATTGACTCGCATGCGGCTTTTCCTGCCACTCTCAGTAGCTCTGTCGCTATCTCGCGCACAACAACGCCTTTTAACGGAATGGATATCCGTTATACCGACATAACCGGGTACACTGGCATTTATTCCTATGCCGGGCATTCGCAGGGGAATGGCGGCGTACGGCGCACTACCACTGCAGACGATCATTACCAGTACTACCGTTTGTATATAACGAGAAGGAACGCGGGGACAAACGGCGCAGTCGGCTTAGCCGACGTTGCGCTATACGGCGAGGGTTCAACCAGAAACCTGATGCGCAACCCGTTCATCAGCAGGTGGACAAGCACAGCCAACGTGGAGCAATGGGTGCTTGTTGACCTTGGCGAGGGCGTATCATACGACCGCTTGAAGCTACATTGGGGCGACGATAGTTACCCTACTGCTTACACGGTCGAAGTGTCCAACGATATAACGTTTAATTACGGCATGGGCGGCACGTCCTCCAACGACGGCGTCGCGCACCCGAACACCTGGACACAGGTCGCGGCTATGTCGAAGTCGGCAGGCGGCTCGGACGAAATCAATTTCGCCACCCAGACCGCGCGTTATGTGCGCGTCAATATGACCGCACGCGTTAGCGGCTCCACCAATTACAAACTGTACGAGTTTGAGGTCTTTGGAAACCGTGCCGCTACCCCGTACAGCAACCCCGCCAGGCCTTTGGCTGCCCCTAACGGCACCCAGGAATTGACCGGGGGCGACTGGACGCTCTCACGGGCGGAAACCATGACGGAAACCGGCGAGCAACTGTCCGTGGCGGCGTACGACGACAGCGGCTGGATCCCGGCAAAAGTGCCTGGGACTGCTCTAATGTCTTATGTGAAAGCCGGCATAGTCCCGGACCCCAACTTTGACATGAACATGATGTACATCTCCGATACGTATTTCTACAGCGACTGGTGGTACAGGACGTCATTCGACATTCCGGCGGCAATGGCCGGCCAAAAGGCTTTTCTTAATTTCGAAGGCATCAACTGGAAAGCAAAAGTGTACGTCAACGGCAACGCCATTAGCTCAAAGCAGTATGACATGGAAGGCTCGTTTATGAGAAACAAGCTTGACATCACCGCTTTCGCCAATGCTGGCGGCAAGAATTACCTGGCGGTGCATGTTTTCCCGCCGGAACATTACGCGGCTCCGCGCACAAAGAGTTATTCTGTCCCGCAAAACAACGGTTCCCTGATCGGGGCCGACAACCCGACATTCCACGCAAACGGGCACTGGGACTGGATACCGACGATCAGGGGGCGCAGTACTGGTATTTATGACAATGTCTTCGTGTCGTATTCAGGCGCGGTTCAGCTTGTCGACCCATGGGTGGTCACCGAATTTGACAAGGCGCGCGCATTCGGCGGAACTGATTTAATGAGCGAGATAACCCCAAGCGACGACCCCGCTTACGATTTCTCCGTTGCTCATACCACATTGAAAACCGAGGTCAAAAACACTACGTCAGCCCCGGTCAATGCGACGGTCAGCGGCGTGTACAAACCCGGCGACATACCCTTCAGCAAAGCCGTCGTTGTTCCGGCGGGCGAGACTACCGACGTTGACATCCCTGTTGACATTCTAAACCCAGATTTGTGGTGGCCGAATGGCTACGGCGATCAGACGCTGTACACGGCTGAAGTTACGGTAAGCGTCGACGGAAACGTCCAAGACGTGAACACCTTCCGCTTTGGCGTCAGAAAGCTTTTATTCACATACACCGGAAACGCATCGACCTATACCCAGGCCGGAAACTATGATTCGCGCAATGGCGGCGACACTGCGGTTAACGTCTACTGCAACGGTGTCAGGATATTCCTGCGCGGCGGCAACTGGGGAATGGACGACAGCAATGTTGACCTTTCGTACGAGGATTACCGCGTGAGGGCGAAATTGCACGCTGAAGAAAACTTCACAGCCATCCGCAATTGGGTCGGCATGACAATGAAAGAAGAGTTCTATGACGCCTGCGACGAGTACGGCCTACTGATTTGGGATGACTTCTGGCTGGCCAATCCATGGGACGGCCCGGATCCGTTAAACAACGACATGTTTATCATGAATGCGGAGGACAAGATAAGGATCGCCCGCAAACACCCAAGCCTAGCCATCTACTGCGCACGCAACGAGAGCGTCGTCCCGAGGCCCTTAGACTCTAGGATCCAAGATGCAATTGAAACGCTCGACGGCACGCGCATATATATCCGTGCGTCTGACGCGTCCGTTTGGGGCATCAGCGGCCACGGCGACTATTCGGAGCAAGAGCGCAAAGCGTACTACAACGGCGGCGGCCAGAGCGGTACCGGCTCCCGCCAGCCCGGTTCGGTCCCTCAGCTGCACACCGAGCGCGGCCAGCACGTAATTGCCAACCCTGAAGTGCTGTCAAAATACTTCAGGCCAGAAAACCTTTGGCCCGGATTTAGCTCCGCAAGCACCACAGGCCACCCGTGGCGCCAAAACGTGGTCGCCGCCAACGTCTGGGGCGTGCATGACTTCTTCATGGGCGGTAACGGCCCGGCGTCCAACTTCTTTACACAGCTTAACGCCTACGCCTCGATGGCAGATCTAAATGGTTACTACAATAACCTCGAAGACTTCTCGCGCGTCTCCCAGCTAGTTAACTACGACCTTTTCAGGGCAATGTTTGAAGCATTTACCGACATTAAGAGCCCCGGGTTGCTGATGTGGATGAGCCAGAGCGCATGGCCCTCATTTGCTTGGCGCACATATGACTATTATTATGACACGTCGTCGGCGTATTTTGGCTCAAAGAAGGCAAGCGCACCCCTTTCAATTATTTGGAACCCGACTAATGGCGCGGCAGTGACCACAATCACCTCCGCAAGCGGGAGCGGCAGGCTTTACAACCCGTACCCAGGCGGCATATCAGTAGCCAACAACACGGGCAGGGTGCTGTCAGAATTGAAAGCGGTTGCGAAAATCTACAACATTGACGGCACGCTTGCTAAGGAAGTCACGCTAGCTAACGGCGGCAACATCGCGAAGCTGTCTGTCGATGAAGTGGCTCGCCTTTACACAGACGGCAACGGCACTTTGTGGCCTACGGAGCCTGCTTCGGCGGTCAGGTTCCTTAAACTAGAGCTTTACAACAAAGACGGCAAACTGGTCGCCGACAACTTCTATTGGCGTTCCAACAACGAGACCGGAACCACCACAACAGGCACAGCCGCGACAAATTACTACACGGCTATGCGCACCATGCCAACAGTTAACATAGACGCGAAAGCCACGTTCACTGGCGACGATGCAAACTCGAACTACTTTGACGTTACGCTTGAGAACAAAACAAGCAATATAGCACTACAGGTAAGGATTAAAGCAACCGACCCGGATACAGGCGATATAATCCTCCCGGTATATTATGAGGACAACTATATCAACCTGCTCCCTGGCGAATCAAAAACCGTCGGCGTCGATATTGAAAAACTGTATTTCGACAGATCTCCTGATTTCAGCATTAGCGGCTTTAACGTCAACACAGCCGCAATTGAATTGGATTATAACGCGGACCATGACTCGACTATGGCGTCCTTTACCTTTGATGGCAAGATTTACAATACTCAGCCAGGCGTTTTGGCATACGATATTTATCTCCCGAGTGACGTGACATCGGTTTCTTTTAACGCCACAAACGTCACGGTCGGCTACCCCGCCGACGTAGACGTCGTGGTGTCCCTGTCGCCGAGCAACGGCGCAGTGCCCTGCGTGGCAACAGTGGCGGTATCGAGCAAGGAATACCCGAGCCTGATTAGGTCTACCTATACAGTGAGTTTCGGACATATGACAGTCTCGAACATAGACGCCGAATACAACAGCGATACGGGTTGGGACGCAAGGGCCGATGTCCGCTTCAGCGATGGCGAGACGACTTACGAGATTATTTTCGCCGCATACAAGGACGACCGTCTGATCTATGCAAACTTCGTATCCAAAGACGCGATAGCGCTTAACGGGAGCGCAGTTGTTAGCGCCAATGTCCCAAGTTCAGTCATTGAGCCTTTTGGCGGTGGCATACAGCTAAAAGTCTTTCTATGGGATGGCAAAACCTATGCCCCACTAACCCAGGAATGGTCATGGCGCAAGGCGGAAGTCGTCGCCGCTGAAGTTTACAAGCTGGTGCCGAATGCCGCGGCTATCGTAGCCGGCGAGGAGTACGTAATAGTTTCCGCTACTGCAGGCTCAGTCAACAACGCGCTGACCAATACGTCGACCGGCGGCGCCCCTGTTGGTTTTTTGAACGGAAATGTTATTACGGTTGACGGCGATTACATAACCGGCGTTATCACAGACATGGTTTGGGAAGCTTCTACCGCGCTCAGCGGGGGGCTGTACTTCAAAAACGCCAGCGGCGTCCCATACTATGGCGGGGCGCAGGAATACCTGGCCCGACGGAGTAGCGCAAGCGGCAACCCAGTACAACTGACGACAACAGTAGACGACAACAACGACGGCTACAACCGCTGGAGTTTCGCCGACGTCAGCTCTTCGGACTGCACGGTCGCGATGTATACCACGGCTAGCACAACAAGCCTTTTCTACATCCTTGACCCTCAAGCCGCAGGCTACGCCGTGTATTATGGAACAACCGACCAAACCGCCGCGTTTGCAGCTAGGCCCGTAAAGTTCTACGTGAAGACAACGGAAATGCGCCCAGTAGGCTGATTTAGCTGTACGGAAATGCGCCCAGTAGGCTGATTTGGCTACATGATACACATGATTGACGCATATGACGCACAATTTTGACACACCTGTTTGACGCATATGACGCACAGTTCTGACACACTTGTTTGACGCATATGACGCACAGTTCTGACACACTTGTTTGACGCATATGACGCACAGTTTTGACACACTTGTTTGACACAATTGACGCACAGTAACAAAAACCCCGAAAAGCAGAATAAAATGCTTTTTGGGGTTTTTCTCTTGTTATTTCGGGTTACTTGAACATAAGGAACTGTTCAAACATCTTGGCATTTTGCCTGTCGACTCAGATTCTCCTCTCGGATTCTCCACTCGGATTCTCCAACTCGGGGTTGGTTGATGTCTAAAGTTGCCGACATATGCATAGTAACTATTCAAATACCCCTCGTCATTGCGAGCAAAGCGAAGCAATCCAGACACCAAATTAACGGAAAAACACAGCAAAACAGAGATTTCACTGACTGGGTTGCTTCGTCACTACGCTCCTCGCAATGACGAAGAGGGGGTATTTGAATAGACACTATGCATATTACGCTACCATGCACTCTACATATTTACACTATTGACAACACTAGAGCTTCATAATAGAATAACGCATAATTGTGCCACACAGGTTTTGACAATGAAGCATGGCGGCAAATTGAAAAGACAAGATGTAAAGTTTGTTTCATAGTAGTTACTTAGTGGAGGGGGTTCGATTTGTCATTAAATTATGCATGGCCAATAGCTCTGGTCGTGGTTTCAAACGTGGTATACCACATATGTTCGAAGACCTTGTCGCGAGATATTGACCCAATGGTGTCATTGTTTATCACATATTTAACAGCGGGGGTTTTGACAGCCGTCATTTACTTCTTCACAAAATCTGACCGCACCATGGCACAGGAATTCCAGCATATTGGCTGGCCAAGCATTGCACTCGGCGTCGTAATAGTCGGGCTTGAGTTTGGGTATATTATGGCATACAGGGCGGGCTGGAACATAAGCATCGGGTCGCTTGTCGCAAACATATCCCTCGCAGTCATCCTCCTTGCCGTCGGCACCCTCCTGTACAAAGAAGTCGTTTCGCTAAAACAAGCCGCTGGCGCGGCTTTGTGTATAATAGGCCTAATACTGATTCAACACAAGTAATGTACATATATAATAACTACGATAATTGAAACAATACCGCTGCAATCCCATGAGCTTAAGCTCGTGGGAGGATTCACAAACTAACGCTTATGATGGCTGAAGTATTGGTATAAATTACATCTAATCATCCCGTTGTACAATTTTCGCTTTTTGTCGGCTTTTTTATTCGCGTGTTTTTCAAAATCCTCGTTGGATGAGATAATAAACATCCCCCAACCTTCAAGTGCCCTGTGTTGCTCTCCAAGTTTTCCATAGAGGTATTCTGCATCCCGGGTGTCGGGCATGCGCTCCCCATACGGCGGATTGCCCACAATGCACCCCCTGCCAGGTAGAATAACCCCCATTTCATTGAGCCGCTCAAAACCCTCTGACTTAATATTTGCCGCGTCCAGACGAAAAAACTTGACTGCAGACGATACCCCAGCCCTTTTCGCGTTCTGTTTTGAACCGTCAACTGAATGTTTTTCAATGTCGCTTCCGATTATTTCTATTTGATCGCCATCTGCCCGCCCTTTTACCAGCGATTGTGCTTCCTCAATCGCTCTGTTCCAGTACTCTTTGCCTATCATGCCCCAAGTCTGCGCTGTAAACCCGCACTGCATCCCGGGGGCCATGCCACTTTGCATTCCAGGCACTGCCCTGCCTTGCATTCCAGGCGTTACCCTGCCTTGCATACCTGGAGCTACCCTGCTTTGCATCCCGGAGGATACCCTCACTTGCATACCAGGAGATGCCCTGCCTTGCATCCCGGGAGCCATACCCCTTTTCATACCAGGCGCCATCCTGCCTTGCATCCCGGGGACTATGCCCCTTTTCATACCAGGCGCCATCCTGCTTTGCATCCCAGCCGCCATGCCCCTTTGCATCCCTGGCGCCATGTTCATCCCTATCATAGCCGCTTCGATGGCAATGGTTCCCGAACCGCAGAAAGGATCCCAAAAAGCCATGCCTTGTCTCCAGCGCGACAGGTATACAATAGCTGCGGCTAACGTCTCCCTTATCGGGGCAATATTCGAAGCTTGCCTGTAACCTCTTTTATGAAGCCCCTCCCCGGAAGTGTCGATATAAAGGGCAACACGGTCCTTTAGAATATTAAACTGTACTTTATAGAAGCTTCCATCCTCTGGGAAGCGCATTACCTTATACTTTTGGCTCAGTTTATCCACAATCGCTTTTTTGACAATGGACTGGCAATCCGGGACACTAAAAAGCTTTGATTTAAGGCTATGCCCGCTCACTGGGAAGACGGCGTCCTGTGGTAATACCTCGCCCCACTCCAACGCCTTCGTCCCTTCGAATAGCTCGTCAAATGTTGTAGCATGGAATTCCCCAACCTTTATCTGAACACGTTCCGCTGTCCTAAGCCACAGATTGCACCTGCAAATAGCCTCTTCCCCACCTCGAAAAGATACCCTGCCATCCTCAACAGTTTCGGTTTCGTAACCCAGCCTTCTAATTTCGTTTGCAACAATGCTTTCAACGCCAAACGAGGTCGGCACCGACAATAAAAACCCGTTTTCCAATATGCTTCCCCCATAATTTCCGTTTCGAATCAACCGCCAGAGGCTTGCGGATGGCATCAGCCCCCTAT
>Ga0099364_10012875_pt1 | contig 11251 bp, 8 predicted proteins | sample TergutTh196P3_FD_73070 | JGI IMG/M metagenome (GOLD analysis project Ga0099364, IMG submission 73070) | Microcerotermes parvus P3 segment gut microbial communities from Pointe-Noire, Republic of the Congo - Th196 P3 | ecosystem: Host-associated > Arthropoda: Insects > Digestive system > Gut ... | reverse complement strand
GGTGTCAGTCACCTTGAAAATTATTTTAAAGGATACAGAAGATTTTGAAAATTAAATATAAAATGATATTTATCGCCATAATAAGAGTTATGCTATTATTAGGCACTGCCTGCGATCCGTACAATGCCGGAGGAAGCATAACAGACTGGTTTTTGCCTAACAAAGAAGAACTTGCACAGCTTAGAATATTCCATGTTGCAGCAAATAATGAGTACTTTTCTTCATCGCAATACAGTCATGCTTCCGGGTGGCGTCAGGATTTCAGCAATGGTCAACGGAACTACTCCTCCAAGATCAATGCAAGAAGAGTCCGCGCCATTCGGACTTTTTAACATGGTGTGAAAAAGGAGGAAAATTGTTATGAAAAACAAAAAAGAGTTCCTGGTAACACTACTTGTTAGCATTTTCTTCATTCTGACACTTGTATTTATGGGCTGCCAAAGCCCAATAGATGATCCTGATCCAGGGCACACCCTCACATGGGGGGAGGTTATATGCTGAATTAGTTGACTTTCAAAAAGTAGCAAACAAATATTTTAATAACACTTAAAAAATTGGAGGCTTACTGTGAAACTTAGCATCAGAATACCATTGCTTATTGGACTTGTTGTATTTTTCTCATCTGCAGTTATTATCATTGTTGTAGAAAGAATGGTTACCCAGAGCCTTACACAATCCATTTATTCAGAACTTGGCACCCAGGCGCGTATTAACGCAGAATTAATAGCCGCAAGAATAGATGGAGAAGTTATTCAACTTACAGAAATAGCTGCCAGGGCAAGAACCAGAACCATGGACTGGGAAGGTGTTGTTAGAGAAAACCTGCTCCCGGACATAGAACGCACCGGCAGTGAGGACATCGCTCTTGTTACAGCAGGAGGGGAAGCCCGTTTTACCCAATATCCAGACAATATTATTGATGTTTCAGGTTCAGGGTTTTTCAGAACTGCAATGTCCGGCTTACCCAGTGTATCGGTAACTGTAAGTCTTACGACCGGGATACAATCAGCGGTTTTTTACACACCTATTTTTGCAAACGATAACCCGGGTGCTGGTGTTATAGGATCTATCCTTGCCCGTAAAACTGCTGCCAGGTTAAGCGACATGGTTACGGGCATTGAGTTTCACCACTCAAGCGCTTATGCAGCACTTCTTGACAGCAATGGTACGATGATAGCCCACCCCAATAACGAGCTTGTATTGGCTCAGTTTAACGCCATACAGGAAGCCAGGACTGACCCCAGCCGTTTACCTCTTGCCGAATTTGTTACCAGGGTAATAAATGAAAGTGCCGGGCATGGTGCTTTCCGACATAACGGAGTGATGGTATTTGGCAGTTTTGCTGAGGTTCCAGGTTATCCCTGGAGGCTGATGATTCTTATGGACGAAAGCGAAGCATTGGCTGAGGTATCCAGAATCCGCTTTATAATGTTTGTCGTGGGGGGAGCCGCATTACTTATAGGACTTGTTGTTGCATTTTTCCTTGGGCGTTCAATTTCCAACCCAATACGCCAGGTAGCACATAACCTGGAGGAAATATCCCAGGGCGAAGGTGACCTGACCCAAAGTATAAATATAAAATCTAAAGATGAGATCGGCGAAATGGCACGCTACTTCAACCTGACCCTGGAAAAAATAAAGATCATGGTAAGGCATGTCATGAACGAAACAAGGATAATTACAGAAATGAGTTCTGCTTTGGCAAACGACATGACTGAAACAGCAGCGTCAATGAACGAGATCACTGCCAATATCCAGAGTACCAAGCAAAGCATGATAAACCAGAGCGCAAGCGTAACCGAGACCAATGCCACCATGGAGCAAATAACCACTAATATAGATAAATTAAATTCCCATGTAGAAGTCCAAACCTCCAGTGTTGCCCAGTCATCTTCAGCAATCGAAGAAATGCTTGCCAATATCCAATCCGTTACACAGACCCTAATAAAGAACACAGAGAATGTGGAGAAACTAAGCGAGGCTTCCGACATAGGTCGCTCCGGCTTACAGGATGTTGCTTCTGACATACAGGAAATTGCCAAGGAGTCCGAGGGGCTTTTAGAAATTAACTCTGTCATGGAGAATATTGCAAGTCAGACAAACTTATTAAGTATGAACGCTGCCATAGAAGCAGCCCATGCAGGAGAGGCAGGCAAAGGCTTTGCTGTAGTCGCTGAGGAGATTCGCAAGCTTGCAGAGAGTTCCAGCGAGCAGTCCAAGACCATTAGCGATGTTTTAAAGAAGATCAAAAGCTCCATCGATAAAATTACCCAGTCCACAGACAATGTTTTAAAGAGATTCGAAGTAATAGATTCCGGTGTAAAAACCGTGGCAGAACAGGAAGAAAATATCCGGAACGCCATGGAGGAGCAGGGGCAGGGAAGTAAGCAGATACTGGAATCCATAAGCCATCTTAACGAAACAACCCAGCAGGTAAAAAGCGGTTCCATGGAAATGCTTGAAGGCGCAAAGGAAGTTATGCGCGAGGCGGATAACCTTGAAAAATCCACCCAGGAGATCACAGGAGGCATGAATGAAATGGCTACGGGAGTGGATCAGGTGAATACGGCTGTGAGCAGTATAAATGAACTCACCAACAAGAACCGTGAAACTGCAGCAAAATTAATGTCAGAAGTTCAAAAGTTTAAAATTAATTAAAGCGAGTAAATTGTGAATTGGATTAGGGGAGCAGGGTAGGGATGAGGAAAGGGAAATGAGATTATTCAACAGCCAAAGCAATACGCAGCGCGGTATTAATTTCTCTCATTTTGGAGACCGGAAGACTGCCGATGTAATCTGTCAGCATGAATTTTGGGAGACTGATCAGATCATCGCAATAAACAGCACTGTCATGCTTAAGACCTTCATCCACACCAACCTCGATTTGAGTTTGAATGTTTTCATATTTGGAGCAAATCGGAGCACAAATAACAGTGGGGAATTTATTGTCAATGAGCTCTTGTCGGGAGACAAAGAGGTAAACCCTGTATTCTTTTGGGTCGTATTTCGATCCCCTATAGACCCGGAAGAAATCGCCGCGTTTCATTCTTTTTCCCACCCGTCATCTGATTCAAAAATCCACTTTTGGTCTTCAAATACATCCATTGCTTCCCTGTTAAGCCATTCAGCGTTCTTTCGGAAGTATTCCTTTTCTTCTTCAGTAGTCATTTTGGGGTTTGGCATTATTTTAAACTGCGCCGCTTCCTCTGTTGTCAGTTCTCTTCTGGCTGGCACCGCTGCTTGCTGCGCTTTATATTGTAAATATCCAACAAAATCAATCACTTCAGCAAAGTATTGGGGTGGGAGTTTGTCAATTTCCTTATGTAAAACCGCTCTTTCTACCATACATTACTCCTATAAGGAAAACATAGCATGAAAAAGCCCAAAAATCAACAACAAGTAAAAAGAGGAGGTAGCAATGCCATCTCGTACTAAGGTGCATAAAGCCTTTTCAGATCGTTTACATTTTGTTTTTTCCCTGTTTTTTATATCTGCTACATTAATGTTACTGGTGACGATAGTAGTTTCGATCTACATAAGCCGCATGGAAAGGGCAGTAGAAGAAAGTGTCCAGTACCATCTATTGTCTGCGGCCCAGGCGGCTTCTGTCTTCCTGACAGTAGATGAACTGGATCTCTTCCATACTGCCGATGACATGGAAAGGCCTGAATGGGAATCAATCAGAGCAAAGTTACAGCAATTTGCCGAAGATCACAATGTGCTCTACGTCTACTACTGGCGTTACACCGGGGATGGACGGATTCAATATATTATTGACAATGATGAAGACGAAGAATGGATGGTCACCCCTGAATGGATATATTACCTGCATGAAGACCCTGCCACTGCCGAGGCTGTTCCCTTTATTATGGCAGGAAATGCATGGGCATCGGATCTTGGAGGCTATACCACAACCTGGGACGGCCTTATTTCAGGTATTGCTCCGGTTTTTAATACCGATGGAACAGTCTACTGCGCTGCCGGAGTTGACCTTTCTGATGAAATTATTCTCTCCCAAAGAAACAATATAAGGGTTATGCGCACTGTATTGTTTTTATCCTTGATCATCTCTGTAATGTCAGGGTGCCTTGCAATATGGTTATACCGTAAAAAAGCCCTTCAAAGTGAACATGCAAACCAGGCCAAGGGTGATTTCCTTGCTACCATGAGCCATGAGATCCGTACCCCCATGAACGCCATTACCGGAATGTCGGAACTGCTTTTACGCAGAGACCTTCCGGATGAAGCACGCTCAGAAGCACAGGATATTAAACAGGCAGCCTCCAATCTTATTTCCATCATCAACGATATTCTGGATTTTTCCAAAATTGAAGCAGGAAAACTGGAAATCATTCCAGCCAGATATATGCTTTCATCTCTGGTTAATGACACAATTAATATTATCCGTATGCGGCTCATAGAAAAGCCTGTCAGGTTTTTCACCAATATAGACGGAAACATCTGCAATGATCTTATAGGGGACGAGGTACGAATAAGACAGATTATTCTTAACCTCCTCTCAAATGCGGCAAAGTTCACAGAAAAAGGACATATCAGTATGTCTATTACTGTAGAGAAGGAAATGGCAGAGCAAATCTGGCTTAAGATCGTAATAAGTGATACCGGCCAGGGTATAACTGCCAAAGACCAGGAAAAATTATTTTCGGACTTTACACAGGTGAATACTGAAAAGAACAAAGCTATTGAGGGAACAGGTTTAGGTCTTGCCATAACCAAGCGTCTATGTAATGCCATGGGTGGGGATATCAGTGTGTCAAGTGAATATGGAAAGGGAACCCAGTTCACGGTGATCATACCGCAAAAAGCTGACTCAAATTTACCATTCGCCAGGGTGGAGAATGCAAATGAAAAAAAGGTACTTATCTATGAAGGGCGTGTTAGTTATGCGCAATCGATATGCTGGTCTCTGAATAATATGGGAGTTCCCAATACCTTGACAACAAGTCTGGAAGAATTTACCGAAGCACTGAGCCGGGAGGAATGGTATTTTATTTTCTCCGGTTATGGCCTCTATGATAAAATCAAGCCCGTATATGATAACACGGTCTATCGCAATAACAAAAAACCCTTCCTTGCCCTCATGGTTGAATGGGGGACAGAAGCCTATATCCCCAATGTACGTTTTGTTTCCCTGCCAATACAGTCACTTTCCATTGCAAATACTCTGAACAGTAAACCAGATAAACAGGTTTATTTTGACAGTTCTGTAACAAAAAACGCAAGGCGGTTTATAATTCCCAGTGCACGGATTTTAGTGGTAGACGACATCGCCACAAATCTTAAAGTTGCAGAAGGCCTCCTTGCACCTTATCGTGCAAAAGTTGAAACTTGCTTAAGCGGAGCAGAAGCAATTGAACTGATTAAGCAGCACGCCAGTAAAGGCGAAACTTACGATCTAGTGTTCATGGATCACATGATGCCGGAGATGGACGGCATTGAAGCCACTGCCGCAATCCGTGTATTTAATAAAAACGTCCCGATAGTTGCGCTGACTGCTAACGCAGTATCGGGGATGAAAGAAATGTTTTTGGAAAATGGATTCAACGATTTCCTCGCCAAACCCATTGATGTATCCAAACTTGATGAAGCACTCGAAAATTGGATACCGAAAGAGAAACATAATGCAGAAACACAAAAAAAGCTTGTGTTACTTGCAGACAGCAATCGTGAAAATCTCCGGCTTGGAATAAATGCACTGGAGGAAAAGTACGATGTTATTACTTCACCTACGGCAGAAAAAATACACAAGCTTTTGGAAAACTCAAGTCCGGACTTGATTCTGATTAATGATAATATACTTGGGGATGCGTCCTTGCCCAAAGACATTCCGGTGATCTCACATACAGAACCCTTTGACCCGGTGATACTCACTGCCAATGTTGAAAACCATTTTACTGGAGCTCTCAGATCATGAAAAACAAAAAGAAAACCAAGTATCTTATTTTAAGCCTTTTCCTTCTTTCTTTTTGTATAGTATTATTCGTCTCCTATTGGGCAAACGGGCAGATAAGGTTTTCCTTGTATACCATGGAATACAATATAGAAAGACGGTTGGATGTAGTTGTTGATTGGCTGGCAGAATTAACCAGTGTTGAAGAACTAGATCAATTTCGCAATGTTGAGGACATGGAACTGCCTTCATACAATGCTCTGCGCATAATGCTGCATGAATTCACAGAGCGAACCGGTGTTTTATACGCATATTACATTCGGCACGAAGGTGATTACCTGTATTATATCATTGACAATGATTTTGACGAAGCAACAAGGGTAGGTCTGGACACTAAGCCTTTTAATTTGAACGACGAACCCTGGATAAAAATAGCAATAGAGGGCAGTACCGTCCATGCAGGCTTAGGGAATTATGCAGTGGGGTGGGATGGCCTTTTAACATCCTATGCACCGGTATTTCGCCCGGACGGAACAGTTGGGGCAATCGCTGGAATAGACATGGTCGATGTTTCCATTGTAACAGCCATGAGAATGGTAAGAATACTAACAGTTTTGCAATTACTCATGGTATGTGCAGTTTTTGCCAGCGGCTTATTCTGCTTCGCCTATTTCCGCAAGGAAACAATTGCTGCCGAAGATGCCAGTTTATCCAAAAGTAAATTCATTGCCACCATAAGCCACGAAATTCGCACTCCTTTAAATGCAGTGATTGGGCTTTCGGAGATTGTGCTAAACCGCGGTGAGCTCATCCCAGAGAGCAAGAATGACATTCAGCAGATTAATCAATCGGGCTCATCCCTCCTGGGAATTATTAACGATATACTGGACATCTCTAAAATAGAAGCAGACAGCTTTGAGCTTATTCCGGTTGAATATGATACGGCATCCTTTATCAACGATACAGTTAATCTGAACAGGGTGAGAATAGGTACAAAACCCATTAACTTTATTCTGGAAATTGACAGTGATTTTCCCCGGCTGCTTAAGGGTGATGAGCTGCGGGTTAAGCAGATATTAAACAACATACTTTCCAATGCAATTAAGTACACCAGTGAAGGGGAAGTTAGCTTAAGAATTAGTCATAAGCAAATAAATAATAAAGAACAAATAATAAATAAAGATAATCAATCAGATTTGTTATCTGATATTTGTTATTTAGTATTTGAGGTGAGTGACACCGGTATTGGAATACGGCCGGACGATATGCAGAATCTGTTTTTTGAATATACACAGTTCGATACTAAATCAAACCGAAAAATTGAAGGAACAGGACTTGGCCTTTCAATAACCAAAAAACTTATAGAGATGATGAGCGGCACTATTAATGCAGAAAGCGAATATGGCAAAGGTTCATGTTTCACTGTAAGCCTCGTACAGGAAATACCATACAAGGGGACAGACTACAGTCCTTGCATAGGAGAAGAAACAGCAGAAATGCTAAAAACCTTTCAATATAATAAGACGGACAAAGAAAAAGAAATAAACCGCATCATGATGCCATACGGCAAGGTATTGATAGTAGATGATTTACCGGTAAACCTTCAGGTAGCACGCGGGCTGCTTGAACCATACGGAATTGCGATAGACACAGCAGAATCGGGACAGGAAGCAATAGACCTTATTAAGAGCGGTATAAAATATGACATAGTATTTATGGATCACATGATGCCGGAAATGGACGGTATCGAAACCACTTCTTTAATTAGAGAATGGGAAGAAAACGCCATGAGTTTAGCCGAAGATGAAACTCAAAGGTACTTGCGCAAGCAAGTACCCATAATAGCACTAACTGCTAACGCCCTTGCCGGTAATATGGAGATGTTCCTGTCCAAAGGGTTTAACGGCTTTATCGCCAAGCCAATTAACACACTCCAGCTAGACGAAATTCTCAATCAATGGGTAAAAGATAAGCAGAACAAGGAAGAAAAAATGGAACATATTGCATTTAACAGTGAGCAAAACGGAGATCAATTGCTCATTCAAGGACTTAATACACAACACGGGATTGCAATGACCGGCGGTACCAAAGATGGTTATCTTTCTGTGTTGTCTACATTCAGTAAAGATGCAGAAAACAGACTGGAATTATTACAGACTCAGCCGTCACCTGATTCCCTCACTTTTTTTATTACTCAGGTTCACGCCTTAAAAAGCGCATCCTCTTCCATTGGTGCTGCAAGTGTTGCAGCTCTGGCAGAAGAACTGGAAAGTGCAGGCATTACTAAAAATTTCACACTAATCCAGGATAAACTCCCTGTCTTTGCCGGACAACTGGCAGAACTTTTAAACAATATTAAAGCCGCACTGGAAAAAAATGAAGAACCAACAATTAGAAATGGCGAAAAAGTAAGTACTTCACTTCTGCCACCTCATTTCTCACTCTTCACTGATCTGGCAGCCGCACTGGATCTGGAAAAAGCAAACGACATAGCCCGTATACTAAAAGAAATAAATACCATCTCCCGCCAACAGTCTTTTGATTCAGAAATTATTGAAGCTCTGGATCAGCTTTCAGACGAAGTTATGATGGTTGAATACGACAACGCAAAAAAGATTCTGGTAAAATTGATGGAGAAAGTGAGATAGAACAATTATTTGTACATTAATTTAATTTAATGTTTATTATATTAAACCTATATCTTCTTTATTTCTTTTCTACTTAAAATTATTGAAGTTATTTCAAACTACTTCTTGATAATAAATCAAGAACCTTACTACCTGGCTTTAGGCTAATTGCAGTATATTTATGGGATAGTGCAATTGGCACAACTGCATTTTCATAAAGATCGCATTCAAAATCTTCAATCAGTTTTGTGTATGCTCCAATATTACTATAGTTATTTAATATTGCTTTATTAAACATGAATGTTTCTTTATCTGTTTTATCTCTAAAAGGATATGGCACACTAAAAACAAATGTACGACCACTTTGGGTTTTAAATAAAAAATCTTGTCCATAATATGTTTCGCTGCCAAATGTAGAACCTGATGGATCTCTATCAAAATCTATATATTTATAGCGAAAATCATCACATAAACAATAAATTTTATTATTGCGTAGTGATTTACTAATTATCTGTAAGTAATCATAGGCTTTACCGCTTTTCTGCAAACCTAAAATCATCATTGGTTCTTTTCCATGTTTTTTCATTTCAATGTTTATTTCAAATAAAAACTTCATAATACTTGAGTGAATCCATGCAGCGTTCCCGAATATTGCTAGGGGACCATCATTAAAAAAACACAAATTACTTAGAATATCTATGAATGACTGTACATTTGCATCTCTAATAATTCTTATATAGTGAATTATAAATAAATGTTCAACAACATTCATAAAACGAGTTAATGCGACTTGATTAGAAACGAAATCATTTACTTCTTCCCAAATTCTAAGACAATCAGAAGGAAAAATTATTTTTTTACAATAAGGACAAAATTGTTGTTCTGGAATATCCCTAACCTCAATAAATTGATGATCACAATTAGGGCATTTATTTAAAATCAATGTATTACTTTCTTTAGGTTTATAAGAGTTTTCTCTGTAAGATGCCAGAAAAAACAAGGTTGTTCTTAAACTTGTGGAAGGATCTTGAGGGTTTGTTCGTTTTTCGTAAAGTTCATTGTCCAATTTTAATCTAAAACCATCACGAACACTGTCTTGTCCTTTATATTGTAAATTAGAACTTGGCAAAGCAAAAGTTATTGATGTGTTGTTATCCTGTAAAGCAGCAACTTTAAATGGATTAACAAAAGGGCTGCCGTCTTGTAATAAATTAAAATGCTCTCTTTTTATCAATAAATTTCCTACTTTCACATAACCAACACGAGTATATGGAATATCATCTCTTACACTTGCCTCATAATTACTACCATCAATTGATATTATATTATTTGGAAGAATATTTTCATAGTTAGGTGGTTCATCAAACATTTTGCTAATTTCCTTAATTTCTTCATCGGACGGCTCTATCATGAATTTACAATCATTTTTTAGGAAAGATTGGATTTCTGGGTTTTTTACAATGTCAATATGAGAAGTTTTATCTGCATATTCATTTATGTAAGGCATACTCTATCTCGCTTGTTTGCTTTTGATTTCTTCAGGTTCAAACTTGTCGATCTGAATAGGAACAACAAAAGGGCTGGATAATGTTTTTACACGAGTAAAACCAACATCTTGTGAACGCAAGAGAGATAAACTGAAGTCCTTGAAATCATAAAATCGCGCAAGTTCTGAAATTTCCCTTTCGCTGTTAAGATGCGAAACAAACCAATTTTCTGTATTTGCTAAAATATTAGAATGAACGGAAGAAACTTCTTGAGTGGCATAAACAAGTGCGATTTTATATTTGGCACCTTCTTTTGCCATTCTCGGCCAAGTATCTGTTAATTTTTGCTCTTTACCAATAAGATTATGCACTTCTTCAATATAAACGACTATATTAGGGGGCATTTCACCGTCTGTAAAATACTGCATTGATCTATTGAATATAAATTCGGCAAGCCTTTTTGATATTCTTTCTCGTAATAAAGCATTTCCAACAGAAAGATCTAAAATCACAATTTTTCCTTCTATCAAATATCTATAGATCTCTTCACTCACTTCTTCTTTTCGAGTGCAAGAATGATAGCTTTTCCCTATTTCTAAAATTCTATAGCCACGAATATATGAATCATTATCATTTAAACAAGCTAACATGTTCAGCATTGCAAGACACTCTCTATCAAGCCAATCATTACCACTGGATGATTTCAACACATTGGTTATTTTTTCTTTCTTGTTATTACCAGTTTCTCTGATTTCAGTATTTGCTTTCCTGGCAGCCAGAAACCATTTTTCAGTAGTTTCAAAATTTAAACCTTTGCTTGGCTCTACATCAATTTGCTCATCTTCGTTGTTTTCATTTAATACTTTATTTACTTTTTCTTTTACTTTTGGATTAGCTTCGAAATTTACCTTAAACTTTGCGCTTAAATCATAACCAGCTTTGCATAATAATGTTCGATATAAAGCCACTTTAACAACCCAACGTTTATGTTCTCCTATTTCTTCAACTGGATCTGGCTCGTCAAAAGAAATTCCCATAAATGTATCTATATCAATAGCTCCATCTCTTTTGTTTTCTCTTATTAGATCACAAAGAATTTTATGACCATCTGATAGTTGTGTATAAAAATTGTTAAGAATCTGCTTGAACCCTTCAGTTTGCCCCATTCTATACCTTATGCAGTCACCTGTATAAATATCAGAAATAGCACCATCATCTTGCTTGTT
>Ga0099364_10012874_pt1 | contig 11251 bp, 8 predicted proteins | sample TergutTh196P3_FD_73070 | JGI IMG/M metagenome (GOLD analysis project Ga0099364, IMG submission 73070) | Microcerotermes parvus P3 segment gut microbial communities from Pointe-Noire, Republic of the Congo - Th196 P3 | ecosystem: Host-associated > Arthropoda: Insects > Digestive system > Gut ... | reverse complement strand
GCTTTTTGATCCTGCCCCAAAACGAATGCTGCCATTAACACTGCCAATGATGATCCCAACCGTGGCAGCGGGAAATATCTCCATGATCTTTGGCAGAAAGGGACCAGCCTATACCCAGATAACTGCCTGCGCTGCTGGCACAGACGCTCTTGGACAGGCCCTTGATCTAATAAGATCAGGGCGTTGCGATGTAGTAATTTCAGGCGGCGCAGAAGCCACCATACTGCCATTCGCAATAGGCGGATTCCAGATGCTCAAGGCACTTTCAACAAAAAGATGCGATGACCCGCAAAAAGCCTCACGTCCCTTTGACGCAGACCGCGATGGTTTTGTAATGGGCGAAGGGTCGGGCATACTTATACTTGAAAGCGAAGAACATGCAAAAAAACGCAATGCAAAAATAATCGTAGAGTTTGCAGGTTACAGTGCCAGCGCAGATTCATATCACATGACATCCCCTGATCCAACAGGAGCAGGATGCAGCACAGGTGTAAAAAATGCCATTATTGACGCTGGCTTAAAACCAGAAGACATTCAGTATTATAATGCGCACGGCACTTCAACAGAAATAAATGATCCAACAGAAACAAAAATGCTCAAACTTGCTTTTGGGGATCATGCAAAAAAACTAAAAATCTCAAGTACAAAGAGCATGCACGGGCATTGTATTGCCGGAGGCGGTGGTCTTGAAGCCATTGCCTGTATACTGGCAATAAGGGACGGATTCTTCCCGCCCACAATCAACCAGGAAAACCCTGACCCTGAATGTGACCTTGACTATGTACCAAACAAGGCCCAATACGGAGAAGTCACAGCTGCCATGTCAGGTTCACTTGGCTTTGGCGGTCATAATGGATTTGTGGTGTTTAAAAAGTATGAATGAAATTGAAGGCCTTATACCCCACAGGGAACCGTTTTTATTTGTTGATGATATTATCGAAGCCAGCGAAGAAAAAATAGTCGCAGAGCGTACATTCACAGACAAGGACTTTTTCTTCAAAGGACATTTCCCGGAATACCCTGTTGTACCTGGCGTGATCCTTGTTGAAACAATGGCACAGTCAGGCGGCGCAGGCTTGCGCAAGATAGGCGTAATAGGTGAAGGCGGGCTTTTTTTCCTTGCCACTGTTGATAAAGTCAAGTTCCGGCGCCAGGTCAGGCCAGGTGATAAAGTCCGTTCAGAAGTTGTTAATTTAAGAATGTCACCAAAAATGATAAAGCAATCCGGCAAAGCCTATGTAGGAGACGAACTGGCAGCAGAAGCTGAATGGATGTGTCTTGTGGGGAATCCGTGATAAGCAAAGAAGGTCGAACAAAACCAGGAACGCAGGCAATGGTGCGGAACAATATCTGCCTGAACAGCCACCCATTGGGCTGCGCTGCTTCTGTTAGGCGTCAGATAGAATACGCAAAAAAAAACTTAAGCCTTTTAAATGCTGAAAAAGAAAATGAATCATTTTTTCTTTCCTTGCAGGGACCACAGGGTCGTATAGAGCCGCGCCTTGCTCTTGTTATAGGCTGCTCCAATGGCTATGGTCTTGCAAGCCGCATATGCGCATCATTCAGCTATGGAGCTGTTACTGTCGGCGTGTCCAAGGAAAAAGCAGCTTCAGAAAAACATACAGCAACGCCAGGCCATTACAATAATATGTGCTTTGATTTTGAAGCAAAAAAAGCAGGCCTTGTATCAAGAACACTTAACGGCAATGCATTCCTTGGCGAGATGAAGGCAGAGACAGCAAAAGCTGTCAGGGATGCTGCAGAAGAAGCAAAGATTCCTGCTAAAATTGACTTAATTGTCTATTCACTCGCATCCCCTGTAAGAACCTGTCCAAAAACAGGCATACTTTATAAATCTGCAATAAAACCTGTGGGCGAGCCATTCTCGGGTCTTACACTCAATATGATGAACGGTACATTTCAGACAGCCCGCGCAGAACCAGCAACAGAACAGGAAATTTACAGCACAGTAAAAGTCATGGGCGGCGAGGACTGGGAATACTGGATGGAAGCTCTGGATAAGGAAGGGCTTTTATCACCAAGAACAAGAGCCATAGCATATACATATCTTGGGCCTGAACACTCATGGCCCATATACAGAAACGGAACCATAGGCAAAGCAAAGGAAGACCTTGAGCGCGGCGCAGCAGAGATAAACAAAACATATACAGCCAAGGGTAAGATCGCAGGAGCCTGGGTTTCAGTTAACAAGGCCCTTGTTACACGATCAAGCGCAGTAATTCCCATTATACCGCTTTATGTTTCCTGTCTTTTCAAGGTGATGAAGGAAATGAATATTCATGAAGGCTGCATAGAGCAGATAGTCAGGCTGTACCGTGACAGGCTTTATGCTGCGGAGAGCGGAGACCCGGAAATGGTGCCTGTTGACCGCAAGGGCCGCATACGCATAGATGACTGGGAGATGAGGACAGATGTTCAAAAAGCTGTTATGGATAAAATGAAGAAGATAAACCCGGAAAATGTGCACAAAGAAACTGATGTCGAAGGTTTTAAACATGATTTTCTTGAAGCGCATGGATTTGATGTAAAAGGCGTTGACTATAACATGGATGTTGACCCAAGCGGCAATGATATACTTAAATAAACACATACAGGAGTTTTATAGTGAATATAATTGTATTGGTAAAACAAGTCCCTGATACCCAAAATGTTACAGGGGATGCAATGACGCCGGAAGGTACCGTAAACAGGGCTGCCTTACCGGCTATTTTTAATCCCGATGACCTTTATGCCCTGGAAGCAGCTCTGCAAATAAAAGACGCAAATCCTGGAACAAAGGTAAATGTCCTTTGCATGGGTCCTCCGTCAGCAGCAGCAGTTCTAAAGGAATGTCTTTACAGGGGAGCTGACTTTACAGCCCTGGTTTCAGACAGGGGTTTTGCAGGCGCAGATACACTTGCAACTTCCTACGCTCTTAAATGCGCAATTGAGAAAATTGGCAAGTATGACATTGTATTTTGCGGGCGCCAAGCAATTGACGGAGACACAGCCCAGGTTGGCCCCCAGACAGCAGAAAAACTTGGAATAAACCAGATTACCTGTGTATCCAAAATCCAAAGCATTGATAAAGCCAAAAAAGAAATAATCGCAGTCCGTTCAATCGAAGGCGGATGGGAAAAAGTAAAAACCGCTTTACCTGTGCTTGTAAGTTTTAATTCAGAAGGTGATATGCCTAGACCTGCTTCTGCAATAAAGGCAATGACCTATAAAAAGGCTTTTCCGATTTCCGGCAAATCCGGCTCTTCTAGTGATCCTTTTGGTGAGAACAGCAATGGCGATGATACCAATGGCAAGGATGTCAATAACCCCATTTCCATGGCACTTTGGGATATTCCAGCCATAAATGCCGAGCCGCTCCAGTGCGGGCTTGCAGGTTCTCCTACAAAGGTTAAAAAAATAGATTCTGTAGTTCTGACAGCAGCGGATATCAAATACATAGAACCAAGCGAAGCAGGGATAAATGAATTAATCCACGGGCTTATAACAGATCATACATTCGGATAAGAGGAAAATAATGAGCGAAAACAGTGTAATGGTATATATACAGCAATGTGAAGGAAAAGCTGCAGAGGTAAGCCTTGAACTTGTTTCCAAGGCCAGGGAACTTGCTGACCAGCTTAAAGTGGAAGTGAGCGCAGCTTTATTTGGCGCAGATGTGGCAGGAGAAGTCAAGCGCATTGCAAGTCTTGGCGCAGACAGGGTTTACTTGTTCGAAGAACCCCGGCTTAAATACTATACTCCCATTCCATACTCAAAACTGATGATCCAGCTTGTTTCTGAAAGTAAACCCCAGATTGTACTTTACGGTGCAACAACAGAGGGCCGCGACATTGCACCGCGTGTAGCGTCAAACCTTAAAGTCGGACTTACAGCTGACTGCACAGACTTGCAAATAGGGGATCACACACAAAAGGAAACCGAATACAAGGACATACTGTACCAGATAAGACCGGCCTTTGGCGGAAATATTATTGCCACAATCATAAGCCCTGAGCAAAAACCACAGATGGCCACAGTCCGCGAAGGCGTTATGCGCATGGCAGAACCTGATTCATCAAGAAAAGCAGAAATTATAAAGATAAGTGCAAAGCTTGGAGCCGCAGATTTTCCAACAGAAATAATTGATCGCGTAATGGAAGCAAAAACCGTAAACCTCAAAGCTGCACAGATAATTGTTTCAGGCGGCATGGGCGTGGGAAGCAAAGAAAACTTCGCGCTTGTCCGCGAGCTTGCCCAGACCCTGGGAGCTGAAGTCGGCGCTTCCCGCGCTGCTGTTGACCAGGGCTTTATAGGCCATGAACACCAGGTCGGGCAGACCGGCACTACGGTAAGACCAAAGCTTTACATTGCCTGCGGCATATCAGGCGCAATTCAGCACAGGGCCGGCATGGACAGTTCAGCCAGGATAATTGCAATAAACAATGACCCTGAGGCGCCGATCTTTGGTATAGCACATTACGGTATCGTGGGAGACCTGAACGAAGTAATCCCCCGCATGATTAAAGCTTATAAGGCAAGGGTTTAGGGGGTAATTATGGAAAACTTTTTTAAAGATAACGAAGACATTCTTTTCCATCTTGAGCACATGAACATAGACCGCATTATTCAAATGAAAGAGGATAACTTCACCCAGGCAAAGGAATTTGCACATGCTCCAAATGACATAGAAGACGCAAAAGATTCGTATAACATGGTGCTTTCCATACTTGGAGAAATTGCAGGCGAGCAGATGGCGCCGGCAGCTCCAGCTGTTGACGAGGCTGGCCCGACACTTGCTAATAATCAAGTTACGCTTAACCCGGCAACGCAAAAAACAATGGACATGCTGGCAAAAGCTGACATGATGGGCTTTAGCCTGCCGCGCAAGTACGGCGGCCTTAATATGCCCAATACAATTTTAAGCATTGCATCAGAAGTCATGGCGCGCGCTGACGGCTCTTTTTTAAACTTTGGTCTCCAGCAGGACAATGCCCAGACCATAAACAAGTTTGCTTCAGAAGAACAGAAAAATTATTATCTGCCAAAACTCTGCTCTGGTGTTTGGGATTCTTCCATGGTGCTTACAGAGCCGGATGCAGGCAGTGACCTCCAGGCAGTAAACCTCAAGGCTGTGCAGGCAAGTGACGGTAAATGGTATCTTAATGGCGTTAAACGCTTTATCACAAACGGCTGCGGAACCATAGGCCTTGTCCTTGCGCGCAGCGAAGAAAAAGGCAAGGGTGCGCGCGGACTTTCATTCTTCCTTTATGAGCGTGATGATAAAATGATAATCCGGCGCCTTGAACACAAGCTTGGCATAGTCGGCTCCCCTACCTGTGAGCTGCAATTCAATAATGCTCCTTCTGAGCTTATGGGAGAAAGACAGCGCGGTCTTACAAAGTATACGCTGTGGCTTATGAACAATGCGCGTCTTATGGTAGCAGCCCAGGGCGTTGGCATTGCAGAAGCAGCCTACAGGGAAGCTGACCTTTACGCATTAAAGCGCATACAGTTTGGCGCGCCTGTGCGTGACCTTCCTCCTGTATTTGAAATGCTTACAGAAATGAAGATCGCAGTAGAAGCAGGCCGTACTCTTCTTTATGAAACAGCACGTTTCGTAGACCTTAAGGAACTGCTTGAAGAATATTCAGATCAGCACCCGGAAGAAAAAGGCAGTATAATAGAAGAAAAAAAGAAATACGCAAAACTTGCAAACCTTTTTACTCCGCTTATAAAAGGTTATGCAACAGAAATGGCAAACAGGGTTACATACGATGCCATTCAGATTCACGGCGGTACTGGTTTTATGAAAGAATTCAATGTTGAGCGTCATTACAGGGATGCAAGGATTACAAGCATTTACGAAGGAACAACGCAGCTGCAGGTTGTTGCTGCAATTGGACCTGTTACATCCGGTGTTGCGCAGTCCATTATGGATGAATACGACAGCATGGAATACAAACACAGCCCTGATTTACTAAAAAAGGTCAGGGAAAGCCGCAAGGTTTTTGATGAGGCTCTCGAATATGCCAAAAACAACAAGGAACACGCACAATTTTTAACCTATCATTCAAGAAGGCTTGTTGAAATGACAACCGACCTTATAATAAGTTATCTGTTTTTAAGGGACGCTAATCATTGCGAGCGCAAACAAAAGGCAGCAGAAATTTTTATTGCAAAGATGCCTTCAAGAATAAAGGCAAATGCGCAATTCATCATGAGCGAGAACGGAACACTGCTTAAAAATTATGAAGCAGTTATTGGAAAAACCGAGGAGTAGTACATGGCAAAAACCAAAGGTGATGGTCCTCCAGTATGCCCTGGATGTAAAATAATTCAGGATAAAGAAGCAATTTCAAAGGCACTGCGTACCTGTCCTTCCTGCGGCCATCATTACCGCATGGAACCGCATGACAGGATTGCCTACATTGCAGATACAGGAAGTTTTAAAGAATTTTTAGCCAATATCAGCTCTGCAAATCCACTTGACCTTACAGGGTATGAAGAAAAACTTTCAGAAGCAGAAGTCAAGGCAAGGATGAAGGAAGCTGTTGTTACAGGCACATGCTTTATTGACTCAAAACCTGCTGTACTTGCATTAATGTCCTTTGACTTTATGGGCGGCTCCATGGGATCAGTTGTCGGAGAAAAAATAAGCCGCGCCCTTTTAAAGGGGGCTGAAGAAAAACTCCCTGTAATAGTTTATGCTACATCAGGAGGAGCCAGGATGCAGGAAGGCGTTTTCTCCCTGTTACAGATGGCCAAGGCATCAAGCGCAGCAGCAGAACTTGAGATGGCTGGCATGCCTTATTTTACAGTGTTATGCGATCCTGTTACAGGCGGCGTTACAGCATCATTTGCCATGCTTGCAGATATTACAATAGCTGAACCTGGAGCATTGATAGGTTTTGCAGGGCCAAGGGTTATAGAAGGCACAATAAAACAGAAACTCCCTGACGGGTTTCAAAAAGCAGAGTTTCAGATGGAAAAGGGTTTTGTTGACATAATATGTCCAAGACATGAACAGAAAAAACTTCTTTCAAAGCTCATTGATTTTCATAAACCTGCAAAGTGGGGGGAATAAATGGACAATGGAATTCTTCAGAAAAAACTTTTAGAATTAATGAAGCTCGCAGATGATTCGGGCATTGATATTACAAGTGAACTTGATAAACTTGAAAATAAAATTGCAGACTCTTCAAGGGCAGATACTGCCTGGACAAGCGTTGAGCTTGCCCGTCACCCGGAAAGACCATATTCACTTGATTATATTAACCGTATATTCGAAGATTTTACAGAACTGCACGGCGACCGTTACTTTGGAGACGACCCTGCAATAATCGGCGGGCTTGCATTTCTTGAAGGAAAACCTGTAACAATCATCGCACACCAGAAAGGCCGCACAATAAAGGAAAGGATACACCGCAACGGCGGCATGGCAAACCCGGAAGGTTACCGCAAAGCACTACGCCTTGCAAAGGATGCGGAAAAGTTCAAGCGTCCTATCATTACATTTGTTGATACAGTAGGCGCATTCCCTGGTCTTGGTGCTGAAGAACGCGGCATTGGAGAAGCCATTGCAAAAAATCTCAAAGAGTTCAGCCATTTAAAAACACCCATAGTATGCATAATAATAGGCGAAGGCGGGTCAGGAGGTGCTCTTGGTATCTGTGTCGGGGATAAAGTCTATATGCTTGAAAACTCTATATACTCGGTAATAAGCCCGGAAGGCTGCGCATCAATATTACTGCGAGATTCTTCCCAGGCAAAAGAAGCTGCTGCCATGTTAAGAATATCAAGTGCAGACCTTTTAAACTTTAACCTGATAAACGGCATTATTAATGAACCTTCTGGCGGCGCTCATATATATCCTGATATCGTAGCTTCATCAATAAAGGAAATACTTGTAAAGGATATAACAGACCTTTACAACCGCAGTCCGGATGTACTTGTGCGTTACCGCAATCAAAAAATCCGCACAATAGGCCACTGGCACGAAGGATAAAGGAAGGAGAACTATGAAACTTCGTTTCATTTCGATATTACTGTGCAGCTATGCAGCTGCACTATATAGAGGTTAAACATGATAAAAATGAAAATGCTGCTTTTGGTTTTCCAGATCGACGGTTTGTTAAAAGGAACTGTTTACAGGAAAACAGATTACCTTGAGATCAAAAAAATTCTTGACACAATCAGAAACAAGATACATGAAACAAGAATTGTCATGGAGTCAACAAGCGCGCATTAAGGGTGTGAATCTAGAGCCAAACTACCCGGCAGACTGACTGCCGGGGTTGGAGCTATAATCTTATTGAAAAAAAAGATAATGCCAGTTTGTCCGGCGGTTTACAATAAAAGTGTTTTTTATATCAGGGATATTAATTTCTTTGATAATCCCAGGATTATTTATTGTGTTGGACTGATTCCCTGTTGGATTTATTACTCTTCCATTTCCCAAATCTATATTAACATGTGTGTATCTTTTATTAACAACATCATAATAAAAATTTAAACTACCTATACCTTCATTTCCTGTAATAGTCAGTAATGGATGTATTGCTTGATTATGTGCATCTCTTGATGCAATTCCTTGACCATATACTTGCATTTGAACCCATCTAACAAATCCTGAACAATCAAGACCTCCATTCAAAACAGGATCTTTTCCTCCCCAGACATAGTTTCCGCCTACCTGTTCCATGGCCTTGCTAACCAATAAAGAATCAAAATAATCAAAAAAACCAATGCGATCCATTGGAGTGTAATTAACTCCGCCATTATCCAGTTGTACTGGAACAAGATATTCAACTACACCAAATCCATCCAATACATGCGGAAGTACTATATGTATGAGATTTGAGTCTTGTATAGCATTATAAGCCATTAGGTTCATTGTTAATGAAGAAAAATCATTGCGAGTATTTTTATCTTGAGTAAAGTGATATGAATACGGGATTAATTGATCAGTAGAAATATGCTGGGAAATAATGATTGAATTTGCAAGACTTATTGCCAGGGCAGGACTCATTCTTTCTGCGCTGATAGTACCATATTCTTTACCATCAATATTGTGACTATCCTCCAATGCCTTCATTATTTCTTCTTTAATTGAATCAGGATTATCTAAAAAATTCTGATCATTAATTACCTCAAAAATATCAAAATCAAGACTGTTATCATCAATGGCAATCCATTTACCAAAATCATTTTTAATAATTTTATGAAAATCTCCGCTGGCATCATAATTATCAATAATTAATTGTAAATTATTCATATTGCCTGTTAATAAATAGTCAGCATAAATTATTGACTCAAAAATCATTTTGCTTCCCAGGCTTCCTGCTCCATAAGTCTGTACAATATCCCAGGCTGCTTGACTGTGTCCGATAACCGCGTTCTGATGTTCTAAATACCGTGATGCATTGTCATCAATTCCATCCCTGTATGCTTCATGCGCAAAGATAACACTTAAACCAAAACGGCTGCCGTCATTTAAAGCATCATTTCCTAGATAAACATATTTAATACCGCCTTCCAAACGACTTATTGTATAATTAACATCTCTATCTTCTCTATATTCAGTTCTACCAGCCAATACATCCTCATATTCCTGGCGCAGAATATCATTACCGCTGTATAGACTGCGTAATTGAACTTTATATTTTGAAGAAGCTTCTGTATCTGACATGAAAAGCTCAAGATTAACCTTCCAGGTTTCAAACCCTTTAACAGCACTTTGCATGGCCCCAAAACTGACATCAACACCACCTGTACCCAATCCAAAATTAATTCCATTTCTACCCATATTCAGTTCCAGAAGACCTAGATTATATCTCTCATCAAACATATTAAGATTTAAAAGGTTCAAGGAAAAATCTCCGCCCAAAGCCAGATTTAAACCTTGACCAATCAACCCTCCGGTCATATTATTTAAAGTAGAACCATTGTTAAATAATTGATGTTTAGAGTGTGATTCACCATTTTGAAACCCTTCATTACCTATATTCAAAATACCTGAAGTCAAGGAACTTGTAACAGAAGCAAGACTGCTTCTAAAGGTATTTTTCATTCCTGAAGAGTATAAATCACTTGACCAGGTCCAACCGCCTTCATTGTCATAAGTAACTGCTCCAATAAAGCTGTTAATAGTCCCTGTAGTAAGATTACTTGCTCCTTTGACTAATGTATTCTGTACTGTTGCCTTGAATGGACTTATCATGTTATTTTGTACTGCACCCGCTATTCCTTTGCTTACTTGTCCTGTTACACCACTTGCTACAGAGCTAACAACATTCATTGCCATTGATTTACCAAATTCGCCAAATGCCTGCGAAGGACTTTTATATCCGCCGCCAACATCCAATGCAGTAAAAATCAGATCATTGGCTGTTAGCAGAGCCAGGTTAATTGCAATCATTGCAGGTAATGCCTGCCCATAAGTTATAATGGTAGCTACAATCTGAGCTGCTAGTATGGCTGATCCTCTAAGGCTTGGAGCATCAAAAATAAATCCGCGAAAATCAATAAGAGGTTTATCCCACGGAGCCATTGCCAGTAAGGATTCACCCTTTTGCTCTTTAAAATACCAATAATAGTATTCAGTTAATAAACGCCCAAGTTCTCCGTCTCCATAATGTATAAATACACCTGGTTTACCATTATCAATATTAATATTTGATTTAAGTATTTCGGGAGCATTACCAACATGTATATCAAATTCTCCAGGTGTACCAAATACTTTTTCATGTAAACCGGATATTTCAAAAAGTAAATTATCCATTAAGCGTTGAATAGCAATGGAATCAAGATTTTTTATTCTTTGTTCATTTAAATTAGTTTTAAAACCCAAATGGCCCAAAGTAAAGACCTGGTATCCTGGTATAGTAACACTATCAGTAATAATGGCATCAAAAAAGGTAGAATGAACCAAAACTTGTTTAAAATAATCAATACCTGCTCGTCTCCATGAACCTTCCATAATAAAAGTTTCATCCAGAAAAGATATAATATTATTATTTGCATTATTAATGTTCACCTCTAAGACTTTAAGCGCTTCATTAGCAATATCATTTAAGTTCATTGCAATTCGTACATTTTCTCTTATCCGTAATTCTTCTTTAGAATTTCTTGCTAAATTAGATGCCTCACTCTTGATTATTCCGTAATGTGATATATTATTCATATTTAAGCCATTACGGATTCTGGTATTTAAAGTTCCAGTTATGGAATTTAATGAATTAAATATCTGACA
>Ga0099364_10012873_pt1 | contig 11252 bp, 7 predicted proteins | sample TergutTh196P3_FD_73070 | JGI IMG/M metagenome (GOLD analysis project Ga0099364, IMG submission 73070) | Microcerotermes parvus P3 segment gut microbial communities from Pointe-Noire, Republic of the Congo - Th196 P3 | ecosystem: Host-associated > Arthropoda: Insects > Digestive system > Gut ... | reverse complement strand
GGAAGTCCGCGGGCTTCACCGCCGTTCGGGGTTCCCAGAGCACCCCAGACCCCATAAGGACTCGCCCCGCTATTGACGGCGCGTTGTCCGAGACCTCCGGTGCTATTGGTATCAATCGTATTGGAAATGAATTGAACCGAACCATCCAACAGTGACACATTAACTCCGCCCGTGTGCCGGCTGGCCGGTGGAAAAACCCCCCAATCGTTTCGATTGGCTCCATATTGGCACAGCGGGCTATTGGGAGGGGTCAATGTTGTAAAACCGTTGGCATCAAGCCAGCCCATTGTTACCAATAAGCCGCGAAAACTACTGGTTCTTTGGGATTCCACAAAAATCTTGTTATTGCCAGCTTCGTAGTTGATTCCGGTCAGGCAGTTGCCGGGAATTCCATGAGGCGTACCGTCCCAAATCGCGTTGACCATCGCCACGTTGAGGCCGACTTCCCGTCCTTGGTACTGCGACGGTACCAGACACTCGCTCACCGCCACCGTATTGCTTGTTCCGTCAGCCGCTGCGGAAATGTTTTTGGCATCGCGATAAAACATGCCGCGGGAGGTTACATTGGCGCTACCAGAGGCCCCATCAGGATTACCTTGTGCCCATAATCCGTCGCCGAGGCTGTAAACATAGTTGTTCGGACCAACCAGACGGTCTCCAAATGTCACATCGCCCGGACTTGTTTTCGTTTTGGTGCCGTCCGAGGGACAAAGCAGAAACGAAATATCAGCTTCACTGACAGCCCCTACGTTCCAGGGCGCACCGGTTCCACGGGGAATATCCGTTTCATCCCAGTTGTAAATTTGGTCAAAGAGAGCGGTCTGTTCCATATAGGGGAACAAGTGCACGGATGTTCCGACCGTATTTGCGGTATAACGTCCACCAAGACTGTCGCTACCCGCCGGAAAAGTTTTGCGGGCATCAAGGTGAGTATGCAAAGCCAATCCGATCTGTTTCAAATGGTTTGAACATTGCATTCGCCGTGCCGCTTCACGGGCAGCCTGAACAGCGGGCAACAGCAAGGCGATTAAAATTCCAATAATCGCAATGACGACAAGAAGCTCAACGAGGGTAAAGGCCAGATTGCCCCCCCCCTCCATTTTTCTCAATTTAACATTTTTTGTCATAAAATACCTCGCGAAAGGTTAAAATTAAAATGCTTGTATTACACAAGCAAACAAGGGTTAAAAAACTCCAAAACAAGTTTTACGGAAAAAATTATTCTCGTTCATCAAACCTCAAATACCATTTGCGTCAATCTGCGTTCCTCTGCGGAGAGAATAAAAATGACTATCGATTTGTGATTGAATGTACTAATTGAATGTACTAACTGCCGGGAGCAACCAGTTCAAGGCGCACCGCCTCCCCCAAATCAAAGGGTGGAAACGAGTTTTTCCCCGGCACAACTTCAATTTCCAGCGGCGTATCGTCCACCGTCGTGTATTGCGGTTCCACCAGATTGAAATGTTTCATGGGAGGCGTGTATTCCCCCATTTTGGGTAATTCGCCCTCCGATACAAATTTATTGACGCTAATTTTGTATCTTCCGGCCGGTACACCATCATACTTGCCGTGAGTTTGCAACTTCGCTTCCCCTTTTACATTCGTACCCCCCCCAACAATCCAAGGGCAATCGAACTGCGGAAACAAGCGGATGGACGCCTCGTCAAGCGACGTCCCTTCCTGATGGAACTGAAGTGTAACACTGTAAAGGGGCGGCATACCATCCGGTTTCGGTTCCGAACAACCGATGATTGTCAATAATACCACGAGACTTGAACAAAGAACAGGTTTCATAAGCAAAGGATAGGGATAGAGAGGAGGGAGAGGAGAGAGGAGAGAACTTTTTTCTCTCCCCTTTCCTCCTGAATTTTTAAGGTTTCCTTACACCAATTCCGGCAGTTCGTACCCTTTTCGGCGCGGCCGGGAAAGCATTTCGTTCCCTTTGTCGTTGTTGGTGAACCGTTCCTTCACGGGGTCCCAGCCGATTTTTTGACCGACCGGTGCCGTCGCCCGAACAATGTTGACCAATTCGCAAAGCGTCGTGGACCGCTGACCGTATTCGATGTCCGCCGTACACTTCGCGCCGCTCTTGATACACTCGATCCAGTTCTCGACGTGATAGACCGTTTCCGATCTCGTGTTTTTGAACTCTTCCGGCATTTTGTTAACGATGTCCTTCGGGTTCGACGCAAGTTTGTGCCGATTGATCTCAATTTTTCCTGTTTCGCCGGTAACGATACAACCGAGTCCGGGGCCCCAGTCTCCGTCCAGGTGTAATTGGAGTTCGACCCCATCGGCGAACCACATCTTCATCTTGGCACGCGGTCCCGTAACCTTTGCCATACCATAGTAGTCGGAACCGGTCTCTTCGTCAGTCGGTTTTCTGGTCACGAACTTTCCTGAATCCTGAATTGTGGCGGGTTCTTCAAGCAGGATTTCCACGGGACCCGTCTCGTTCATACCGAGAGCCATGTTGACCTGATCGTACGAATGGGTTCCCCAACCGCTGACACCGAAGCACAGTCCGCCGGCATCGTAGTCCCACCAGTTCGACCAGCCGAAAAGCAAATCGGGATGGTAAGGACGGAGAGCGGCTTGATTGGTCCACAGATCCCAAACTTCGTCGTTCATCTTTTCGGGATAGGGTACGCCGGGCTTGTCCACCCAGATGTTCGGACCGACAAAATTGGGGGCTTGCACAACCTTGACCTTGCCGATAGCACCTTCCTGTACCTGTTTGCATGCCCACTTACAGAGCGGCAGAGAACGCTGTTGCGTACCGACTTGTGTCACCCGGTTGTATTTTCTGGCACTGTTGACGAGATAGCGTCCCTCTTCAATCGTCAGGCACATCGGCTTTTCGATGTAAAGGTGGCACCCCATCTGCATGGCGATTCCGGCAGTCCAAGCCCGCTGATGCGTCGCGGTGATTGCCATGACACCGTCCGGCTTTTCTGTTTCGATCATCTTGCGGAAGTCAGTGTAGCACTGTTCCGGTTTGAAATCGCCGTTAAAGCGTTTCGCAAAGTCGTCCACACGTTTCGGCCAGAAATCACAGATGGAAACGACTTTGAGTCCGGCGGCAGGTTTGACATCGGGTTGATAAATTCCCGTGCAGCGTCCGCCGAGACCGATCAGGGCAATCTTGACGGTGTCATTCGGACCGGGCGTACCCGACTGTGCCAGAAGGTGACGCGGTAAAACGAGTGGTGCGGCAACCGCAGCGGCACTAACGCCCGCCAAAAATTGACGGCGAGTGGGACCTGTTTTCTTTAACATAATTGGCTCCTAAAAAAGGGGGTAAAGGTTCAAAAAGGGCATAGGGCATAGGATATAGGGCATAGGATAGAGAAAAAGGGAAAAATGAAAAATCCTATTTCCGATTTTTCTGTGCCCTATGCCCCATGCCCTATACCCTTTATTTTTCATCCAAAATTTTGATTTTTATTTCCTTGAATTCGACTTTCATCGGCGGTCCCGGGTGCATTTGGAAGGCGATAATCCCTTTTTTCGCCGCTTTTTCATGCCGGTCGTCGACTTCGCACATCAATTCGCCGTTGATTTTGAGGGTAATCACGGAACCAATCGCGGAGATTTCATATTCGTTCCATTCCCCTTCGGTTTTGTATTTCTTGGCCAGTTCCTCTGGGTCGGCAAACGGCTTCGTTTCGTCCTTGCCGTCAGAGGTAACAATCCCTTTGAAACCGCGTTTGACAACGGCACCCCGTGAATGATGGAACAGGCAACCGGTCCAGTTCGGAGCTTCCTCCATATCGGCCTGATAACCGTAACAGTCCCAATTCGGGCGTTTCTCGCTCCGAATTTGAACGCCGGAGTTCGATCCCTTGCCAGTCAGGCGGTATTTGACTTTGAGCACGAAGTCGGCAGGTTCCGCCTTCGCCCAATAAATGTAGTCTTGCTTGTTGTATGGCTTGCCTTCGGGAGATTGTCCGACCAAACAGCCGTTTTCAACGCTCCAAATCACCGGGTTGGCTTCCCAGCCAGTCAGGTCTTTGCCGTTAAAAATCGTTACAAAACCATCGTTATCTTTTTCCTGGTCCTGCTCTTGGGCGAAAGAATCGCCGGTAAAAAGCAAGACCGCGACGAATAATAAAATCAGATTCTTGTCCATTGTTATTGTTTCAATTAAGGTGTTGGGAAAGGTCTACTGTTTATCCAAAACACGTTTGGCACGTTCCTTGGTTTCTTCATTTTTCGCCGTTTCGACGACCTTTTGCATTGCGTCGGCGACCGCTTGGGGTGATCCCTGGAGTGCGTCCGCAACGGCAACAGCCGCCGCACAGGCGTTCTCACCGATAGCGGCATCGTTCACCAGTTTCATCGCTTCTTCAAGCATTTGCGCCGACGGGAACCGTGTAAATACCTGGAAAACCAACTCCTTGTCCGCCGGACGAGCCGCCAGGGTCAGGTAGGTTCGGACCATTTCGAGCCGTTGCGTTTCTTCCATCGAGAATTGACGCGGGTAACGGATGTACCCTCGCAATCCACGTGATCGGTACTGATCGTTGGACTGCGCCAGCCGCAAACAGGCCGCCGCAACCGCGTCGGCGTCTTCCGGTTCCCGCCACCTTCCCAGGAGTTCAGTCGCTTTGTTTTTCATGGCAGGCGAATTGCCGAATGCGTAATCCGTAACGGTTTTCACCGCCGTTGGTCCGCCGATTTGCATGAGAATATCGAGCAGGTTCGGTTGTGTGCTCGCCTCCGCTTTTTCGAGGATTTCGACCATTTTTGCGGCAACCTCTTCACGCGGCATACGTGAACAGGCGGCTTTGAGAAGCACCTGGTTCTTTTCTGCCTGTTGCTCCGTCGCCGCCGCCGGTAAAGCGGCAAAAAGGTTTTCCAGGTCGGCAAGGGTAACGACTTCGGCCAACGCAACAAGAGCGGCGTCTCGGATCGCCTCGTTTTGCGATGCCGCCGCTTTTGTTAAAAGCGGAAACGCGCTCACAATCCGCCGCGCTTCGATCAACCCAATCGCCGCCATTTGTGTTGCCGGGTCCCCTTTTTCGAGCAAATCGACAATCGCCTGATCGACCTCCTGACCGGGAATGTTCTCCAGCGTCGCTTTCGCGGCGGCGGCGATTTCTGAATTTGCCGAGGATGCCGCGTCAATGAGAATCGGCAAAATCGAGGGATCACCGATATTTTCCAATGCGGTAATTGCGGCAACGGAAACATCGGCATTCTCCGATTGGACCAAAGCCGCAACCGGAGTCAGCGATACCTTTTGGGAATCCGCATCCGCCCGATCCCCAATCGCGAGGATCAATGCGATGAGCCGGGCATCATCCTTGAGTTCGGAAAGTTGTGCCGTGAGACTTTGCGTAACCACCGCTCCGCCGGGGAGTTCCCTTGCGGCTTTCATCGCAACGGCAAACAATTTCGGGTTATCCGAGTGAATCTGTTTGACAAGCAGTTCGACACCCTCGCTTCCGCGAGCAAGAATTTCCTGATAAACGGCGGAATCGCGTTGAAAATCTTTTGCCTCGCCCATTTTCGCAATCGTTTGAAAAATCCGGATTGCGTCATTTTTGTTTCCACGCGCGATCAATTGGTAGGCACATTGGAAAGCGGCGTCGGCGAGTTCCTGGCCGAGCTGTTTTCGAGCTTCTTCATGTGTGTCGTCAAGCATACCGCCGCTGAAAAATCGGACCGCTCCGTCACCGGCCAAAACGCCTATTGCGGCGGCCACGGCTTTGGCGACTTCCAAGTCCTTGCGTCCTTTGGCATCTTCCGAGGCGACCAATCCGTAAAGTACCGCCTCCGCTTCCGGCTTGCCGCGATGGGCGATGCTTCCAATAACGCCGATGAGCAAAAGTCCATCAAGCGTTTTCGTCGCCTCCGCCAGGGCGGCGTCCACCTCATCGCCGGGAATTTGTTCCAGGGCAAATCTTGCGTAAAAGGCCGTTTTCTCCTCGTCAAGCATTTTCGCAAGAATGGGAACTGCTTCTTTTGTTCCCTGGGTTGCCAGCCGTTTGAAGGCAAGCATTTTAAGGAACAGGATTTCGTTATCCGTTCCCGGTTGCTGGATCATTTCAATAAGCGTTGCCTCATTGGTCGTCGTTTGAAGCATCTTGGCGATTTCACCGTATTCGCCGGTGAGTTCCTCCGTTTCGGCCATCAACCAAGCCTGAGCGAAAACCGGCGCGGAAACAAGCATCACCGCCGTAAAAACAACGGCAGAAAAAAATATTCGATAATAGGTCATGTTAAGAGGATAGAGGATAGAGGGGAGAGGATAGAGGGGAGAGGATAGAGGGGAGAGGATAGAGGATAGAGGATAGAGGATAGAGGGGAGAGGCCTCCTAAAATTCATAATTCATAATTCATAATTAAAACTTCCACGGTTCGCGTAAGGCCCTGGCACGCATACGGTTGGCTTCTTCGTCATTGATGAACGATTCCGTTTTCGGATCGAATGTCACCTTGCGGCCAAGCTGCCAGGCGATGTACCCGCAGTGAGAGGCGATGTGTGCCCAGGCGGCGACATCAGCATTCGACGCCGGATTCCGCCGGGTTTTGCAACATTCGAGGAATTCGCGGATATGATTGTCGGGATCGGTGCCCGGGGTCCCGAAAAACTTGAGTTCGCTCCGCAAGGTGTCGGACGAAACGGCCATACGGCCTGAGTCGCCGGTTTCCACCCAGCCTTCTTCCCCGACATATCGGCAAGAGCAGGTGCCGAGTCCGAGCCAGCCATGTTCACGCATCACGAGCTTGACCCCATTGGCGTACAGGGCGTCAACACGGTCGGACTTGTTACCGCCGGCATCAAGAACCGGCCAGTATTCCACCGGAACCGTGTCGTCGGACTGGTTTCCCCATTGGCAAAGGTCAATGGTATGCGAACCCCACTCAAGGATACCGCCGCCGTGAAAATCGAAAAAGCCTCGCCATTCTCCAGCGATATAACGTTTGTTGTAAGGCCGCCACGGGCAGGGACCGAGCCAGGCATCCCAATCGACCACCTCTTTCGGCGGTTCCGGTTCAGCGGGCAACCAGTCATGGATTGTTCGCGGTGCCAGAGTGTTGGCATGAACCTCGGTCAGTTTGCCGAGTTTGCCCTCGTGCGCCATTTTTGCGGCAAGCTGGAAATTGCCGATGTTACGGCGTTGGGTTCCCGCCTGGAAGACGCGGCCATAACGATTCACGGCCTGTTCCACGGCCCGGCTTTCGGCGATGGTGAGGGAAAGCGGTTTTTCGCAGTAAATATCTTTGCCTGCCTTCGCCGCACAAACGGATGCCATCGCATGCCAACGGTCGCCGGTCGCTATCAAGACGGCATCAATGTCGGGCCGGGCAAGCAACTCGAACATATTATGGTACGTTATGCAGTCGTTATTACCATAAAACTCGTCCGCTATTTTTTTGACCTCGCTACGCCGGGAGGCCTGAGCATCGGCGATGGCAACGAATTGGACAACTTTTTCGTTCATGAACACGCTCAAACAACCCTGACCGCGACCGCCCAACCCGATTCCACCGAGCGTAATGCGTTCACTTGGGGCAACGGCACCATCTCTTCCGAGTAGAGTGCCGGGAACATAATAGGGAACGGAACATGCGGTCCCGAAAAGAGCGGCGTTTTTCAAAAATTGCCGTCTCGAGGCATTAACAGGTTTGGTCATTTTGATTTTCCTTAATAAAAATGGCAGGAAAATGGCGGGGAAAATAAATACAAGTAGCCAGTATACAGGGAAGCGATTTCGAAATGCAAGAGGGGCGTTTTTTTGGAATTAAAAAATTTTTTTTCTATGGTTTTCCCTCCTGAAACGTCTATACTCCTGAAATCCCACAATCACCGGTTTTTTTGAGGCTTTTCTCTGTACTGTTATGACATTGGACCCTTTGTATCAGGCTGTGTTACGTTACGCCTGGCGGCTACTGGGTGACCAAGAGCTTGCGCAAGATGCTGCGCAGGAAGTTTTCCTGCGGCGGCAGTCGCAACGACATCACCAAAAGGCCGTTCAGCATGAACGGGCCTGGGCGTATCGAACGGCACGGAATCTGGTGATCGATTATTTTCGAAAACAGGTCCGTCGGGAACAGGTGGAAGAGTTGCCTGACTCGCTTCCAGACGAGTCAACACGCTTCAGGCCGGTTCATCAGGCGGAACAGAAAGAACAAATTGAAATGTTACATGACAAACTCAACACGCTTTCGCCGAGGCATCGGGAGGCAATCCGACTGAAATTTCAGGAAGGTCTCTCCTACGCAGTCACCCGGCGGTATTTGATGGAACGGAACCAACGTCCACCTGCGGATGCCGTGAGAATCGAGGAGTTTATTAACTATTTCGACTATCATTACGCCCCGCCAACCGACGGTAAACCGTTTGCGACTTACGTGGATGTGGCAACCTGTCCGTGGAATCCCGCCAACCTGTTAGCCAGGGTTGCTCTCAAGGGAAAAGAAATTCCGCGAGACGACCGACCGCCGCTCAATCTCGTGTTCCTCATTGACGTTTCCGGCTCAATGGCCGGCTCGAACCGGTTGCCGCTTGTCAAACGGGCATTGGTCGAATTGACCGAAATGGTAACAGAGCACGACCGGGTCGGCATTGTTACCTATGCCGGGGATACCCGCGTCGCCTTGCCGTCGGTGTCAGGCCGGGAAAAGCGGGCGATCATCGATTCGATTGATTCGCTCACCGCTGGTGGTTCGACTTACGGCGAAGGAGGAATCCGAGCGGCTTATGAACTGGCAAGGAAGAATTTTACGAAAAACGGTCAAAATCGCGTGATTCTCTGCACCGACGGTGATTTCAACGTCGGTGTCAGCGATAACGCCTCGCTCCAAAGCCTGATCGAAAAAGAGGCGAAAAGCGGTGTCTTTTTGACCGTACTCGGCTTCGGCATGGGGAACCACAACGACCAGATGCTCAAGATTCTTTCCACGAAAGGGAACGGAAACTACGGGTACATTGACACGATTGAGGAAGCCCGGAAACTGCTGGTCGAAGGGTTAACCGGAACACTCATTACGATTGCGAAGGACGTGAAAATCCAGATCGACTTCAATCCGAATCAGGTTGCGGCGTACCGGCTTCTTGGTTACGAAAACCGGAAACTGCGGGACGAGGATTTCCACAACGACAAAGTGGACGCCGGAGAAATTGGGGCGGGACATTCCGTTACAGCACTTTACGAGATCGTCCCTGTCGGCGCGGCGATACCGGGAAGCGTGGATCAGTCGCGGTATGCACAAGAAGAAAAAGAGGGAAATCCGGGGACTACGGCTGTGCCTTCGTCTCCGGCTCCTTTGAGTGATGAACTCATGTTTGTCAAGCTCCGTTACAAGGCACCTGATGGGGACAAGAGCGAATTGCTCGAAACGCCGGTTGCCGCGGAAGCGGTTGCGATGTCAAGCGATTTCGAGTTCGCCGCCGCCGTCGCCCTGTTTGGCATGTTACTCCGCGAGAGCCGCTACAGCGGGGACGGAAATTGGGACACCGTATTGGAACTCGCCAAGCCGGGCGACGACCAATACCGCCGGGAATTTGTCGAACTCGTCAAGCGAGCCGGTGAGTAGCGGGCTTCCCGGATTGGTATTGTGTTTAATTTTGATGGAGTGTGCCCTTTAAGGGCAACAATCACTCGCAAAATTTGGGCAATACCAAACTGGATACGCCGCACTTGAGCTGGAATACACCATTAAAAAAAGAAAAAAGAGCTGGGAACGGAGCGTAGCAAGGCCCCCAGACTCATACTTTCTTGGCATTTTAACCCGGGGATTTCGTTACGCGACATCCCCGACTCTTTGTGAAATGCTGTATCGTTGTAAGGGGCAGACGTACCATTGCCAACCCCGCAGGGATGTCCTATAATCTCGCCAGTGTCGTAGAAAATTTTACCGGTTTCCCGCGTCCTGCCGTTATGCACGAACTTCCCGCCTTATTACATAAAAATCGAACCTTATCGGATGAGGAACTGAAGGGATTGATCGAAACCGATCAATTTGATTTTGATCTTGTTGCCCTAGCCGATTCCGTTCGCAGGGAATATTACGGAACCGATGTCTACCTGCGAGGTCTGATCGAGTTTACGAATTATTGCAGAAACAACTGCCTGTATTGCGGAATTCGTAACGGAAACCAAACCCTCGAACGTTACCGGTTGTCGGAAGAGGAAATCCTGGATTGTTGCAAAACCGGTTATGAATTGGGCTACCGGACCTTTGTCCTTCAGGGAGGAGATGACCCGGGGTACGGTGACGAAAAAATCATCAAACTTGTCGCAAAAATCAGGGAGCGTTATGAAGACTGTGCCATTACACTCTCTTTCGGCGAAAAACCGGCGAAGAGTTATCGTGCGTTTTTCGAATCGGGAGCTGACCGCTACCTGTTAAGGCATGAAACGGCGAATGAACCGCATTACCGGCAGTTGCATCCACAGACGATGGACTTGAAGAAACGCCAGGATTGTCTTTGGAATCTTAAGGAAATCGGCTACGAGGTCGGTTCCGGTTTTCTGGTCGGTTCTCCGTACCAAACAACGCAGTGTCTGATTGAGGATTTGCGTTTTCTTCAGCACCTCCAGCCGGACATGATCGGTATCGGTCCCTTTATCGCTCACCATGCCACCCCTTTTCACGATTTCGCCAATGGACCGTTGCGGTTGACACTTCGGATGATTTCAATACTGCGGCTGATGTTTCCTAATATTCTTATTCCAGCAACAACGGCATTGGGAACCATTGATCCCCACGGACGCGAACATGGTTTGCGTTGTGGAGCGAACGTAGTGATGCCCAATCTTTCCCCGGTGGCTGTCAGGAAAAAATATGAATTGTATGACAATAAAATCTGTACCGGTGAAGAAGCTGCTGAATGCCGTCATTGTCTGGAACGGCGTGTCACCAACGCCGGTTACAAAATTGTAACGCATATCGGAAATGCCAAACCATTGATTTCCAGCCGGAGAGAAACAGGGCCACAATCGTAAGATTAACCGGTCGTTGATTTCGCCGGTACACAACCTACTGATGAAAGACCGAAAGGAATATTTATGCAAGCGTTTTTGTATACAAGTGGCGGATTGGGTTTCATTTTCCTGATGACCTGTCTGGGAGCGGCAACCGTCTTTTTTTTCCGAAAGGCCGCCCCGGGTAAGATGCAACAGGTTTGTCTTGGGTTTGCGGCGGGGGTGATGATGGCAGCCTCGGTCTGGAGCTTATTGCTCCCGGCCATTGAAGCTTCGGAAGAAATGGGAATACCGGGGTGGATACCCGCT
>Ga0099364_10012872_pt1 | contig 11252 bp, 7 predicted proteins | sample TergutTh196P3_FD_73070 | JGI IMG/M metagenome (GOLD analysis project Ga0099364, IMG submission 73070) | Microcerotermes parvus P3 segment gut microbial communities from Pointe-Noire, Republic of the Congo - Th196 P3 | ecosystem: Host-associated > Arthropoda: Insects > Digestive system > Gut ... | reverse complement strand
GGGTCATATCGAATTTGAAAACGATCTGCCCGCGGCATTTACTGCGGGCGCCTCCCATCAGCTCTTGGATCGTGATCCCAAGGTTTCCGGCCGGGTAAGCATACGGGGAACCGTTTTCGATAACAACCTGATTCACAGCCTTTGGGTTCGGATGGATGGATTTACATTCCCCGGAGCCGATTTTTCACCCGGTTTAAATCAGGATACAATACACGGCCAGATGTATTACCGGATTGCGCAATATACCGTGGCCGGCGGATTGGCGGGCATGGCAAGTGACAGCCACTGGAATACCCACGGCTGGAGAAGTATCATAACACCGGTAAGCCTTGATTATGAAGGCCACCGGCTGGATTGGCAGCTTGATATTGATACGAGCAGACATACCGATGTTGCAGCGCTTAACGTACCTTTCAGGATCATAGCCCGTGACATTGACGTTAACAATACCCAGGCAGAAGGCGGTACAACCCAGACCAGCAGGGCTGCACCGACAAACTACTACCGCATGGACATTGTGCCTTATATCAGTGGTATCCAGACCATGCAGAGGCTGCAGGGAGGGCTTAAAGACATTAACATCCGTTCTGCGGACGGCAGGTATTCGATCATCCAGGGAACTGAACCTGCATTTATTACTGTGCAGGGTTTTAACCTCAATCCAACTGATGTGAGGATTCTCAGTACGGCCGAGAATACCGTATACCGAAACAATCCCGGCTCTGTTCCGGCAGTCGGCAGTGCAAAGCAATTTTCTCCCGGCAATGTCGCTTCTCCGTATACTTCTTTTACCATGACCAATGATTCTGAACATTCCGGTTATTTGACGGTTATTGTTAATGGCATCGGAACCCTCAATAATATTAACAATAAGGAATCTCAGGATGTATTTATACCGGAAACCGGCGCAGGCAATCCTAATGCAAGCAATGGGTATAACCAGGAAAACATGCCCAACCATGAGGCGGATCGGTTTGTTACCCGTAACATCACCCTTACCAACGACCGCTACCTCCGGTTCTTTACCGTGCGTGAAACCAATGTACGCAATGCCCAGTATCCGGTGATGATAATGCGGGGTAATAACCCGGTGTTTGGCTATATTGATCCCAACGGCGGACCAAATTCTATGCCCAAGGCCGGAGGAAGCGATACTACCGAACCGCCAGGTATCGGGGCGGGGATTCAGGTTGCCAATATGGTCAGTATTCAAAGTCCTGACGGCGGCAATAGTCCTTCGTACAGCGCCAATGCCAGGGCCCAGCGTGGGGAATTTAATTATCTGACCGGATTGGCTGAGTATAAGGAATACCTTATCAAAAGTCTCGTGCAGGATCAGATGGCCATGGATGTTGATGAAGCAGGCCGCTATGGTCATTATACGGTGCATAACCACGGTTCCACGGGCAGTTCGGATTTTATCTACGACCGTTTTGCAGAATTATGGAGAAACGGTGCATTCGGCTGGGCAGGAAACAATCCCTATGTCAACTTCCCCCTTTCACTTCCCAATGGACGTTTCCGTTCAGTTCACAGCAACAATACTGCCATTAGTTTTGAGATGCCCATGACCATAGGTACTACGGGCAGTAATGTTATTCCCCAGCTTGACCGTTTTCTTTACCCCCGGCTCATTATCAGGGGAGATTCCATTGCCGATTTTGCCGCGAATTATCTTGCCTATTTTGATGACGGTACTACAGACAGGCAGATTATTTTCCGTACCTTCCAGGTTGGCACGAATGCCGGCGGCCGGAACTTCCGTCTTTCGTATAACGGAGGGCAGTATGATAATGCCGGCAGACCCTATGAAAGCTTTACCAATGTAAATACCGGCACTGTTTTAAACGGGGAGCAGAATTATTACCTTGGAAATACCGGGCGCAATACCGTGGCAACCGGCGCGTCACGGTTCTTTGACATGGGGGTCCTGGCAAACGGCGCCAATGCAGGCAGGGTGGTCATTGTCTATCTTGATGAAAGCGCCGGGCGGCTGCGGCTCAGTTATTCCGGCACAACGATTAACGGCTCTGTTACCGACGGGATAACTTTTATCGAAAATACTAGTATTACCCTGCCTGAGTATGTTGGTATGTATGTTTCCATGTATATCGACAGCGCCGATCGTATTCACATTGCCGCCTTTAATTCGTTAAACAGTGAACTGCAGTACATCTTTATCCCGGCTTATAATGCAGGTACTTTTGGAACAGCCCTGGTAGATCAGTTTGGTTCGGTAGGACAATGGACCGACATAAAGGTACACCCGGATAAAGGCGTACCGTACATTGCTTATTACAACTCGGCGGAAACCGGAGGAAGAGAACCGGTCAAACTGGCCTTTGCAAAGAGCCCGATAACAACGGTTGCACAGGTGAGTGCCGGTGTGGATGCCAATGGTTTTACTACCGGCAATTGGGAATACATGACAGTTCCTGCCTTGCAGCCTCCCCAGGGCGGTACCCCGGTCTTCCGGCGGGTAAACCTGGGATTTCTGGACGAGCGGGATCACGACGGCAACCGTCTGCCCTTGCTGGGTTATTCTGCAACTAACCTCGAATTCAGTTATCCGGTTGGGGAATAGTCCATACATATGAGCTGGTAAGCCATGCTATCCGGGCATTTCCCGAAACGGGATTAAAGGGAGGGGATTCCGGATGTACGGCAAGCCAGCCCAGGGTATCGGCCAGTATTGTTTGAAAAGAAGGGCTTGTGAGCCAAGCTTCGGCTGACTCAAGTTCATTTTTATTTCCGAATGGGATAGCCCAGATAATCTGTACCTGGAGCCCGAACTGATTCCAGCCGGGGCGGCTGGGGAAAATATCCGCCGCCAGGATATTGGTTTCATGCAGGGGCAATGCACGAATCCGGCTCAAGGGAGCATATACCCATGCATCCTGCAGGAGATCGGGCCAAATATCCTCCCAGTTTGAGGTACGATGGAAATACGGGCCCTGCAATATGCGCTCCTCCATCTGTTCCCAGGAGTGGGCATCCGGTGGAAAAACACCGGGAGATTCCTGCAAAAGCTGGGCAGCCCAGGCTGTTATGGCTGTCCGATCGCTTGTGGCAATGAGAATACGGCCGTTTTCTCCGGAGCCACTTTCTGCCTGCTCCCGGCTCAGGGCAGGGGAGGTATGCCGGCGGAATATCAACCAGGGATCAATGACCAGGGGTATAGCATCGTTATACTTCACCTGCCCGGGTAAGCCGTGGTATATCTGAACCGGGCTTTCGGTTTCACCGGAAAAGACAGGAGCGGAACTTATCCGGTAACCATACCAGGAACGGCGGAGAGCGGACCTTGCGGCGGACAGGGGAACAAGCCTGGCTCCCTGCAGGGGAGAATCACGGAGCGTTATACGCCAGGCTTCAAGATACCGGTCTTCCACTATCCACACAGGCTGTGGACGGGTTACAAAAAACAACCCCAGGCAGACAATCACCGGCACAATGACAATAAGCAGTAATGTGATTTTTTTCTTCATGATTACATTATAGCGTATCATTATTTGTACTGCACATTGTAAACATCATATTGTACAAATCCCGTAACAGTGTCGTCAGACCCAACCTTGAGAATCCCGGCGCTTTATAACCGATACCCAGCAGGGAACGGCTGGTGAAAGTATAGATTATACTGGAATGCAGGCGCGCCCAGAACTCGGCATTAATACCGGGCTGCAGGATGCCGGAATCCTTAAGCGAATCAATAATGGTAATTAACACTTTTTCTGTACCCAGGATAAGTTCTTCGGTTATAAAAGTACGGGCTGTAGTATTACGGTGCTGCTCCTGCAGAATGACAAACAATATTTTTCGAAAATGTTCCTGGCGGCCTTCGGGAAAAATCAATGGCATACAGGACAATATACCTTCTGCAGTTGGGTTTTTTGTTATTGCATCGATTTTTTCTTTATTAAAAAAATTCTGCAGGAATTGTGTAAAATCATCAAGGATACACTCAAAAATAGCATTTTTTGACGGAAAATGATTGTAAATTGATGCTTCTTTTACGCCAACGGCCATTGCCAGTTCACGGACGCTGGTTTCGGTATAGCCTTTTTCGGAAAAGAGATTAATCGCGCAATCCAGTATTTTCTCCCTGGTCGTCATTTTTTCCGGATAAGTACCCATATGTGTAACAATACTGTACCATGATTTTTTGTTGCTATAGTATTTTTTGGTTTTTTGGATTATTTTTCGATTTTCTCTCTTGACAAACTTACGCTCGTTAGTTACAATTGAAATATCATTTTAGTGATAAGTGCGATGAAAGCAGGTAATGTATTCCATTTTGAACGCATGCGTCTCAATCAGTTGTTTAAGGAAGCTGTCAGATACCCAGTGGTCATGATATGCGCCGGGGCAGGATATGGCAAGACCAGTGCGGTTCATGATTTTGTCAGGGGGTATGCCGCAACAACGGCATGGATGCAGTTGTCCGAGCGGGATAATGTCGGAGGGCGTTTTTGGGAAAATTTTATCCATACCATTGGCCAGGTAAATACTGCTTTTTGTAAGGCAATTGCCTCGCTTGGCTTGCCGGATACCGAAGATAAATTTAATAAGTACCTTGCCGCAGTACAAAAATACCTGCCGCCACTTGAAAAATGGGTACTCGTTTTGGATGATGTTCACATCCTTGAAGATCCATTGGTCATTCGTTTTACGGAGCGTATTCTTCAGAACCTGTCCGTAGGGACATCGGTTATTTTAATTTCCCGCTCCACACCCCGGCTTAATATTACCAGTATGGTTTCCAAAGGCCATGTATTCACCATAAGCGAGAGTGAACTGTGTTTTTCCGAAAACGAAGCGGCCCAATATTTTGGCCAGTTGGAGATTTCTCCCCAGACCGAAAACCTGCGCGAAATTATGCAGGATACCGAAGGCTGGGTTTTTGCCCTTAATCTTATCGCACGGTCTTACCAAAAAGCGCCCGGTTACACAGGCTATCTGCGCAGCGCTATGAAGTCCAACATCTTCCAGTTGATGGAAACGGAAATCTGGGACGGGATTAGTGCGGAAGTGCAGTCTTTTTTGGTACGCCTTTCTCTTATCAGCCATTTATCATTTGAGCTTATTGATCTTTTGGCAAAGGGCGACAAGGATTTAGTCGCCGAAATGGAACGGCAGAATGCCTATGTGCGCCGTGACAGCTATATCAACGCATATCTTATTCATCATTTATTTCTGGAATTCCTGGTAACAAAACAACACCTCCTCTCGGAGGAACAGAAGCGCGAAACCTATGCAATTGCCGGAGAATGGTGTAACCAGAACGGTTTTAAAATTGACGCCCTGTCTTACTATGAAAAAATCGGAGACTATACAACGATTATTGCCATATTGTACGCCATGCCTGCTCAAATGCCTTTTGATGTCGCTCAATTCTGCCTGGCAATTTTTGACCGGGCTCCCCAGGAAGCCTATGACACGGTACTCTACCTTGCCTTAACACATGTACGCTGCTGCATGCGTACCGGCCAATGGCAGCGATCTATTGAATTGGCACAGCATTATGAAACAAAATTATTACAACTGCCGCAGGACAGCCAGTTCAGAGTTGCCAGCCTTGCCGGGCTCTACCTGCTCTGGAGCTATCTTCGCAATTTTTTATGCGTCAATGATGATGTATTTGATTTTGATATATACCTTGAAAAATTCTGTCAATGCCACGGTATGCCCGAAGCCCTTAAAAACCATTCAACCCGTGTTCGTGTTCTGGGACCCTGGGCCATCGCTAATGGTTCATCGAAAAAGGGAATGCCTGAGAAATACATCCAGGCAGTATCACGCGCTTCGGTTTACATGCCGAAAACATATAATGGTTTTATGGGCGGAGAAGAAGAATTGGTTAAGGGAGAATTGCTGTTTTTCCAGGGAGACATGAATGCCTCTGAAACACTGTTTGCCCAGGCCATTATAAAAGCAAAAGAGCACCGGCAGTTTGAAATTCATAACCGTGCGATGTTATACACCATACGCCTATGCATTGCCCAGGGGAATTATCCAAAGATTGAGCAGATGATGAAAGATATGAAAGCCCAGATGGATGAAGCTGATTATGCCAATCGTTTTGTTAATTACGATATTGCTCTTGGGGTGTATTCCTATGCGGTTGGTTTAATGGATAAAGTACCCGAATCAATCAAGCGGGATATTTCTGCCTACAGCCATGCCAGCTTTATTGAAAATCTGGAGAACCAGCTTAAAATCCGGTTTAAATATTTTACAAGGAATTACCCTCCGATTCTGGCATACATCCAGGAAATGAGACAGAGGGAATCATATCTGTTCGGACGCCTTGCAATGATGGCAATGGAATCCTGTATTTACTATAAGATGAAGGATAAGGAAAAAGCCTTTGCCGTTTTAGCAGAAGCGCATGAAACAGCTTCACCCAACGATTTAGTGATGCACTTTATTGAACTGGGTAAAGATATGCGTACTGTAACCAATTTTGCCCTGAAAGAAGCCGGGAACTATAAAAAAATCGGTAGTATTCCCAAACCCTGGCTGGAAATGATCAACCGCAAATCTGCATCTTATGCCAAGCGCCATGCCCACATTATTACCCAGTACCGGGATGCCAATAATATGGTGGACACCAGTGCTATTTCCCCCCGCGAAACCGACATCCTTACCGATTTATCCCACGGTCTTTCCCGCGCAGAGATCGCAAGCAGCCGCAATATTTCAATTAATACCGTTAAAATGGTCATCAATAATTTATATTCCAAACTGGGCGCCGAAAATCTGGCAGATTTAATCCGGATAGCTGTTGAGCGTAAATTGATATAGCTCGGCAAACTATAATTATTCGCAGGGTCTTGGATAAAATTCCGCCATCCCAAGCACTGGCAGCACCCTCCCCAAAGGGGCGGTGCGCTCCCGCAAACTGCGCCCTGCGGGCAGGGTCCGGAGGTGGGAAATATGTGCGAAGAACACGCCTACGGAGCCTTGCTACCATATGTTCAGGTATGGCTGTTATTCGCGGTCTCCTCCGGCTCAGAACCGCACGAATATTTCCCCGCCTCCGGACCCTGCCCGCAGGGCGCAGTTTGCGGGAGCGCACCGCCCCTTTGGGGAGGGTGCTGCCAGTGCTTGGGATGGCGGGCCTGTGGTCAAGGGTTTACCAATTATGGTTTTGACAATTCGAGGGATTGACATAATTTTTATGAAATATTAAAGTATTTATATCCATGGTAAGCATTTGGATGGATTTTTTCTTAAAATAAAGGAGTGATTATGAAAATTAGGCGGCCCCATATTATTTTTTTCAAAAACAATAAATGTATTAGCATGATAATTAAAACTGTGTTATTTTGTAGCTTGTTTTTTTTGAATGCATATGTCTTGTATGCTCAACAGGCAAATCCTACTGTTGCGGTGGTTAATTTGCATGTGCCTGGCGATAGACATGGTACCTTTTATGCATCTAGCGTAAATAGATCCGAGGAAATGGTAGGTGCAATAACTACTTCATTAGTTCAAAGCAGAAGGTTTCGTGTAATTGAAAGATCCAGAATAGACCAAATAATACGCGAGCAAGGTTTTCAAAGATCTGAATTATCTGATGATCAAGTTATTAGAATAGGAAGATTGCTTGGGGTTCAAAAAATAGTTACTGGTGAATTTCCAAATTTTACTGCTACTTCTGTAGCTGGTGGTACTATAAGTATTCGTTTAATTGATGTTGAGACAGGATTTATAGAAGCGGCTGCATCTCAATCTGTCAGGCAGTTTCAGGAATCTTTTGTTAATACTGCAATTCAGTTAGTACAAGATTTGCTGAGATAAAAAACAGCTGCAATTGAAGAACTGGATTTTAAATCGAATATATCAATATAATGGTTTCTGTGGGCACTGCTTGTAGCAAAATGGCCTATGGCAATCTGCACAGATATTTTAGGGTTGTTTTTTGACTTAACAGTAAAATACTCTTCCATAACTTTCCATCCTATTATTTTCATTATAAGGAACCGGAGGTTTTCGTACGAAAGCTCCGTGGACACGTTCCTTCATGAGATGAACATGTGAAAAATGGCGCCTTGTTAAGCGGGCTCCATTTCGTTGTGTTTTTCTTTTTTTTCGTTGCCCGTCAGTGCGTAAATGGTGAAAATAATAGCTGGTATTAAAGGCATGCAAAGTAAAATTATCAAATTCATTATGCTCAATATACCATATTATGCCTGAATTGACAATGGCCGTGTCGCGTTTCGGTGTCAGCCACTTTTTTCACCATGAAACCGCCGCAAAATTGATGAAGAAAGTTCAGAAGTTTTAGATACCTTGACCAAAATACGCTATATAGTTCATTATAACTATTGGGAGCGGATTTTTGGGGGTAAATTTGCTTTTCTTTTGTATTTCTCTATTGGCCTGCAGTACAATAGCGTATATTTTGGGCAAATTCTGGTTTGGCGACATACGTAATCGGAAGATGCTCAGTATCTTTGTATTGGGCATCGGAGTCTTTTTATGGACATTATTAAGCGCCATTTCTGCGATTGTACACGAAAATTATTTTATTTTTGTTGGCTATTTTCGCTTGATCATGCTGTATTCCATGCCTTATTTAATAATGTGGTTTACTTTACAATTTACGAAAGCCAAAATATTGAAAAAACCCTGGGTTTTATATGTTCTTTTCGCATTGCTGGCCATTAATCTTGGCATCTTGTTAACAAACCCGCTGCACCGCCTCTTGTTTACTGAATTCTTTTATCCCGGCCCTCCGGTTAGCGGTCCGCTTCTCCCGGTTCAATTAATGGTATCTAATACAATTAGTGGATTTTCTATCATTTTATTGCTGCACTATGCCATAAAAAACGTGAAAAAAACCCCTTTCCTGATGCTTGTCGTAATTGGACTGTTTATCCCTTTCTCAATTGCTTTATTACGTCACCTTTATTTAATACAAATTTTTATCGATTATACTCCCTTAAGCTATTGTTTTACACATTTCATGTTCTTATATGTTGCGTATCGTTCACGGCTGCTTACGCTCAATAGTCCTGCCCTGTTTTTAGATGAAATACGCAACGCTGCTTCAGAGTTGGAAAACGCAAAAATACAAGCCGAAAGTTCCAGCCGCGCAAAAAGTGATTTTCTTGCAAGAATGAGCCATGAGATTCGAACCCCCATGAACGCAATTATAGGGATAGCGCAGATACAGTTGCAAGCGCAGAAGGGGGATTTGCCCCCAGAACAGGCCCAGGCATTGGAAAAAATCTATGCTTCCGCCAACAGTCTGCTGGGCATTATCAACGACATTCTTGACCTGTCAAAGGTAGAAACCGGAAAGCTGGAAATTAACTTGGCCGAATACCATGTTCCCAGCTTTATTCATGATACTGTCCACTTAAATATTGTACGGCTCGGCTCTAAACCCCTGGAGTTCATTCTCGACATAGACGAGAAGCTGCCTTCAAGTTTAATAGGAGATGAACTGCGCTTGAAACAAATACTTAATAACCTGCTTTCAAATGCCATAAAATATACTGATACAGGGTATGTGAAGCTGACCGTTAAACATTCTGCGTATGACGGCGGGAATGCGCCAGCGCAGGATATAGTACTGCATTTTACCGTCGAAGATACCGGGCAGGGTATGAAGAGCGAAGACGCGGAAAGGCTCTTTTCCGAGTACTCGCGTTTTAATATTGAAACAAACAGGACTATAGAGGGAACGGGCATAGGGCTTGCCATTACCAAAAACCTGGTGGAACTGATGGACGGCGCTATTGAGGCGGAAAGCGCCTACGGCAAAGGTACTCAATTCACGGTGACAGTCAGGCAGAAGCTGGCGGACGCGCAGCCAATCGGGGCTGCGCTTTCCCGTCAGCTTAGCAATTTTACCTTTTCCGCAGAAAAAACGCATGGCAGCGCGCAGATTACCTATGAAGCTATGCCCTACGGTACAGTTTTGGTTGTAGATGACGTGGAAACCAATATATATGTAGCCAAAGGATTGCTGTCGCCTTACGGAATGCGCATCGACACGGCAAGCAGCGGCCAGCAGGCGATAGAGAAAGTGCAAAGCGGCAAAGTGTACGATGTGATATTCATGGATCATATGATGCCCGGAATGGACGGCATAGAAGCAGTCAGGAGAATTAGGGAATGGGAAGAAGGATCAGGGAACAGGGATCAGGGAACAGGGATCAGGGATAGTGGTACAAAAACCAATATGACTTCCGAGGTATCTACTGGTAGTCCGAATGCAGAAATACGGCCCCCAGTCCCCGGTCCCCGGTCCCCGATCCCTATAATAGCGCTAACCGCCAACGCCCTGGCAGGAAATTCAGAACTATTTCTTGCTAAAGGGTTTAACGGTTTTTTATCCAAGCCTATCGATATTGTTCAGCTTGATGAGGTGTTGAAGCAATGGGTTCGGGATAAGCGCGCTAATGAAACGGGACCGCAGGCGGAAACAACGGACAGGGATTGCCTGAGTGAAGCTTTGCCGGCAGATATCCCCGGCATTGACATGCAAAGCGGCATTAAAATGACGGGAGGCGATGAATCGGCCTACATCGATTTGCTGCCCGTATTCTGCGATGACATACAGGAGCGGCTGCCGTTGTTGCAATCCGTACCCGATATAGCTACCCTGGATGAATTTATTACCGAGATTCACGCCCTTAAGAGCGCGGCGCATTACATAGGAGCTGTAAATGTATCAGCTCTCGCTGCGGAGCTGGAAGCTGCCGGCAATGCTCAAGATTTTACATTAATACGGGATAAACTATCCGGCTTTACAGAGCAGCTAACCGAGCTGTCAAATAATATTACATCGGCCATAAAGATAATTAAGCCGTATTAAAAAACACGAAACGGCTGCGGGGGGGGTTGACCAAGTTTACATCGCGGCGCATAATATCAGTGCGTTAACAAATAAAAACAGAGAAACCGCATCCAGATTAATGACGGAAGTTCAGAAGTTTAAAATAACGTAATTTTTTTCTAAAGGATATCTACATGACTATCAAAGCATCATCGATTCTCATCAACTCTATTACTGTGTTCGCAGTAATTTTGGCAGCCGCCTTGCTTTTGTCCCTTGCGCAGAGAAATGCGGAAGTCAACGAGGCGGCATTTGGCAGGTTTTACAGTAATATACTGGTCAACGAGCTTCGCAAAAGCTCGGAGGACCTTACCACGCAGGTGCGCGTATATGCCGCAACCGGCGCGGCCTCTGCGGAAGACGCCTACAACATGGTTCTGGCGGTGCGCTCGGGCCA
>Ga0099364_10012871_pt1 | contig 11252 bp, 9 predicted proteins | sample TergutTh196P3_FD_73070 | JGI IMG/M metagenome (GOLD analysis project Ga0099364, IMG submission 73070) | Microcerotermes parvus P3 segment gut microbial communities from Pointe-Noire, Republic of the Congo - Th196 P3 | ecosystem: Host-associated > Arthropoda: Insects > Digestive system > Gut ... | reverse complement strand
GAACCGCAGTAAAAGCATTTTTTTGTTCATATATTTTAAAAGGCGGCAAATATATGAAATTTAATCGTTTAAATGGAGTTTCATCACCACTTTTGACTATTAAGCCCGAAACGGTTTTGCGGCCAAGACTGGGTGTACAATCAATTAAAGATCATTGTTAAGAATTTCAAAGGTAGGGTGCCTCGCAATAAATACGATAAAATCAGCCATCCAAAAAACAAGTCTGAAAATCTAAAAAACAGCCTGATTTAGGAAAATCAATCCTACCACAAGAAGAAAATCCTGCCAAAATGTTTCATCATGGGCAGGATTTTTTGATTGATAAAAATTGTTTTTCTACTATCTTCTTCTATTTTCACCCTTTTAGCTGTTAATTTACCACCGCCCCATTCGCCAGCACTTCGTCGGGGCGGACGAAACGCATATTTCCGTTGGGCTCCTTAGCCATCAAAATCATTCCCTGCGATTCGATGCCTTTGATTTTGCGCGGCTCAAGATTGGCTAAGATACATATTTGTTTACCCGCCATTTGTTCCGGCGTGTAGTATTCGGCAATGCCGCTCACAATGGTGCGTTTGTCTATGCCTGTGTCGATAGTTAGTTTCAACAACTTATCGGTCTTGGGCACCCGCTCGGCTTCCAGCACGGTAGCGGTGCGGATATCCAGTTTCGTAAAATCGTCGAAGGTGCAAGCGGGTTTTTGCGGTTCGCAGACAGGTTTTTGCGCCGCATCATTAGCCGTCTTGGTTGCCAACAATTTGTTGACCTGAGCTTCAACCACGGTGTCTTCAATCTTGTCGAACAGCAATTGCGCCTCGTTGAGGGCATGGCCTTCGGGCAGGATATTGCTTTCACCGAGCAACTCCCAGTCGGCGCGGCTTTCGCCCAGCATATAACGCAACTTTTGCGCCGTAAAGGGCAGGAAGGGGTCGAATGCAATAGCGCAGTTGGCGCAAATTTGCAGCGATATATTAAGAATAGTGGATACCCTGTCCATGTCGGTTTTTGCTGCCTTCCAAGGCTCGGTGTCGGCTAAGTACTTATTCCCCAGACGGGCAATATTCATCGTCTCTTTCAAGGCCTCGCGGAAACGGTAATGCTCAATGTTTTCTTCTATGGCTTGACGAAGAATCGGCAGTTCCTTCAACACTTCCTCATCGTAAGCAGTAAGCTCCTTCAGCGGCGGAACCTTACCCTCGAAATATTTCCCGGCCAACACAACAGCACGGTTTACAAAATTGCCAAACACCGCAACTAATTCACTGTTGTTGCGGGTTTGAAAATCTTTCCATGTAAAATCATTGTCTTTGGTTTCGGGAGCGTTGGCGCAGAGCACATAGCGCAGCACGTCTTCCTTGTCGGGAAACTCGTCTAAATATTCGTGCAACCACACCGCCCAATTGCGCGAGGTAGAAATCTTATCGCCCTCAAGGTTGAGAAATTCATTAGCCGGTACGTTTTCGGGCAAAACATAATCGCCGTGGGCTTTCAGCATAGCCGGAAAAACAATGCAATGGAATACGATATTGTCTTTTCCGATGAAATGCACTAATTTGGTATCGCCCTGCTTCCACCACTGTTCCCATTCGTTGGGAAGCAGTTCAATAGTGTTGGAAATATAGCCTATCGGAGCGTCAAACCATACGTAGAGCACTTTTCCTTCGGCGCCCTGCACAGGAACAGGCACACCCCAGTCGAGGTCGCGACTCACAGCACGCGCTTGCAGTCCGCCGTCTAACCACGATTTACACTGTCCGTAAACATTCACCTTCCATTCTTTATGTTCTTCCAATATCCATTGGCGAAGCCAGCTCTCGTGTTGGTCTAAGGGCAAATACCAGTGCGAGGTTTCGCGCAATACCGGCTTACTGCCGCTAATGGTAGAATGAGGGTTAATCAGTTCATTCGGGCTGAGCGTACTGCCGCATTTTTCACATTGGTCGCCGTAAGCGCTTTCGTTGCTGCACTTGGGACAGGTTCCCATAATATAGCGGTCGGCCAAGAACTGCTGCGCCTCAGTGTCGTAATATTGCTCCGATGTTTTTTCTATGAATTTCCCCTCATCATATAATTTTTTGAAGAAGTCGGAGGCCGTTTTATGATGAGTTTTAGAAGATGTACGGGAATAAATATCGAACTTGATGCCGAAGCGTTCGAATGCATCTTTAATCATCAAATGGTATTTGTCTACCACGTCCTGAGGGCTGACACCCAATTGGCGCGCCTTAATTGTGATGGGAACGCCGTGTTCGTCAGATCCGCAGACAAATAGAACCTCCTTTCCGCGCAGGCGGAGGTAGCGAGCATAAATATCGGCCGGAATATACACGCCGGCAAGGTGTCCAATATGCACCGGCCCGTTGGCGTAGGGCAGCGCGGCAGTGATGAGATGACGGTTGTAGGTTTTCATAAAAAATAAATTCAAACTTACAAAGATACAAAAAAATTTTGACAAATGAGAAAATACTTCTACCTTTGTATTACGTATCTTTGTCCTGAAAATTTTCTAATTATGTTACTTTTCTCACCCGAAGAATGGGCTGACTATGAATTAATAGATACCGGAGGCTTCGAAAAATTGGAGCGTTTCGGAGATTTCGTATTAGCGCGACCCGAACCTAAGGCCGTATGGGAAAAGAGTTTACCTGCAAAAGAATGGAACAGTCTGATACACACTCGTTTTACCACAGGAGCAGGATTCGGTAAGTCGGGTAAGGAAGATAGCGGCAATTGGCATTTTATCAAAAAAATGCCGGAACAGTGGGCTATTGCCTACTCCCGAAAAGGATTAAATATGCGCATGCGCTTAGGCCTGACTGCCTTTAAGCATGTGGGTGTTTTTCCGGAACAGGCTCCTAACTGGGATTATATTTATTCATCGGTAAAAGCGCTGAATGTCCCCCAGCCTAAGGTCTTGAACCTTTTTGCCTACACCGGAGGCGCTTCTTTGGCGGCCAAAGCGGCAGGCGCCGATGTAGCGCACTTAGACTCGGTGCGGCAAGTGGTAACTTGGGCGCGTGCAAATATGGAATTAAGCGGCCTTGATAATATCCGATGGGTAGTGGAAGACGCCCTGCGGTTCGTAAAGCGCGAAGCCAAACGTGGCAATATTTACCAAGGCATCATGCTTGACCCTCCGGCCTACGGGCATGGTACCGATGGTGAAAAATGGAAGTTAGACGAATGCCTGCTCGAAATGCTGCAACATTGTCGGCAAATATTAGCCCCTGAAAACAGTTTTTTAATTTTGAACTTATATTCCAATGGTTTTTCAGCGCTTGTGGCCGACACTATAACACGAGGCGTATTCGGCAAAGCGAAAGAGCAAGAATACGGCGAATTATTTTTACAGGACTGTTTTGAAAAACGATTATCTTTAAGTGTTTTTGCAAGATTTAAACGATGAAAAAAATATATTCACATATCAGCATGTCCATCATCTTTGCGTTGCTTATTGTTGCCGCAGGGTGGTTGCTAACCCTGTTCTACGTGCGGGTAGATGATCCTTGGACACTGATTGCTATTAGCGCTGTTGTGTTTATTATACTTTATGTGACAGTTGCGATTTTATTACAACGCTTTGTTATTAACAAAATAACGCCTATCTATAAAACGATTTATAACATTGGCAATATTCGCAAAGAATTAAAAAAGACCAATCCTAACGCTGATTTAGTTGAACGGATAAACCGCGATGTGGTACAGTGGGCTGCCAAAAAGACAGAAGAAATCAGCCGTTTGATAGAGTTAGAACGTTTTCGCAAAGAATTTCTCGGCAATGTATCGCACGAATTAAAAACGCCTATATTCAATATTCAGGGCTATATTCTCACCTTGCTTGACGGAGGATTAAACGACCCAAGCATTAATCAACTTTATTTAGAACGCACGGAAAAAAGCGTAGAGCGCCTTATCAGTATTACGCAAGATTTAGATACCATCAACCGTCTTGAAACCGATAATGTGGAACTGAATAAAACCTCTTTCAACCTGGCGTCATTAGTAGAAGAAATTTTTGACGCCTTTGAAATTATGTCGGAAAAACGGCATATTCACTTACGCACACAATGGATTGCGGGTGGAAAAATAATGGTTTGTGCCGATCGGACAAAAATATCTCAGGTCTTGATTAATCTTATAGCCAATTCCATTAACTACGGCAAAGAGGGAGGTGAAACGATAATCTCTTTTACCGACATGCCCGACCGCGTGTTAATTGAAGTGAAAGATAACGGCATAGGTATTAGCAGCGAGGCCTTGCCGCGCATTTTTGAGCGTTTCTACCGTGTCGATAAGCACCGCTCGCGCGAGCATGGCGGCAGCGGCTTGGGCTTAGCGATTGTTAAACATATTATTGAAGCGCATAATCAATCTATTAACGTACGCAGCGAATTAGGCAAAGGAACTACTTTTGCTTTCACGCTCGATAAATCAAATAAAATATCATGATGTCTTTTCTATCTATCAATTGGAATGTTGACCCCGAACTCTTTGCTTTGGGGCCTATTCACATTCGTTATTACGGGTTAATGTTTGTTGGCGCGTTTATCGTCAGTTACTACATCTATCTGCATATTTTTAAACGTGAAAAAATACCGATTCCTTTGTTGGAAAAATTAACCATTACCATTGCTCTTTCCATACTGATAGGAGCAAGGCTTGGACACTGCTTATTTTATCAACCGGATCATTTTTTAGCGCATCCGCTCGAAATTATTTTACCGGTAAAATTTTCTCCGTTTAGATTTATAGGCTACCAGGGATTAGCCAGTCACGGCGCCGCTATTGGTATATTAATCGGCATCTGGCACTGGTGCCGCAAACACAAGAAAAATGCCCTATGGCTGCTCGACCGCATGGGCATTGTCGTTGCCATATCGGGTATGATGGTTCGTCTGGGGAACTTAATGAACTCCGAAATTTACGGCGGTGCAACAAATCTTCCCTGGGGCTTTGTTTTTCAGCGTGCAGGAGAAACTCAAGCCTGCCACCCTACCCAAATTTACGAGGCGCTTTCCTACCTCGCTATCTTTTGTTTGTTGTTCTTCCTTTACAAAAAGAAAGGCGAAAAATTATACCGCGGCTTCCTGTTCGGATTATTCCTCATATTACTATTCTCGGCGCGCTTCTTCATCGAATTTATTAAAAAAACACAGGTAGATTTTGAAGATGGTATGCTGCTTAACATGGGGCAACTCCTGAGTATTCCATTTATTATAGCCGGTATATTCTTACTGTGGCGCAGTTTTCGCAAGAAAGAAAATTTTTTCAAATCATCAATAATAAGTAATAGATAATAAATAATAGATTCTTATGTCTCTTCAATGTGGTATTGTAGGCTTGCCGAATGTAGGTAAAACCACCCTTTTTAACTGTATATCGAATGTCAGAGCGCTGGCGGCAAACTTCCCCTTTTCTACCAAAGATCCGAAAGTGAGTTCTATATCCGTTCCGGACGAGCGCTTATTAAAAATAGCGGCAATAGATGATCCGAGAAAAGTTATTCCGACAACGGTAGAAATTGTGGACCTTTCCGGTTTGGTAAAAGGCGCCAGCAAGGGCGAGGGTTTGGGCAACCAGTTTTTAGCCAGTATCCGCGAAACAGACGCCATTCTGCATGTAATTCGCTGTTTCGATGACGATGATGTAATGCACGTCGATATTACTATTGATCCGGTACGCGACAAACAGAATATAGATTTGGAATTGCAAATCAAAGACCTTGAAACGGTAGAATCACGTATTGTAAAGGTACAAAAACAGGCGCAAACAGGCGGCGACAAAGCCGCTAAACGCATGTACGAAATACTCGTTAAATACCGTGACGCACTGGTACAGGGAAAATCGGCGCGTACGGTATATCTCGACAATAAGGAAGACCGAAAAATGGCCAACGACCTCTTCCTGCTGACCAATAAACCTGTACTGTACGTTTGCAATGTGGACGAAGCCTCGGCAAAAAATGGCAACCACTATGTAGAAACTTTACGCGAGGAAATCAAGGAAGAAGATGCAGGCTTGCTTATAGTTGCAGCAAAAACAGAGGCAGATATCGCCGAACTTGAAAGTTGGGAAGACCGTCAGTTGTTTCTTAACGAAATAGGATTAGCGGAATCGAGCGTATCGCGGCTTATCAGAGCAGCCTACTCCCTGCTGGAACTCGAAACATACTTTACCACCGGCAAGGACGAAACACGTGCTTGGACATACATAAAAGGCACAAAAGCGCCTCAGGCGGCGGGAATTATTCACACCGACTTCGAGCGCGGATTTATTCGCGCCGAGGTTATCAAGTACGATGATTACATTCGATTAGGCTCCGAAGCGGCCTGCCGCGAGGCCGGAAAGATAGCTGTTGAAGGCAAGGAATACATCGTACAGGACGGCGACATCATGCACTTCAGGTTTAATGTGTAATGAGGGGAAATTCAGTCTGTGATTAAGAAAGTTTTGCGACAGCAAGACATTCGTTTCAGAGGCGGCGAGGTTAAGGGGTTGATTGTGAGTATTGATAAAAGTTATAGCCGTCCTATTGTCAGGGGTAAAAAAAATAAGCGCGTGGAATTTGGGGCTAAAGTCAATACTATCCGGAATGATAGCCAAAGTAGAAAAATGCAGGGAAGACAATCCTGTCAAAATGTTTTACCATGAGCAGGATTTTTTGATTTTACTGAATATACCTACGAAAATATGGAAATGACGATAGATACTTTAAGCGGTGGAGTAGAGAGACTTCTGTTAAGAATTTTCTCTGGATATTCCTAATTTTTTGTAGGTTTGCTCAATGGCAAACTCGTCATCGGAAATTAGCAGTAGTTTATCGCCGACCTTGATCTCGGTTTGCCCCTTAGGGATAAAATAGCTGTCGTGGCGCTTAGCCATTACGGCTAAGGTTTTTTCAGGAAGCGGAAGATCCATTAAGCGGTGTCCCTGTCCTTCGCTTAACATTTCTTCGGTTACGGTAATTTCCATAGTCGAGGACTTGATTTCTTCTGCAAATTCAATATCGAAATCAGGGCGTTTGGTTTTTATCTTATGCTTAACTAAATCGAGCCATATTGCCATTTTTGAAAGGGTTGTTCCCTGTACCAGCAGGGAAATAATGGTACAGAAGAACACAATGTTAAACATTACATTTGCATGTTCAATACCGGCAATTAAAGGGTATAAGGCGAATACAATAGGTACGGCGCCCCGTAATCCTACCCACGATACATACAGTCGGTCTTTAAACGACATCTTCTTAAATGGTGCTAAACTCAGGAACACGGCTGCCGGACGCGCTATAATAATCATGAATAAACCTATGACAATACTGATCCAGGCGACTTCCGAAAGTTCATTAGGATTGACCAATAATCCCAAAGTGAGGAACATCACAATTTGAAAGAGCCAGGCCATTCCGTCAAAAAATTTAGTTACCGTCCGCTTATGTACAAAGCGTTTATTCCCGATAACTACGCCTGCGATATACACTGCCAAAAAGCTATTTCCCTTTATAAGATAAGTAGTGGCAAAAATGAAAAGCATAGCCGATAATAACAGTACCGGGTAAAGAGAGTCGTTGTCGATATTGATGCGGTTGATAATTCTTACGGTCAATTTACCAAGCAACCACCCGGCTATCGCCCCGATAATTAATTGGGCAAAAAACATAAATACCACATTTCCCCAATGTATGCTTTCTGTCTGGATTTGAATAAGTTGAATCAAGGTTATAGTGAGCATGTAAGCCATTGGGTCGTTACTTCCGCTTTCCAGCTCCAGCATGGGACGCAGGCGATGCCGCAAGGCGATGCCGTTGGTACGCAAAATAGCAAATACCGAAGCCGAATCGGTGGACGACATTACCGAGGCTAAGAGTAAGGATTCCAAAAAACTCAGATTCAATGAAGGAAATAAAAATAAAGCAGCGTAATAAATAAAAACACCGGTAAACAAGGCAGTGAGCAGTACGCCCGCGGTGGCTAATACTACTCCTTGTCCGACTATCGGTTTAATTTCGCCGTATTTGGTATCTATTCCACCGGAAAATAAAATAAAACATAGCGCTACAGTGCCGATGAATTGCGCTACATCGGCATTGGCTATATCGAAATTAATGAACTTCAAACCGTCGGTACCGGTAAGCATACCCACGCCAAGAAAGAGTAATAAGACGGGCACACCAAATCTGTAACCGGTTTTTCCGGCAATAACACTCATAAAGAGCAAGGCCGAACCAACTAAGATATAATGTTCAATGGGCATAAGCTATTCAATAATTTTATATTGTTGTTTGGCTTCGTCTAAGGAACAGGCGTTAAAATGCCACCATTCGCTTTTTACGGTACGGAAACCTGCTTCGCACATCACTTTGCGCAGCAATAATCGGTTTTTTAATTCTCGCGGGGTAATCAAGCCTTTTCTTACTAATTCTTCTTCTTTATCGGTATTGGCTTCTTCGCCGAAATAGTCATAAGAGGAACCCATTTCCAAGGATTTACCTGTGCAATCCATTAGCGAGAGGTCTACGGCAGCGCCAAAGTTATGCATGCCGCCGCCTTTTGCAGGATTGATTACGTAATAGTTCCAGGCAGTTCCTTTTACCATATTCCACATTTCCTGTTGTATGCCGATAGGCCGCGCTGCGTCATACACAACGAAGGTGAGGTCGGGGCGCAACTGTTTAAGCGCCTTATACGCTTTTAGTAATTTCTGCGCCACATCGGGTTGCAGATAGGCGCGGTTGAGGCCTTCATATAATACCCTGCCCATGAAGTTATAAGGCGTGGCATATACCATTTGTACCTTAATGCCGGGGTCTAATGTACTTACATCTATCAATCCCAAACCCTCCATTTCCCGCTCTTTATCCGTTGGTTCACCTTGAACCTGAGTACAAAGATGGCCGACAAAACAGGGGTCAAGAGGAGGTGCATTGTTGGCTTGTCCGCAGGAAACCATTGTTATACAGACAATTATAACACACACAAGGAATATGTAGCTATTCTTCATGACAGATTAATGTAAGTAACAGGTTGTAAAGATAGTAAAAAAAACCTAAATATCAAAATTTCGGTAATTTTTTTACACAGTCTTTAATCTCCCATCAAAAAGGCTTTCATAAATCCGGTCAATTCGCCGTCGAGCACGGCTTGGGTGTCGGAGGTCTCGAAGTCGGTACGGTGGTCTTTTACTAATTTATAAGGGTGAAGGGTATAGCTGCGGATTTGCGAGCCCCATTCTATCTTCTTCTTATTTCCTTCTATTTCCGCCTCTTTGGCGCGGCGTTTCTGTAGTTCGAGTTCATAGAGGTGCGATTTCAGGATACGCAGGGCATTGTTCCGATTATCTAACTGAGAGCGGGTTTCGGTGTTTTCTACTACAATTCCCGTAGGAATATGGCGCACCCGTACGCCGGTTTCCACCTTGTTTACATTTTGGCCACCTGCGCCGCCTGAGCGATAGGTGTCCCATTCCAAATCGGAAGAGTTGAGTTCTATTTCAATAGTATCGTCAACGGCGGGGATAACAAAGACCGAAGAGAAGGTGGTTTGCCGTTTACCCTGTGCATTGAATGGCGAAATGCGCACTAAACGGTGCACTCCGCTTTCGGCTTTCAGATAGCCGTAGGCGAATGCGCCCTCAAACTCGATGGTAACCGATTTGATGCCGGCATCTTCGCCGTCTAATATGTCGCGCAGATATACCTTGTAGTTGTTCCGTTCGCCCCAGCGCATATACATGCGCATGAGCATAGCCGACCAGTCATTGCTTTCGGTGCCGCCGGCTCCGGAGTTGATTTTGAGGATAGCCCCCAGCTTATCTTCCTCTTCGCCCAACATGTTGCGCATTTCTAAATCTTCTATGATTTCCAATGCCTTAGCATATTGACTGTCTAAATCGGGTTCAACAGAGGCGTCTTGTTTGGCAAAATCAAGTAAGACTTCCAAATCTTCTACGGCGGCGACTACTCGGCGATAATCCTCCACCCATAATTTCAGCGAAGCTAATTTTCTAAGTTGTTGTTCCGCCGCCTTGGGTTCATTCCAAAAATCGGGCAGTTGCGTGTTTTTTTCTTCTTCTGCGACCTCAATTAATTTTCGGTCGATGTCAAAGACACCTCCTCAACGCCTGTTCACGTTCTTGAAGGTTTTTGAGTTGGTCGGTAGTAATCATAGCAATATATTCAAAACAAAATACAAAGATACAAATTTACGACAAATCACACTACAAAGTTAAAATCGGTATTATGATTTTTCTTACCTTTGTAAATTAATTTATTTTGTTATGGAACTTTTTTTTGCTAAATACCACGGATTAGGCAATGATTTTGTGGTTGTTGACTATGAAGAAGTCGCTACTTTCGATTTTGGAAAATTGGCCAAAATTCTCTGCAATCGGCATACCGGCATTGGCGCCGACGGTCTGATTATTGTTAAGTTTCGACCATTGGAAATGCTGTTTTACAACAGCGATGGAAGTACGGCTAAAATGTGCGGTAATGGTATCCGGTGTTTGGCGCATTATCTTTATACATCAGGGGCTGATATTTCGGAATTTACCGTAAAAACAGGCGCGGGCAATATACAGGTAGGAATTACAAGCGAAGAACCCTTTTTAGCCAAAGTAAACATGGGAAATCCCGACTTTGCGCCGGCCAATATTCCGGTAGTTTCCAACGAAGCCGAATTTATTCAACAGGCAATAAATGCAGACGGAAAAGAGTTTGTACTGTCTTCGGTATTTATGGGAACTACGCATACAGTTGTTTTTGTAGATAATATTAATGCTGTAGATGTTGAAAAAAACGGCAAAGCCATTGGAGATTTGCCTGTTTTCCCCGATTATACCAATGTCAATTTTGTGCAGATAATTGACAACAACACTTTATGTGTGCGCACGCACGAGCGTGGTGTGGGTCCCACCTTAGCCTGCGGCACCGGATGCTGCGCCGCTGTGGTAATTGCCAATAAGTTAGGTTATACCGACACAGAGGTAAGAGTGGAATTAGCCATGGGTGCGCTTGACATTGAAATCACTGCCGCCGGCGTTTACCTGCAAGGTCCCGCCGTGCGCGTATATGACGGCAATATGTCGTTGGAACACTTATTATAGGTGATAAAGCGGTTTTGTTTTTGAAAATGGTTCAAGATAATTTAAGAGATTTTATATCTTTGTAAGTTATTTTGTGTCAATGAAGAATAAGTATATCATTCGTTCCCGAATTTCGGAGAAGAAATTTAGAGAGCTATTACGTTTGTTTTGCC
>Ga0099364_10012870_pt1 | contig 11253 bp, 12 predicted proteins | sample TergutTh196P3_FD_73070 | JGI IMG/M metagenome (GOLD analysis project Ga0099364, IMG submission 73070) | Microcerotermes parvus P3 segment gut microbial communities from Pointe-Noire, Republic of the Congo - Th196 P3 | ecosystem: Host-associated > Arthropoda: Insects > Digestive system > Gut ... | reverse complement strand
CAACAATATCAATTTTCTGGAAACGCCGCGCCAGAGCCCTATCCTTTTCAAAAAACTTGGTGAATTCCTCGTGGGTGGTGGAGCCAATACAACGGATCTTACCGGAACCCAAGGCGGGTTTTAAAAGGTTGGACGCATCCAGGGCGCTTCCGGAAACCGAGCCCGCGCCCACCAGGGTGTGGATTTCGTCAATAAACAGGATGGCCTTTTCCTTTTTTAGTATTTCCTCTACTACCCGTTTTACCCTTTCCTCAAAATCCCCCCGGTATCTGGTCCCTGCAATCAGGGAACCCATGTCCAGAGAAAAAATCGAAAAATCCTTCAAAATGGGGGGGACATTTCCCTTAACAATGCGTTGGGCCAGGCCCTCGGTAATAGCCGTCTTTCCCACCCCAGAATCCCCCACGTGGACGGGGTTGTTTTTGAAGCGCCGACAGAGGACCTGAACAGTGCGATCCAACTCATCTTCCCTGCCAATTACCGGTTCCAGCCTATTCTCCCGAGCCAGGGCGGTTAACTCCGTGGCGTAGCGATCCAGGGCATTTTTCTTGTTTATTTTGGCTTTGGATCCGTCTTCCTCAAAAGCGGCTTCCCGATCCGGATCGCTGCGGCGGCTGCCCCTGCTTTCGCTTTCCATGCCGTGGGAAACTTCCCTAAGAAGGTCGTAGCGCCGGATACCTGATTTCCTTAGGTAGTAGGAACAGTAGTTTGTATCCTCATCGAAAAGGGAGACTATTATATCCGCCACGTCCAGCATTTCCTTCTGGGCTGATTGGCTGGAAAGAACCGCCCGCTCAATGACGCTGTTAAAATGGGATGTTTGAATGGGATCAGCATCAGAAATTACCGGGAGTTTCTGCTCAAAGAAGCTTTCCATACCCAGTTTGATGGCCGTTAAATCCGCGCCGCAGGCGCTAAGGATGCCTTGAACATCATCAAAGGCCAGGGCTGCATAAAGTATATGCTCCGGAGTCAGGTACTCGTGGTTTCGTACCTTGGCCTCATTGTAAGCGGCATTGATAATTGCCTGAACCCGACCCGAAATCTTCATTAATAACTCCTGTTTCGTGCAGCCTTGGCTGCACACTATAATCGAACAGGAAACGTAGTTTCCTGCCAACTCCTTATACTTCTTCCAACACGCACCTAAGGGGGTATTCATACTGCCGGGCCAAATCATGCACCTGATTTACCTTGGTCAGGGCTATATCCCAGGTATAAACCCCTGCCGCCCCTCGTCCCCGGCGGTGGACATACATCATTATCCGGGTCGCTTCTTCATGGCTTTTATGGAAAATCAGTTTGAGAATTTCCACCACAAATTCCCGGGTTGTATAATCATCGTTTAATAATACGACCGCATAGTCCCTCGGCTCCTGGAGTTTTTCGCCCTTCTTAGACTGCGTCTTGCTGTTCCCAATAATTCTTATTCCCATAGTACTCTGTATTATAATTATACTATATTTCTACAAATAGAACTACTGCATTAGGCTACTATAATTGCCTTGTAAAAATACGGCAGCCCTGTTAAGGTTAAGTCATGAAGCTTAGGTTTCTGGTTCTGTTTGTCCTGGCAGGCGGTCTTTTAATCTCCTGCGACGCCCCACCGCATATTACTATGCTTGTCCGGGAGGATCTCTTCAATCTGGATATAGGCCGGCTGGAGGATCAGATTGCCTTTTTCAGAATGGAAGGGGATATGGGAGTAAGTCATGCCGATATGGTTATGCGGGATGGGTTTTTCTATATCTCCGATGGAAATGGAGCTAAGATTCTTTGCTTTAATTCCTATGGAGATATTCTCTTTATGATCTACAATGAAGAGACCAATCCGCCCCCTTTAAGCCTTAGGCCTCTCCAGAGCGGCAGCCTTGTAACCCGCTGGGCAGTAGCCTATCCTCTGCAAGAGCCGGGTTTGATTGCCGTAGATTCCAGAAAGCACATATATGCCCAGGATAGGCTGCCCTTTGAAAGGCATAGTTTTGATCTTGAAAACAGGGCCTATCTGGATAGCGTGATCCTTCACTTTGATGAGGATGGACGTTTTGTAAGGTATCTTGGCAGGGAAGGCATTGGGGGCAGCCCTTTCCCAAGGATCGACATGATCTATGTATCCCAGGACGACGACCTTGCCGTGGTTTGCAGGCTCCCCACAGGCTGGAATACCTACTGGTTTAATTCTGACGGGATTCTCCTCTATCTTGTTCAGCTGAGAAACGAAGCCATACCAATTCCAATGGACAGGGATATGGTGATTCCTTCCCTGGACGCCATTGCCGTTGCGCCGGACAGCCGGAAATTATACGTTAAAGTAGATTATTATAGAAATACCTTCGATGATTCCACCAGCGCCCGCACGGGAATAGAGCCGGACAGTTCGGTAATCTGGATAATGGATGTGGAAAGCGGCGCCTGGGAAGACAGCGTGGAAGTTCCCTTTTTTGAGTATACATATACTGAAAGAAACCGCCGTTATACTAACAGGGTTTTCTATTCCATGAAGGGAGTAATCCGGGAGGGCAGAATTTTCCTGTCTTTTCCCATGGAAGGAGGTTACTCTTTATTGCTTCTTTCTCCGAATACAAATGCAGGGCCGGAACAACAGCAGAGTTTTATCCGGGTAGACGATGATGAATTACAGTTCAATGTGTTTGATCTTTCAGAGGAGGGTATCCTTTCCGGGCTTCTTGTGAATGACTGGCAGGTAAAGCTGGTTTGGTGGCGGACGGACAGGATTTAGGAATGTCAAAAAAACTTGTTTTTCGAAACCTGGTTTCCATCGAGGATTCCCTTAGAATCGACCGGGAAGCCCAAAGCCAATGGGATTTTAACCCCTTTGCCTTGGTTGAAGCGGCGGGACGAAGCTGCGCCCAGGTTCTAAAAGAAGCCCGCCCGCATTTTTTTGCTCCGCAGGATGCTCAGTATCCTGATGCGCCTTCTGTTAGGATTATTGCATTGGCAGGATCGGGAAACAACGGAGCCGACGCCCTAGTGATGCTGAGGTATTGGCTTCTTAAAGGCCTGGCTAGCCCTAGCTCCGTAAAGGTAATCCTTAGCCGTTCTCCTCCAGAGGATCCAATGGGAAAGGCGCCGGACACTCCTCTGTGGCTTTTGGTTTCGTCTCTAAAAAAAATGCAGGTTCCCGTCAGCCTCTGGGATGACTCTTCGAATATGGAGGCCGAAGGCGGTATTATCTTGGACGGCATAGCGGGAACCGGCCTCCGTTGGCCCCTGGAAGGCGCCTCAGCCCGGATGGTTGAAAAACTCAATGCCCTAAAACAAAATGCCCTGGTGGTTTCGGTAGATTTGCCTTCCGGTCTTTCGGATGAATGGAAGCTGGGCATGCCCATAGTAAAGGCCGATATTACTCTGGCCATAGAGCCCCAGAAATACTGCCTCTACAATCCCGCTGCCCGTCCTTGGGCCGGGTCTATACTCCCAGTGGGGGGGATTTTTCCTCCAGCGCTTTTGGCCGGCTGTAAGGGGCCGGAATTACTGGATTGGGAATACTGCCGCAATTTTGTCCCCGGAATTCGAAGCGCGGTTCACAAATACCAGAGGGGATGTGTGGAGATTCGGGCAGGCTCACCGGGCAGCGCCGGGGCCGCCCTTATAGCCGCCCGGGGGGCTCAGGCTGCAGGGGCCGGGCTTGTGCGCCTTATAGTTGACCCTTGCATTTATCCCATTGTTGCTTCCCAGGCGGGTTCGGGAATCATGGTTTCCCCAGAGCCGGATTCCGCCGGTTCTTCAAGGTTTAAACCTAACGCCCTATTAATGGGACCCGGATGGGGGAGGGGAGAAGGCCGCAGCGGGGAAATAGAAAAAGCCCTGGTAGAAGAAGAATCCGGAACCCCCTTGATCCTGGATGCCGACGGGATAAGCCTTAGCCGGGGTTTAGTTTTCCATGGAAATACCCTGCTCACCCCTCATACCGGGGAATTTGCGGCTTACACCGGCCTGCCGGTAGAAGATATACTTAGCCGGCCTCTGCCTATCCTTCTTGAAACGGCGGCGGAAAAAAAGGCCTTTATACTTCTAAAAAGCCATGTAATGATCATTGTCAGCCCTGAGGGCCGCTGGGCTATTGTTGACGGTATGGCGCCGAACCTGGCTTCCGGAGGCAGCGGGGATCTCCTGGCGGGATTCTGCGCCGCCCTCTCCGTCCGGATGGCAAGAGAAGGCGGTCTTGACCTTTTTGCCTGCGCCGCCGCCGCAGCAGCCCTGTTGGTCCAAACAGGCAAATCCGAAAAATTGGCCGCCCGTTTTACAGACCCGATGGAGCTTGCGGATCACGCAGCGGATCTGGCGGGCCGGGCCTGGCTTGGAGGTAAAAATCATGAGTGATCCGGACAAAGACAGGTACAACGAGAAAAATACGGATATAGTTTTTTATTATCCCCGGGAAGAGCGCCAGGGGAGGCCTTCCGCTTCGGATATGTTTAAGACCGCGAATACCCGGCCCGCTCTGGCAAGGTCCATTGCAGGGGGCCGGGGTAATTTTTTTGTATTGATATCCATTGTATTGATTGCAATAATGTTTATTATTAGCCTTCGCCATTCTTCCGACCAGCAAAGGACAGAGTTAAGGCTGGGGCAAAACACCATCACCCTTTCGGCGTTGGAAGAGGATGGAATAACAATTCTTTCCATTAATAAGGCGGTTCTCCCACGGAGAACTGCTTATACTGGCGCGGTGGACATTTCAGCTTCGCCGGCGGGGCAAGGGGAGTTAAATTTTGTGAATCACAGGATCTTTTTTAGCAATGATTCTCCGGAGTATTTTGGTTTTTCCCTCCCCTTTGATGCGGAGGAGTTCATAGTGATCTTACGAACAGAAAATGAGACAGTCAGCCAAACTGTCAGAAAAAGCCCCTAGTCAAGGCTCTTAATTATGCCTATAATTCGGTAATTTTGATTTTGAGGTTGGAAGTAAATGATTCAGATTTATTTTTTGTCAATTTTTTTAAATGTTCTGGCGGGTTATGTGCTTATTTCCGGAGACAACGATGAGGGAGTAAGAGCCTTTCCTTTTTTAGAGGATGATACAGCCCGCTTGATCCTGGGAGTTTTTTCCATGGTTGTGGGTTTTTTAAAGCTTCTGACCCCCCAGGGAAATATAGTGATTCTTGGCGATCTTATCCCCGCAGTAGCCGGTTTTGCATCGGGTATTATTCTGCTTATTGGATATTACAAAAGCAAAACTACCCTTTCGGAAGAGGCTGAAACTAAGCCGGGCCTGCTTAGCCTACTGATGCTTAATAAGAAATTTGTCGGCTATGTGGCGATGGCGGCGGCAATTCTGCACTTTCTCTTTCCTAGGATTATTTTCCTTTAGAAACTATACTTTAGCGAAAAGGAAATATCCCAAAATGAGAAGCCCCCGCCGACGGCGTTAGGGGCTATGAAGGCAAAACCGCCCTCATATATAGTAGTGTCCCCCCGGGCCTCCCTAAGGCTCGCCCAGGCGGCGGAAAGGCCGCAGCTGAGTTTATCGTTCCAATTGTAGTTCAATTCCCCGCCCAGGCGGAGGTAGAGCCCTCCGGAAAGGGAATCCCAAAAGATAACATCCCGGGCAAAATGTTCGTCCTTGCATTTTCCGAAAACTATAGGGCTAAGAAGGGCGTTTGCTGACAGGGATAAGGGTTCAAATAAATTCAGGCCCATTGCCAGGCCGGGGGAAATGATGGTCCAGCTCTGCGAATAAGCCACGGCTCGTCCTGTATAATTAATCTTTTCGAAATTCGGATCCCAGGCTACATAATTTCCCGGGCCAAAAAAATTTCCCGAACCTATATTAGGGCCGTACTGATAATATCCGTCCCAGGACATCCAGGACAAGCGCTGGTAGGATAAATTCCCGTAAGCCCTGAGCCATAGGCTGTTATTAAAAGCCCAGGAAAAACCGGCGGAAAAATCCAGCATAAAAGTGCCGTAACCGGAAAACAAATCTTCCAGGGAGCTTCGGGAAAACGCCTCGTGTTGGGAGTAATTCGTAAGGAAACTTTCCGTTTGGGAAAGCCAGTCAAAGTTTTCCGTTATTCCTGTCCTCAAAGGCAGGCCGTATTTCAGGGAAAAACCCGTATGAAATCCGCTTTTTTCCCAGGGATGACGGGGGCCGAATTCCAGATCAAGACCCAGGTATACCAGGGGCTTTAAATCCCAAAGAAGCTGGCTTGTATAAGGACTTGAGTTTCCCGGATTTTCCTGATAAACAATTTCCTCTCCCTGGCCCCAGAGAATTCCCGTGGTCGGCGCAAAACTAAAGGCGTATACATATCGCCCGTCCTGAGCCGCTATAGGAAAAGAGAAAAGCGTTAGGAAGATGACTAAAACAGGAAAAATCGCTATAGTTCTCATATCATGAGAATAAGGTTTATTAACCGTTATAATCAAGGCACAAAACTTCGTTTTGTGTTCGATATTTATTTTAAGCTTAGCATATTGGTACTGTTTCTTTTGCTTCTCCTTTCCTGCAGCCGCAACTCCAATCAAGGCCCGCTGATCCCTCCCCCTACCAATCCATTAATCAGGGAGTTCATAGGTTATGGGGTGGTTACTACGTCTTTTGCACAGGTTTTGGAAGAACCCCGTCAGGACGGGGTTTCCCTGGCTATACTCCGTAGGGCTTCTCTGGTCAGGATAATTGAAAGGCGGATCATACGAAATCGAGGGCTTTCTGAAATTTGGCTCTTCGTGGAAGCCCAGGAGCCCGAGGGAAAGGTACAGGGCTGGCTGGGGGAGAATTCTATAAATATTTTTAGTAACGAAGTCCAGGCCTTTACCGCCGCAGAGGCCATGAACCCGTGAACGTCTTTCTTTTCTGGCTGCTTCCGCCCCTGATGGGAGCTATTATCGGGTATATCACCAATGCAGTGGCGGTAAAAATGCTCTTCCGGCCCCTTAATGAAATAAGGATATGGGGTATACGCCTGCCCTTTACCCCGGGAATTCTGCCCCGCCAGCGCCAGGTTCTGGCCCAAAGTATAGGCGCCATGGTGGAACGGGAACTCCTGACGGCGGAAATTTTGCAGGCCCGCCTGGACAGCCCGGAAGTACGGGAGGGTCTAAGGCTAATTCTGGAGGAATACACCGAAGAGTTTTTCAAACTTCCCCCGGAGAAATGGCTGGGCGGAATTCAAGACTACATTATTACCGGGGCGGAAGTTATGTATCCCAGGGCTGCGGAAGCCCTGAACCGTTTCCTAAGAAAAAGGGAAACCAAAGAGAACATCGAAGCCCAGTTCCGGATCCTTCTTTCCCGGTCAATTTTAAAGATGACGGTGGTCCAGCGCCTTTTTGTTTCCCTTGGACAGTACGACTATACCCTGGAAGAAAAAATCCCCGAAATTGTTGAAGATCTTTTGGACCAGGCGGAGGCCCTTTTTAGTTCCCCGGAGGGGAAAAAGAAAATAATTGAAAATCTGGAAGAGGAATTACGCTCTTTTCCAAAGAAACACCCGGAGTTCAGTTTAGGGCGAATCCTGGCCTCCGGGGAGTCCTGGACCGGGGAGAGCCTTAAAAACCGCCTTGATTCATTTCTTACGGACCATATTATCGATACCGCCCGTCTACAGGCCGCCACCCTATTGAGTACTATCAATATTAAAAAGCTTGTTTCGGACCGCATAAATTCCCTGGATATGCTCAGGGTTGAACGGATTATCCTGGACGTCCTTGCAGGGCAGCTCCGGTGGATCAATGTCTTCGGGGGGATCCTGGGTTCCCTCATCGGTTTTTCCCAGGTTATCCTTTCTACCCTCGTCAGGGCCTAGGATTTCCGCAGACTCCCAACTGACCGCAGGCCCCTCCGATTCCCCTGCCTTTTCCCAGGCGCAGCGTCACCTTGACTTTTTGTTTTTCCAAGGCCGCCGCGAAAAGGCCCGTTTCCTCTGCCGATGGAGGGGCAAGGATAAAGGGAAGATCCTCTTCTATTGAAACAGGGTTCCAGGGGATAAGGTTCACCATGCAGTTTAAACCCCGCCCAAATTCCGCAATGGCCAGGGCCTCTTCTTCAGAACAATTTATCCCTTGGAACAAAACTATTTCCAAGGTGATCCGGCGTTTCCGTTTTTCTTGATAATAACGCAGGCTGGCCTTCAATTCCGCCAGGGGATTGGATTTGGCCAGGGGGATAAGTTTTTCCCGCAATGCCTGGCGGCCGCTGCAAAGGGACAGGGCAAGGCGTATATCCGGCCCTCTATCCGCCAGATCCCGAATCCCCTGGCTTATACCAACGCTTGACAGGGTAATGCGGCGTTTGGAAATTCCCAGCCCTTCTTCGCAGGAGATAAACTCCAGGGCTTTTCGCAGCTCTTCCAGGTTGAGCAGGGGTTCTCCCATACCCATGATAACAATATGGGAAATTTCCGGATCCTTTTGCCTTAAAAACAGTAATTCCTCGATAATTTCCCCAGAGCGGAGGTTGCGATTAAAACCCAAAGAGCCGGTATAACAGAACAAACAGGCCCCGGCGCAGCCCGCCTGGCTGGAAACACAGGCGGTTTTTCGCCCGCCGCCATCCCTTAGGATAACAGCCTCGATCCTGTTCCCGTCCTCCAGGAGGATCTGCATTTTAACTGTCCCGTCTCTGTCTTCCAAAACCGCCCCGGGGCAGGAAGAAAATAGCCTGAATTTAAGCGCCAGTTCCTGCCGGAGGGCTTCAGGAAGATTGGTCATTTCCGAAAAATCCCCAGCCCCTTTAACAATCCAGGCGAAAATTTGCCGAGAACGAAATTCCGGAACAAGCCGTCCCAGCCCCTCATGGAGCAGCTTATTGATCTCCCCCGGAAAAAGCCCAGCCAAAACAGGTTTATTATTCATAGTAATTTAGTAGTTAGTGGTTAGTAGTTAGTAGTTAGTTTATTAGGCAGGCTGTAACTGCACTCCTCACTCCTAACTCCTCACTTCTCTCTTCTCACCTGATCTTTTCCAGCAAGTCCGCCACTGCCTGGTTTCTGATCCCGAAGCGCTGGAATTCTTCCAGGCTTTCTATGGCTTTGTTTTTGTCGCCTTTTTTCAGGCTGCAATCCGCCAGTTCCAGGTAAAGGCGGTAGTTTTTTGGGTCTTGTTGTATGAGCCGTTGCAGCGAAGCCGCCGCTTCATCGTATTTGCTCTGGTTCTTGGCCACCAGGGCGAGTCCCAGAACCGCATAGGTGTCAAATTCTATGTTTAAAGCCCTTTCGTAATATTCCACCGCCGTTTCATAATCGTTCATTTTCCTGTATGTATCCCCGGCCCGGGTTAGAATCACCTTGTTCCGGGGGTCCTGGATAAGGATACGGTTCCAGTATTCCAGGGATAAACTCTGCTTATTCATACCCCGGTAACAATCCGCCAAGCCGAAAAGGGCGTAGAAATTATGGGTATCCCTAAGCAGGGCTTTTTCAAAATAAACAATTCCATTTTCAAAGGTTTTGAGTTTCCTGTGGCAGTTCCCAATGGAGGTAAGAACCCGGATATCCACGTTTTCCGCATTGGTTTCCATCATTTTTTCCCAATAGTAAAGGGCTTCCCGGTATTCCTTGAAATCGTAGTGAAGATGCCCCAGGCCGATTATGGCATAGGGGTTTTTTTCTTCCATTTCCAGCACCCTAAGGTACACAATTCTGGAATGTTTGAAATCCCGTATTTTCCGGTATGCGTCGGCTACCCTGGTAAGGACGGTGATATTTTTATCGTCATGGAGAAGGTATTGTTCCCATATTTCAATGGCTTTGTGGTATTGGTTTAAGGCTTTGTGGCAGTCAGCCAGGCCGAAAAGGGCATAGTTATTTCCGGGGTGGAAATTCAGACAGCGTTGATAGTAATTTATGGCCTCCCGAAAGGCCCCCCGTTTACGAGACGCGTCTCCCAAGCCCACCAGGGCGTAGTTGTTATTTTTGTCTACCGCCAGGATCCGGGTAAAGCAGTTTATTGCCTCTTCAACGTTATTTTCCTTTAGGTTTTGGTATCCTTTCTTTGAAAGCCCGGAAATTTCCAACAGAGATCTGTCCATTTCTCTGTCCAGCTCACTGTCCAGTTCTCTATCCAGCTCACTGTCCTGGGCGGGAATAAAATTGGGATCAGGGCCTTCAATTTCCGTATTTTTACTATTTGGTAAAATAGCGGGTAATAGTTCTAATATGTCACTCATCGTTTTATTCCTCATCATGGACCAGATCTTGAATGATAGTCGCAAGCTGCATAATTATAGATTCCGTTTTGTTTTTATCCGGCGCTATCCAATACATACGCAGAGCATCCAAAATACGCCCTTCAGACTTATAATAATTCCCTACACGGATTAGTCCGTCCGAGTAGCGGGTTGTTATGTAGATTCTCCGGGCGCTTTCAATATCACCGGAGTTAAAAAGAATATTCCCTTTTCTATTAAGAGCCGCTTTATCAGCGGATTCTAAAGGAGGGCCGCTTACTGTAGTTTTTAGGAATATGCTTTCCTCTTCCTTGTTTTTAAAAGCGCTTTTGAAATCCATGTTTCCACCCGTTATCATAACATATATTAAATATATCAAATAAATCAATATAAGTCAAAATATAATGGGAATTTTTTATGTTTTATTTAATCTAAAAAAATCCACTACAGAACGGCCGTATTCCCGGTAGTTTTCCTTAACAATTTCCAGCCCCCAGTCTTCCATTTTCTCGTCTTCCTTGGGCCGGTGGAGCATCAGCAGGGACTTGTCTTTTACCAGCGGCGATTGAGTAATGGCGTCTATAAGTTCCCATTTATAATGATATGAGTAGGGGGGATCGCAAAAAATCATATCAAAACACCTTTTTGCCCGCCGGACGTACAATTCCACAGGCATGAACTTGCAGATGATCCTTTGGGGAGAGATTGCCAAGTTTTCCAGGAGCGTTTTCCTCTTGATGGGGTCCAATTCCACTGCTTCTATGTAAGCCGCCCCCCGGGACGCCGCCTCCAGGGCAATAATACCTGAGCCGGAGAATAAATCAAGGAACGAAAGCCCTGTTAGATCGCCTAACACTGCAAAAAGCGACTCCCTCATCCTGTCCATGGCGGGCCGTATCTTCCCCTGTGGGACTTTTATACGTCTTCCCTTAAGGCTGCCGCCGGTGATTCTCATTTAAAATCCTTAAGCAACTCTTGGAATTCATCTGAACTTATGGCTGATTCATAGTGGTGAGCTTCTGCGCCGCTTCCCAAGTTCTGGATAATATCCCGGCGATCCAGGCTGGTTTTATGCAAAAAAAGGATTCTTTCCTTGAGTTCTGGAATTTCCCGGGCGCTAA
>Ga0099364_10012869_pt1 | contig 11254 bp, 8 predicted proteins | sample TergutTh196P3_FD_73070 | JGI IMG/M metagenome (GOLD analysis project Ga0099364, IMG submission 73070) | Microcerotermes parvus P3 segment gut microbial communities from Pointe-Noire, Republic of the Congo - Th196 P3 | ecosystem: Host-associated > Arthropoda: Insects > Digestive system > Gut ... | reverse complement strand
GGCTGTTGTAACATTGGTATGGTCGGGAATACCGATCAACCGGTTTCAGAACCCCACGAATCTATGGGGCTGTTGTAACACCACGATCCGTGGAAAGCGCGACTTCATTGTTTCAGAACCCCACGAATCTATGGGGCTGTTGTAACCTTCAATCTGTTCCTTGCTTGGCAACAGTTGTTTCAGAACCCCACGAATCTATGGGGCTGTTGTAACTCATGGCAACACGCACGTACAGGCTCTGTCGGTTTCAGAACCCCACGAATCTATGGGGCTGTTGTAACTGCACGTAAGGAGTTGACGAGGCTCCAAAAAGGTTTCAGAACCCCACGAATCTATGGGGCTGTTGTAACTGTGTAGTATCTGAAGTGTTCCGTCAGATAGTTTCAGAACCCCACGAATCTATGGGGCTGTTGTAACTCCTGCTCAATGAACGTAAGGCCGCCAAGTATAGTTTCAGAACCCCACGAATCTATGGGGCTGTTGTAACTCTGGCGTGCCGCAGTCTTCTGTGCTTCGGCGTTTCAGAACCCCACGAATCTATGGGGCTGTTGTAACAATGGTCGCTGGATCACCGACGAGGAGCGAGTGTTTCAGAACCCCACGAATCTATGGGGCTGTTGTAACTGTAGCAACCCGTTAAATTCAAAACCCCTAGAACGTTTCAGAACCCCACGAATCTATGGGGCTGTTGTAACATTCCCTCGATAAAATCGGCGAGGTATTCTCGTTTCAGAACCCCACGAATCTATGGGGCTGTTGTAACGGCAACTTCGCAAATCTTTTTGAGAAAAGGACTTGTGTCCGAATTCACACAAAAATTCCGGCGGAATTCGATACTTTTTGATCTCTTTCACCATCTTTTTTTCAAAGATCTGCTCAGTCACCGAGCGGACATTTTACCCTGTTGGGAACGGTTGTCAAGCGGGGTCAATGTTTTTTTGCCCGCTCCTTTGCCCGCTCCTCTGCTTTCTTTTCCCGCTCTTTCGTCAATGCCTTGCCGTTCTCGCTGTCGGAATCGAAAAGTGCCTCAATGGTCAGGTTCTTGTACCTCGCCAAATTGTAGCCAAGCGAAACGTATGTGATCTTGATCAAATCCTTGCATGACGTCTGATATTTGTTGATTCGTTCCCGATATTTGTCGAGGTTCTTCAGTCCTGCATCGGCAAGCATTAGTTTTTGGAGCAGGAAATGGTACAGTTCAAAGTACGATGTCATTTTGCCCTCGGTTTTTCGGAACTCGCCGACGAATTTGGGAAGTGCCGTGAGCACGTTCAGGTGTTCTGCATGATTTCGCGCCGCCGTCAGAAGGTAGCCCGTCTCGCTGATGTTCTTTGCATTCTCAATTTGTTGGCGGAAAAAGTTCAACCACTTTTGCGAAAAATGTCGTTGGTTCTCTTTCTTGTGCTGCTTGATGTGCAGCCGAAGAGCCTTCCAGTTCTCGCCTTTATTCTTGCTCTCGTCCCATTGATAAGGTTTCCAACTACCAAAGGCTTTATCGTCTTTGTCCAACAGGTATTTGGTCAGTGCAAAAAAGTTGTAGTCTGCTTCTGTTTCTTTCCCCTTGTCGTCGGGATATTTGGGACGTTCGTCAAGGGCATCCCTGCCCAGTTTCTTCTCAAACAGAGCATAGTCCCGTTCGAAAATCGAAAAAGCAATGTAATACCGGGCATTCGCCTTGACGAGATTCTTGATCGCAATGTACGCGACCGTCAGGTAAAGACCGGTCAACGCTTTGAGGCGTTCAATCTCGACGTTTTTAGTCGCCGACTTCGTGTTCCGAACAATACCATCTTTTTGCTTGAGAACATTCTTTTCAAACGAATACTTGCAGAGATAATCGGCAAGGGCATCGATTCTTCGGTTGATTTCCTTTTCCCTTTCTGCCTTGTCTGTCGGAAGATGCTGATGTTTCTGCGGGTCGTATTCCTTCAGTGTTTTGTAATAACTTGTGATAATGTCTTCTTTTCCTTTGACGTTTTTGCTGTTGTCGATGCGGGACAAAACATAGTGGACGACCGCCTTATTCTCCATCAATGTCCGAACGGTTTTCGGCTTCGTGTAGCGGACGAGATACATAAAGCGTCGGCTTTCTATTACCTGCTTGGCAACGAAGTTACGGAATGGGTTGACTTCGGTCTTTCGATTTGCATATCCTGATTGTGTTTTGTCGAGCAGAACGTTTTCAGCCAGCCATTGGTCGCTCACGAACTGCGAATCATCCGGCACACCGAGCATTTCAATCGCCGCTTTGTAAAGTTGCCGCTTTGCATCCCCCAAATCGGGTTTCATTTTGCCGATGCTGGCGAGAACCCGAAGATTTTGGGCAATTTCTCCGGCACGTGTCCCCGGTATCTCCGCAACTTCCTCGGTGCGTCGCCTGGCTGGTTCATTGAAGAGAGCGTATTTTTCCGAGAAGGTCGGTTTCTTACCTTCCAACTTTTCTATTGTATCGATGAACTCCTGAATGTTTTCGAACTTGTGAATGTACGCCGAGAGCAGTTCATTGATCTCCTTGCCCTCCCAGAAGTTGCAAAGGAAAGCGAGAAGTTTTACGAGCGGATCGGCATCGTCCGCCGATAACTGAACGTCAGCAAGATAGGATTTGTAAGGTTCGGCTAATTTTTCCAAATCTTCTTTGTTTGGTTTCTTTTTCCACTCCATCTTGCTCAATTTATCAAGGAGTGCTGTGACTTTTGGGCGCATACGAGCAGCAACGCTCTCTCCCCATTTATCATAGCATTTTTCTTTTGCCACTTTGTCAACAGTTTTCCGCAATTCTTCGCTCCAACCAGAAAAATTTTTGCTTTCACTGCGGTATAACAGGAAGTCAACAATTCCGTAAAACTTCGACCGATATGTATCATGTTCTTTCTCTTTTACGTCGTGAAACCCGTTTTTGAACATTGCCTCCCGCACGGTTCTCAGGTTGACACCGACATTTTTCCCATCTTTGAGGACACTGAATTTATAGTATTCCTCGATGAGTTTCTTTTTTTCATTTTCATCCTTTGGCTTTACCAAGTCGAAAAGTAGCGGAAAGTTGTAGAGTGCTGAATTATTGAGAAAACCTCTATTTATGCGGTTAACAAGCCCTTTATAATAACTTTCGATGACCATCCAGCGGTTATTTTGGGGTTCTTTGTTTGCGCCCAATTCCTCCTTTATCAATTCACTGCCGGAAAATATTTTGTAAGCGGACTCGTAATGTGCTGTCCACTGCCGAATTTCATTCAATAACCAAAGAACGTTTTCGTAATGTTTCTCAATTTTGATTTTTTTGATTTTGCCTTTGTGATCAAAGGATTGTCTACAAAATTTTTGACAGCCTTCTCCTCAAACTCCGAGGAATCGAGAATGTCATCGATGCTCCTCCTTTTGATCAGTTTGGCGAAGGACTCGTCAATTTTCTTACGGTCGATGATGCCGAGCGTACCCAGCTTTTCGTTGTTTTCCATCGTCTTGATGGCAACTTCCAAATCCTCCAATAATCGGCTTGCCCTTATTTCGTTGAGCCTCGTTTCAATTTGTTCGAGTAGCACCATGTCCGGCCTGAGCGTCAGCCAAAGGGAATAGGCTATGTCAAGTTCCGGATCGACTTCACCCTTTTCAAATGACTCAATCGTTTCAAAACCTTTTCTGTCCTTCAAGTATTCCTTGAGTTGGGCTTTCCCTTTTTGCACTTCAAGGCTGGTTTCGCGGTGGGTTCGCATCGCGCCAAGCACCACCTCCTGTGCCCTGAATCGCTTATCGAGCAAGTCCCAGTAAGTGTTCCCTTCATACTTGCTGCAACCTAAGACAACAAAAAAGATGCCGCACATTAGTGCGAAGAATGTAAGTGCAGTTATAGTGTGTTTCATCGTCGACTCCTCTCTGAAAAGTGAAAAAATGGGGAAATAGGGAAATACAGGTCGGGCGGCGTGATGCCGCCCAGCTTTCGCAAAATCAAAGCCCCGCCAGAGCGTCGCTTGCAGGAGGCTGCTCAGAACGGATCTTCTCCAAAATCACCTCCCGCCCCACAGCAGCAGACTCATCAGGGAACTCTATCGGCATAAACTCGGCAGGCAAAAATTGAAACGGCACCATCGCTTCACTCAGAGCCGCCTTTGCTTCGTCATACGCCGTTTTTAATGTTGCCTGCGTACCGTTCTCGTCAATAAAACGCAACCGATCCCTGTGGAAACTCGCCATAGTTTTAAGCAGTTCGAGAGATGCTTCGAGTTCCAAAAGTCTGGCAGGTGCAGTAATTTTTTCTTCCTTCAAAGCGGTCATCTGCTTCGACATGAATTCACGATGCCTCGTCAGTTCTGCCCGAGTTGTTTCAAGAGCCTTCTTTTTGGTGAGTGCCATCTCTACCTGCGCAAAAATCTCGGGCTCTGACAATGTGCGACCGTCTAAATGGTGCCGAATTGGCTCGTTTGCCACCAACCGTTCTTCGATTTTTGCCAAGCGTGCATCCTCAAATTCAATTCCCTCTGTCGTTTCCACAAGTTTTACATCGAGCGATTCGATTTGCCATTGGCACTTCGCCCACTTGCTGTTTTGCTCGGCAAGTTGCTTCCTGAAGTCGCGAACAGCCAGTTCGGCATCGTTGACCTTTGCCGCCCATTCAGAGTTGAGTTTTTCGATTCCCTTGCGAATGTCAACGGGCCTGAGCCCCCAAAATGCAGCCCCTGCAATGAAAAGTGCGGCAACTGCGATAACTGTGAAAAATGCATTCTTCATAATAATTCCTTTCTTTGTATGCGGGGCAAACCAGCCCGCGTCGGTTAGTTTCGAGCGAAAACGCTTCGCTCATTGGTTACATGCAATAAGTAGCAATGTTTGTGCCAGAAAGACATAAAACAAAAATGTTTTCACAAAATGCTCCCTAAGTTGCTGATAACAAAAGACTTATAAAAAACGAAACAATAGTAACTTGTGCGACCCACCATGGGGGTATATCAAATGTGCTAAAATAGGTGGCGTTTCAATATCTAATATGATATTGAATTTCTGGCTCAAGCCATAAAAGGGGGTTGATTCTTGGCAGCGCACGCTATGTTCAGGGTTTTCCTCGCGAATGCATCGAAACTTTTCGAGGAACCCTCAAATGGTTTCTTCATTTTCTCAGAGGAGTGCCAACGCGCATTGAATTCGAAAACGGAAGAAGACAAAAAGAGCGAAAAGAGTTACCTCCCCGTATCAGCACTCGCCCATTTTGTCCGCTTTCGATTTATCCTTTGCCTGCAATTTATCAAACGGGTCGATGTAATCAATTTCTGGAATCGAAACATCGTCTGTTAAAAAAAGCGGCTCGATTAACGTTCTCGAAATATTACGTTCCAAATGTGAGAACACGCATTGTTGCCGAGATGGCGTGTTAATATCCAACGTCGTTTTCTTATTTAGATAAACACATCGCTTGCATTGATACGCATCGCATTTTTCACATATCGGGGCGTAGTCTAACCGCAACAGTTGCCGATTTGGAATCGGCAACTCGTGAGTCTGCAAAACGGTTTCAATATCGGTAAACGGTTTTTCGCCGTCATAATAGAATCCCGGACACAAATATAATCCGCCATCAGGAACAACCGTAACATGTTTAATTCCTGCGTCGCAATGATTCGGCTCGGCCAAGATTAAGCGGTCGGTAAGAAACGACAGTTCTAACGGTTTTTCCTCCTCTCGCTCCGGCAACCAATCCGCAATTTTTTTCAGCACATCATCGTAAATGCCATTATCGGTTTCCATTGCCTTGTCCAAATCCTTGATAATTAACGAAATACGGCTATATGCCAACGAATGTTCTGCTAACCATTGTGGCAACTTCGGCAAGTGTTCTCGCTCCATGCGTAGAATTAAATTTTCACAGTGCGAATTATTCCAAGTGCCATTTTCGTAATCGAAAATGTCAAATCCGTAGCTAGTTTGACTCACGGACCTTGCTCCCAACTGCTTGTCGTCGGTGCTACGCAAAATAACGTAATTGCAGTACTCTAATTCCGCTTTGAGTTCGTCGCTTAATGGCTCATTGCCGACGAGAATGTTTAACGAAAGGTTATGCGTTAGAGCGTAATACACGATTTTTCGCAACGTTTCGACAGAAATTTTTTCGTTTTTCGTTTTGCTGTTTGCCGAGTGCTTTTTTACGGGAATTGAAAAATGCCCGTCTTGCCTCAACTTTTTCTTCATTCATAGAAATTCTCCTTACTCGATGGGCATTCACCAGCCCAAATTGGTCGGGGCGATGTGCCCCTGTTTATCGCCGGGCAAAACCGCTTCACCCTTGCAATTGTTAAAGAATAGCAAAATTTGTGCCAAAAACACAATCTCCCCATGATCCTTTTTCAATAATTTTTTTACAATTTTTCACAAGTTACTGACAACAAAAGAGTTATGAAAAGAGAGTGTTGACTTATGTATAGATTTTGTTATACTTTGTTTAGTTATTCTATTTTTCATGGATGACAGGGATTATGACCATCCATTGGCAAAAATATCAAATATGATAGAATGCGCGATATTTTGGTATCAAAAATACAAGCCTCATGTCCAAAAAAGCTAAAAAGAACGTTGTCATTGGTATTCTCGGTACGATACTAGACAGAAGCAAGAATTGGCAGCCGAGCGTCCAAGCGGTGAGCCAAAAAGACTTTCCGGTCGCTCGCTTTTACCTTCTCCACGATCTAAAAGAGAGTCATCCTCAATTGGCAGAGGAAGTTAAACAAAAAATGGAAGAGGCATCCCCACAGACCGAAGTTGTTTTGTACTCCTATAATGTCGATAATCCTTGGGATTTTGGACAGATGTCGGATGTTCTCTATCGATTTTGTGCAGAATATGCTCGTTATCATAGCACGGAAGACTATTATGTTCATGTCACGACGGGAACAGAAATTGCCAAAATGTGCTGGTGCCTGTTTATCGTTACTGGCTATCTCCAAGCCGAGATGCTCCAGACCATTCCTCCGCAAAATAAACCGGAAGATAAGCCTTACACCGCTTTCACACCGGACTTGAAATATTGCGAAGAAGTCCAGAAGGCTATCCGCAAAGAAAACGCTGTGTCGAACAGATATTCGGTGAAAACTCTTACAAACGAGGACATTAAAAGGAGATGTTTGGCGGTTGCACGTACTACTAAAGACCCTATTTTATTGATGGGCGAAACCGGTACGGGAAAAACTTACCTCGCGAAGCAAATTGGAAAAAAATTAGGGATAAGCGAAGAAAAATTTGTGGAGTGCAACTGTGCAACACTGGACCCCACACTTGCTGGTTCCCATCTATTTGGACATGAGAAGGGTGCGTTTACCGGTGCAGATCAAAAGACAGACGGGATACTCAGGCGGGCGGACGAAGGCATTCTATTCCTTGACGAAATCGGCACATTACCCAAGGAAACTCAGGCAATGTTACTAAAAGCGATTGAAGAACGTAAGTTTTACCGGGTCGGAAATACGGTCGCAAAAGAAACAGCAAACGATTCAAACGGAAATAAAGAAAGGGGTGATAAAGAAAGGGTTGAGTCCGATTTTTTTCTGATATGTGCAACGAACGAAGATTTATTTGATGCTGTCAAAAAAGGCGATTTTCGGAGAGACCTGTTCGCTCGTATTGATAAGCACAGATTCGAATTGGCAAAATTTGTGAATTCTACTCGAGAAGAGATGGAAGAAAGGCTTGCCAAACTGCTGGGACGTTGGAATGAAACATATATGGAGAAACTCAAAGAAAGTAAGGGTGGCAAGGATGCGCGTCAGCGTGCCAAAGCGGCTCATGATACCGCAGAAGGCGAGCTCAAGAAAAAAGAGAAGTCAGCAGAAGACAAAGCCGACCATCTCAAGGAGCTGGAAGAAGCCGAAGACTATATGAAGATGATGAAGAAAGATGCGGTTAGCATCAATCCTGATGCAAAGGGACTTTTTTTGCAATTCGCCACTGATGATTGCACACCATGGAAAGCAAATTACCGCGACATGGAAAAAATCATCTCGAGAATGGCTGTGGCTGCCGCCAGCACCGGAGAGGGTAAAATCACAGAAGATATTGTCTCGGAGCAAATTGCTCGGCTACGAGAAGAATGGAAAAAAACTGATGCTGATGATTCACGTGATACGGACAAACCTGTTTCATCAGACAACATCCAATTACATCCGTTCTATAGCGACCTCGTCAAAATTATCAACGAAAAAAACAAGCGAATTGAAGACGGGAATAAGCACGAGCAAAGTGGAAGAGGGAAACAAAAAAAATATGCAAACAGCAGAAAAATCAAACGAATTGAAGAATATCTTGAATATGAAATTGCTCACCTACTTCACATTTTTCCTATTTTGCGAGAATGCAATGCTGCGGACGCGGCAAGAAAAATATTCAAGGTACTAGAAAGCAATCTCACCGATCAAATGAACAGTCATCTAAATTTGTTTTATTTACAGCACAACGATTTTATGAACTAAACAACCGTGGGTGGTTGTCGGGCGTAACGGCGTCATTCCGTCATCACTTTTTTTGTTAACGTTTGCGCCCTTTTTCACAAGTTGAACGATGAGTTCAGAATCGTCATACACTACGGCGAGTTGTAACCGTGAATGTCCATTATGAACTGTTCCGTTAATATCGCCGCCCATCGAGAGGAGAGCCTTTTTCACTTGAGCATCGGCATCATCTTTTTCGGTAGCGGTTTTTGCTTTGGTTGACGCGTCGAAGATTTCAGCAAAATTCATTTCGACATCGACCGTTATTTTGGGGCGGACGCTCTCTGCCGGAGGAATTGTCGATGGTTTTTCGGCATCGTTGTCTGGTTTCTGCGTTTCCGGTTCCGGGAACGTCAACCCTTTCACTTTTTTTGCTGGTGCTTTTTTCCCGTCTTCGGTTTCGACCAGAGTCCCCGGCGTAATCATTCCCGCCTTGGCAAGCCCTTTGAGTTGACCGCCGGTAACTTCAATCTTGTCGCCATTTTCGTTGTAGTAAAACCATTTTGCCATAGGAATTGGTGGGGATAAATGCTTTGACTTGCGGGTGTGTTGAAATATCATTCGTGATTCGGCAAGGAATCACGGGAAATTGTTTTACGAACTTATTCTTGCTCTTGCTTGTCCAAGAATTCCTCTAATCCTTCCCAGAGGTTTTTGGCACTAATGCTTCCGCCGTTTATGACGTAAGCGGCTGCACCCGCACTACGAAAAACATAGTCCTTGACGAATCGGCAATTTTTGACGATTCCCGATGCTTGCAGTTCCTCTCGTTGTTCCTTTGCAGACCCCGGAATCGTGGGAGTTTCGTCTTGGGACATGGTGGAACCGGCAATGACCATGAAAGTTTTGCCGTCACCAGTGAATCTGCCGGTTGCCTTGTACTTGTCGGACGTTCTGGCAGTAAACGTCGGAGAACCTTGTTCTGGTTGAGCAGCATCGGTGAGCGGTTGCGACACTTCGTCGGCAGTGGGCAACGGTTCAAACAGTTTGTATCCGAGCGCACTGCACAACAGTACGACTCCTTCGATAAAATCGTCAGCCGCTTTTTTGTACGCCGGTTTGATGTCGCAGGTCGCTCCTTTTCGTTGAAATCGGTCATCATTTCGGAGTGGAATACGGCAACCCCGTGCTTTCAGAATCAGTTGCTCCTCCACGTATTTCATGTGTGATATTTCGAACTCGAGGTCGTTTCGACAGAAAACGAAGGCTTCCGACCAATTCCAAGTTTTCGCAGGAGAAGCATGATAGCCGATTCGGGAGTCAATGCTTATGGACTGCCCGATATATGCCTCCGCATCCCCTTCCATGTTTTCCCCGAAGAGAATGTAAACGCACGCCTTGTCCCGGAATGTGTCATACCCGGACTCTGGGAATTTGTCGAGCGTTTCCTTCCTGAACTGGCTTCGGGGGATTTTGAAGCCGAGTCCTCGCCTGTCGATCCAGCGGCAGAGCAATGCTCCCGGAATGTCTTTGTAGTTGACGAATAGGGTTAATGTGTTGGATTCGGTCATTGTCTATTTCGGGGGGGTAGCGGAATAAATTCAGCCAAGCATGACCGCTCAAGAGAGGAGCGGTGCGTTCATAAGATGGTTGTCTTCCCACGGTCAAATGTGGTGCAGCTGTTTTCAAGGCAGCGTTGCTGAAGATTCCACAGGACGTGCGCAGACGCTCCCTTTCGGAAGCACGCCACATTTCACGTCCTTTGGGCATCTCCACACTGCAAAGCAGTTTTGACCGTGAAGCCTACCAATCCACCTTTCGGCGGCTTACTGAATTGCTGACGAACTCTAAATTCATTTGCCCCGGTACGGAACCGGAGCGGTATTTCAGTTTACGGTTGTATTGTATCCGATTTTTGCCGATTCGCAATAGGGCAGAAAGCGGAAGATGGGAAATTAACGACCGGTTTCTATTTGCCAATGGCAACCCGCTTGTGAAATAGCCGAGGTGTCGGGTGACACCCTATCTGCGGCATGAACCAGAGATATAGAGGCGTGACTGCCCGCTGTGCGGCGATTTCGGTGGTTTTCGCCGAAATTTATGACCGGAATTTGTAGAGAAGAGGGTAAATGGGCAATGTTCACTATTGTCTTGACGGTTGCTGCACAGTCTGCGACTTCGCCGCATCTATTTTTATCGTTTCATGCAGAATTGGGTCGTCGACAACTATTGATAGTAACTCGTCTTTCGAATTCTGGTCGAGGGTAGCGAAAGCATGTCGGTCAGCATCGTCAAACCCATCCGCCGCTTGCTTCGCAATTTTTTGTTTCAACCCCGACAGAGTGTTGTCGTACTTTTGCATCGCACCAGAAACGGCGGTGACCAACGTCGATGCGCCGTCCATTTTCTTGACATCATCGATGATTTCGCTGCACTTGTCGGAAATTCGGAGGGCAGTTTGAAAATCCGAAAATAAGACTGGCGGACAGCCACCGTTCAAAGTCGGCTTACCGCCGTCGGTTGTGCCTGCGATGTTTTGTATTCGTTCGAGGACGAAAGTGTTCGATTGCATAATGTTGACTCCAGTTTTTTGTGAATGATTCTGTTTTCCTCCAAGGAATATAGAATTGTGTCGATTTCAATCAACCGAAGCAAATCGAGTTTATACCGCCAGTAAAGAGGGGTGGGTGTCGGGTGACACCCATCCCTCTTTGAGTCAGCACCGACGAGCGGACGTTTTACCGGTCGCTCGCCCCACCGCTTGCGGCATTTCCGTCAAACTGTGCAAGAACAGGGCAAGAGATAACAGACGTAACCTCTCGATTTTTCTTTTCTTTATACTCGGCTTTGAT
>Ga0099364_10012868_pt1 | contig 11254 bp, 16 predicted proteins | sample TergutTh196P3_FD_73070 | JGI IMG/M metagenome (GOLD analysis project Ga0099364, IMG submission 73070) | Microcerotermes parvus P3 segment gut microbial communities from Pointe-Noire, Republic of the Congo - Th196 P3 | ecosystem: Host-associated > Arthropoda: Insects > Digestive system > Gut ... | reverse complement strand
CTACTCAACCGGCATATATTTAACTTTTTCTTTTTTCCCCTTACACTTATCCCCTGTTAATATTCAAAAAAAAGAAAAGAATAAACTTTTAAAAAACTATTTCCCCCCCCCCCCCCCGTGTACTTAATAGACGTAAGATTGGAGTTAAATCGTGTCGGTTTATCCGTAAAAATAGTAGTTTCAAATATCATACCAATAATATATCACAAAGAAAGAAAAAAAAACAGGCTTTGTGAGAATTTTTTGCGGGAAAAGTCCTTTGAAAAATTCACGAATTTTAGTCTTTCTTAGCCTTGGGAAAAACCTATAACTGTACCGATTGTAAATGATCTGGCGCCGGCATCGAAAAGATCATTAAAGACAAAGTCCATTAAAAACTTATATTTACCCAACGAGGGAAAACTTGACAGATCTATCCTGAAACCTGAGTTTAAAATACCGCGATACCACGCAGGACCGGTACGATGAACCAAATGGTTTGGCCAGGAATTATCACCATAGCTGAAATTGGAAAAATCAATAATCCAGTGGACGGTATCCCTAAAAACATCGGGGAACAGGATAAGGTCAAAACCCATGCCGAAATCTATGTCGCTGTTGTTTCTGGGACCGCCTGTATAAAATGTCTTGCCAAACACCACTGTTGTTTCGGCGTTCATGTTAAAAAAAGTTCCGGCGTATGTGATTGCCAGGTATGGCTGAAAAGCGTTATAACCGAAATTGCCATCGTTGGTAATATTTATAATCTGAATATTCCCGCCAAGGGCAATGGCCGGATTTTTGGGATTGTTAATATTGCTGGGCAGCTTGACTTTAAATCCCAGCAAAAGGTCATCGTTTTTATGGTTTTCTTCCTCGTAATTAATAGCAGGTTGAAAGTCAAAAGCCGCGGATATTTCTGCCCACCTTAACAGGCTAATCGTAAGGGCGGGAATATGCGCGATTCCTTCATTGTTATTAATGACAGCCCTATAGCCCAAATCCAGCCCGAAATTGCCGTTATCTTCCCAGCCGATACGCCCCGAGGGAATTGAATAAAGTCCCGTGGAACCATTCATGCTTTGCCCCATAAGCGGAGAATCTGTCTGCGCCATTACAAAAGGAATATTAAGAAGAAGAAAAAGCAGAAAGCCAAACGCCGCGAAGATTTTTTTCATGAGTACTCCCTTTTAATATAATCGGCGTTATATTAAGCAGCCTCAAGTAATAGCTTTAGTTCCTCAAAGACTAGGCTGAGATCGTCAAAATGAAGCGCTGCCCTGCTGTCCAGATGAGTGGACATATTGTTTACAATGACAATCTTGCCGCCCGAACGCAATGTATAGTCGGGCATGGAAGCGGCAGGATAAACTGTCAAACTGGTTCCCAAAACCAGCATCAGGTCGGCCTGCTGGGACTCGGTTACCGCTGTCCGCAGGGCTTCCGCCGGCAGGCTTTCGCCGAAAAATGTAATCGCCGGTTTTATCACTCTGCCGCATTTCGGGCATTTGGGCATTTCTCCCGCGCGTACTACGGCGGCGACTTCTTCAAAACCAACCCGTACTCCGGCGCAGCGCAGGCAATAATGCACGGAGGGAGAGCCGTGGATTTCTATCACATTTTTACTGCCTCCCTTTTGATGAAGCAAGTCGATGTTTTGGGTTATCAAGGCTTTAAGGTATCCGCGTTGTTCAAGCTCCCCCAGAATGATATGAACAATTGAGGCTTCTTTTTCATCAATGTTGTAAATAAAAGAACCCGCATTTTTGTAATAAAAAGAAGGATCCTCTTCAAAATATTCTATACTGAATATTTTTTCCGCGTCCATTTCGTTGTAAAGGCCGTTTTTGCCTCGAAAATCCCGAATCCCCGAAAGCGTGCTTACTCCCGCGCCGGTCATGGCAACCATGTGTTTGGCTTCCTTTATAAGGGTAAACAATTTGTTAATTTTTTTCGCTCTTGTTTTCATTTTATTTTCTCCATTTTTTTCGTGGTTAGGGTTTATGGGTTTTACCCTACTCAATTATATGATAAAATGCCATATATGTATGGGCCTTGGGTTTTGTTTATTCTACTTGTAATTTCCTCGATTCCCGTTTTTGCCGTGTATCTCTGGTTCCGGCTCGCGAAGTACCCTTTTTCGCTTTATTGGTTTTTGTTCGCGCTGCTTGCCGGCGCCGCCGCTTTTTTCCCGGCACTCATTCTACAGAATTTCCTGAATGTTTCAATCACCGCCGGGGGCAGATTCCCAGCCCCGAGGTGGGAACTTTTTTATCATGTTTTTTTCCGCGTTGCCTTTACCGAAGAACTAAGCCGCCTGCTGACGCTATTTGTCCTTTTTTGGATAAACAGCCGTGTTACCTCAACCGGCGCCGGGCAGCCTCTTTCCTGGAGCAGCGTAAAGAAGGGAACCGCGACCGGACTTGTCGTCGGTCTTGGTTTTGCGATACTTGAAAGCGCCGTTTACGGAGCGTCAGACACCGGAGTATTGTTATCGCGCGCCATAACCGCCGCCCCCCTTCATGCCGCCTGCGGTTCCCGTGTAGGCGCCGCCGCTGTAATGTTACGCACCAACCCCATTCAGGCATTTTTCCGCCTTCTTACCGCGACACTCATTCATGGTATATACAATTTCATGATTGTCATGCCCGGTTTCCCCTCGATAGCGGCAGTCCTTATAGCCCTGACCACTCTGGCCTCATCAATCCTGACAATCAGCGGCAGTTGGCTCCACGAAGAAAAATCTCAAAACAGCTAAAACAGCTCTTGACAATTTTTCTAAAAGTTGGCATATTAAATAGAGTACAACGCAGGGTAGAGCAGTTGGCAGCTCGTCGGGCTCATAACCCGGAGGTCACAGGTTCGAGTCCTGTCCCTGCTAAAGAACACTAGTTTTGTCCTTGATATTGTGTAAGTCTATACAGGATATAGACTTACGGCATAAAAGTATAAGGAGAAATTTATGAAACCAAGAGAGCCTTCGTTACAGAATAAAGTCTTTTACCACAAAGACGGCGAAACCCTTATCAATGAACGTATGTCCGCTATGATTCCCGATGATTCCGAACCCCAAGGGTTTCTTATTTCCGAGTATTACTACAAAGACGGCAAAATCCACGGCGATCCGGGAATTATTTACGCCGACAACAGACGGGAAAAGTGGGAAAACGGCGTATTTATAGAAGTAACATCAGACGAGGAAGATATAAATAAAGAAGTAACTAAAAAGTTAACGCCTCACTTAAAAAGATGATTTGTCAAAATGTATTATCTACAACCTGCATCTCGGATTCGTTCATTGTTGCCGGAATTCCTGCCTTGTGAAGCTCATTCATTGACAAACGCAGCCAATGCCCAAAAGTTCCAGGTGTTGTACCGTCAGGATTCATGGACGCCGCCCGGCCGCCGGGAAGTTTAGCGGCTTCTGGCATAAGGATATATTTGCTCGCCCAATAGTCCAGCGCGACAGGGTCGGTGGATGCGGCGATTTTGTTTATCTCTCTGGCGTTGGCGTAGGTACTGCGGGGTCCCTGATCAGGAGCTATCCAAATCATATCCAGAATATTCAGGACAGGCACGCGCGTTTCGGCCATTTGGGTTCCCATTCCCCCGGTGCCGACACTGTTGTGAGCCCGCCTCGAAGTCAGCCTGTCAGAGGGTGTGCCCATGTAGTTCTTAACCGCACCGGTCACCTGAAAGAGGCCGTGCGATTTTAGCACCGGCATATTAATAACTTTGAGTTTTTCGCTGTTGTATGTTCCTGTATTTGCGTCCCAAATTCCTTCCTTAAAACTAACCTTGGTTCCGTATTCGGTGGTAAACTTGGGATAAGAAATTTCAAGGCCGGTACTGCGTATTGTGTCTTGCACAACAAATCCATCTGTCATATTTCCGGCGCTGAATTCAGACACACGCACAGCAGTGAATTCATCCCACAATACACCGGTAACATGATAGCCTTTGGCCTGAAAGGAACGGATTACATCCAAGGTAGATGTCCGGCGATCTGCGGAATTAGCGTTAGCCCAATCAAGACTGCCGCCCCTTCGGTCGCTGCCGAACTGCGCTTGACCGTTATCCGCGACAATGATTTCTCCGTTAAAACCGCCGGGGTGATCCAGTATAACCTGTATAACACTACGGATAAGGTCGGTATTGGTACCACCGCGCTCCGCCCACTGGCAGTTTATTTTCAGCAAGACCACATCGCCGGAAGCAATCAATCCTTGAGCAGAAGCTGAAGTTTGGTATATATCAAGCCCACTGTACTGCATGGAACTTATCAACCGTTTCATTCCATCGTCGGTACCATTTGTACTTTCAACAAAAATCATTGAAACAGATTGTGTCGGAGAGTTTTGGCCGGGCGCGTACGGCCCATTTTCATCAGAAGTGGTGGTTAATACTCTTTTCGTGCACCCAGCGGCAAGTAAAACAAAAGCCAATAAAGCAATTAACGATATTTTTCTTGTCTTTTTCATAGTTATTTTTATACCATTTTTTGGCTCTTTTTGCAATGCTGACGCATATAGAGTCACCGATTTCAGGCGTTATTCCAAAACAGCAAAAGTATTTGTTTTTTCATTATGTCTTTTATATAATTGCACAATCGAAATAATCATTTTTCTGTCATTCTCGCTTAATAATTTGAAATTTTGTACTAAAGCCCGAATGTCAGATGCAAGCATGGATTGTTCCGGCTGATTTTCTTTTCCTGTTACCAGATATTCTACCGTAACCCCCAATGTTTGCGCTATTTTTACAGCCACATCGGCAGTTGGCATATTTTTTCTTACATTAAGATAATTATCAAGTGTATGACGGCTAATCCCTGTTTTTTCAGCCAGTTCTTTAACCAGCATATCCTGATAAAGTAGTTCTGACTTTAGATTTTCCTTAAACCCCATAAGAAAAGATAGGCTAAACAACATAATATATGCTTGATATTATTCAAAAAAGCTGTATAATATCAGTTATATTATGCGAAAACACATAAATATATAGACCCATAAAGTGGGTAAGACCGTATTGAAAGATATAGCCAATAAAAAAAATGGACTTTTCGGACAAGTATGTTATGATAGGAACTGGTAAGGATATGTCAAAATACATAAGATTGATTATCTTGGGTTTGATTTTAGCTGGTTCAATATTTATTAAGAATTTCGTTAATTTCGCTTATTATTTCGTTTGTTGATTGATCGATTTGAGTCTTAATTTGGGTTCTTATTTGTTTTTTCATGGAGTTTGGCAGGCGAGGGAATAGATTATCGGTGTCAGAATTATTGCTATTTTCAGCCTTTTTTTTGAAAAAGTGGTACGGTTCTATCCTAAGAACATCAGCAATTTTTTCTATCATATCTATGGAAGGAAATCTCCGCCCTATCTCTATATCCCCAATATAACTGGTCGCAGTATCACAATATTCAGCAAGTTTCATCTGCGACAAACCTTCTTTTTTCCGAAATTCCCTTAAATTATGAATAAAAACTTGTTTTAATGTCATTTTTATATGCTAATAGCCGAAAGAATTGGCTTACAATCGGCTAAATGACGATATATATGTATTGACAATTATCAGCATATTGCTCATAATAAAAAATAGGTTTTTTATGCTTTGAATAATAATTTTTGGAAAAACGCTGGTTACATAACACCGGCTGTTTTTATTCCTGCCGGTATAGGCGGGACAATCAACCATGTCTGACATAACAGCAAGTAAATATTATTAAGCACGATTTTACTTTTTACATTTAGAATCTATCGCTTTCTCAACGGCTTCAGTTACAATATGTTTCATATCTGTAATAATCTTCTGGTGTAAACGTTCAAGCGGCTCATTTGGGTCAGATACAACACTAAACAACTTATATGGTTCAATTTCAAGGGTTTTGGCTATATGTTCCAACATGTCCGGTTTTGGGTATTTTTTGCATGTCTCTATCATAGCGATATAATGGGTTGACACATTTGCTTTTTCAGCAAATTCTTCCTGTGTCATTCCCAGTTTTCGGCGATTTTCCTTTAGATTAGCCGCTAAAATTTCTCTAATTCCTTTATTTTTCAGAAAAATTACCTCTTAGGCAATGATAAACTGCTTATTTGACTTGACACATTTCCGATATGACAATTATAATATGCCTAAATGGTCATTATTTGTGTTTTTTGTTATTATGATGTTGTTTGTTTTAGTAACTGTAATACGAAAAATGCTGGAATGATTTAGTTTTTACACTTGCCCTTGTGGGTGAGTAAATTACCTTTGTTTTTTACCTTCCTCGAAGAAGGAAAGCAAAGCAAAACAGGAGGACAGTTATGAAAAAACTGTTTATTATCGGTTTGCCGCTCGTACTGGCGGCATGTGTTTTCATCGGATGTGCTACATTGGGCGTTGGCGGAGGTGATCCCGGTACCTTAACTATCACAGGTATACCGGAGGAGTTTAACGGAAAGTTTGTCTCGTTCCCGCAAAGGGTGGGAAGGTCGACGAAAGATAATGAGTTTATCGCTTCTGCTGAGGATCCACGCGGTTTAATGGGTAAAATAGAAGGCGCGGTTATAACAAACGGCGAAGCCAGGCTGCTGATATTTAGAGATGCACCTATGGGTTTAGCCCCGTATACTGGCAGTGATACCATGCGTGTCGAATTTTGTGTCAGAGATACAGCGGACAGCCTCCAAGAAAGAGAAAGTTCTTTACTCATCGTTGATAAAGAGCCCGACTTTATTTTCAACTCGGTAACATTCGAGAATGGTTCAGCAACGGTAAAGTGGGATGATGTATTCGAGGTTGGTTCTATAACTATCACAGGATTACCATATAACACTGGTTCGGTCACAATCGTGCCTACTCTCAGATTGGAGGATGACAGAGGCAGACCATATATTCCGACCTATTCTCTTGAAGGGAGAGCTGTAAATGTTACGGCAGCTCTAAATAGTACGGTAACGGTAAAATTTTATAGAGGCGGTGAAAGGGATGGTTATGGTTATACACCCTTTAACGGTACTGCAAATGTTCTACTTCGTCCAGGATATTTGTTTGAGGATGTACAATTTAGGGATGACAAAGCCACTATAGACTTTGCTGATCGTGCCAACCAATAAGCCTCCGCAGGGCTCGAACCTGTGGTTCGCGCTCTGCGGTATCTTTAACTTTATGTTTCTATTTCCAATACCTCTTTTATTTTATCCTTTACCAGAGCTTAAGTTATTGTTATATTATCAAAACGTATTATTACATTTACGAACTAATACATGTGGAATATTTTTTATACCATAATCCCAAACAAGATCATTCCAAGTGCGAACAAGATACCAAATATTTCAAAAAATAATTGGCTTCTTCCTTTATTTTTTATGTCAATGATCTGTGTTGGATCATCCCTATGGTATATAATTTTTAAATTTTCCCCTTCCCTTTTTCCGCTGTAATAAAGAGAGCTTCTTTTTTGTTCATAGTAAGTGTCGGCAACAGTATAACCAAAGATAACAGTATCAGCGCTGTCAGAGCCTTCGTATTTTATGCCGACAACTGTTGCCTCGGTTTCTATACCGTTTTGTTCAACACGTTTACGATGAAAATGCGACTGTATAATAATAAATAATATCGTCAGACCGACAGCAATTATTAATATTGATCCTGCCATACTTATCCTCTATGATCGCAATAAATTATTTTTCAGAAATTGTTCAAAACAATTAAAATTTATATCCAACGCCAATACTCGGCGAAACTATGGAAGTTTTTATGCTGTTTACCCCTGGAGCCATGAAAGTTGCGTATGCGTATTGGACTCGGGCAAAAAGCGATATATGCGGGTGTACTGCGTATTGTACTGTTAAGTTTCCTCCAAAGCCGAAAAAAATCATACCCATATAAACGCCAGCGCACGGTATCACAAAAACTTTGTCATTTATATTAAATTCAAAATGCGGTCCTATCAGAAAATCAAAAAGAGCAGCATCTGGAGAAAAGGCTAAACCAAAAAATAACCCGATACCGAAATGGTCTGTGAATTTTGGCAGTACCGCAAGGTTTACACCCCCGCCGATTGCGGTATCACGAAAGACGATGGGATTCCATACCATGCTTGCACCGATTTCTATAAAATCTCCCGCATAACAAACGCTGGAAAAAATAATTATTCCCACTATCGCAAGCGCTATTTTTTTCTTCATAGAAACTTCCGCATACGGTTTACATTATTGTCTATCATAGTCCCCCGAAAGTTTTTCATAATCTGTGAAAAGGGTAAGGTACTCCTCTCCATTAAGGTATTCTCCAATAGTGTATCCTATAATATCTGTATAAGAAACATCATCTCCATGCGTGGATTCATAAGTTATTGTTACGGTTATACTGTCCCAATCCACTGTGTATGTTCCAAAGTCAACGAAGTTCGCGTTTTCAATATTTTCTACATTCACCGCAAATTGCATAACATCTTCAAGAAACCTAATGGCTGTTTTACTATTATCGTTATACCAAATGCCGCGTATCTCGTTTGCCATATCAACGCCTTGCGAGCCTATCACTGTTAGTGTTAGACGTTTCTGTCTGTCAACAACGGCGTTATAGGCAGTTGTTCCTGTCATTCTGCCTCTAAAATAATGGGTAAGAACGATCTCCGCTTCTCCTTCGGATACTGCTTTAAATTTAAAAGTGAACGTTCCGCCCATACCGGAAAAGGGCAAGAATATGCGGTATTTGTTTGATACTTCACGAACAACACCTTCGGGAGAAATAGAAGTACATTCCCAAGCATCGCCGACCGACTGGTTGCCTTCAATCTTTACTTTCGCCGTGCTTGCACAGCCAGCGAATACAATTAAAATGCCCAAAAACATGATAAAGCAAATATTTTTACTCATACTTACTCCAGTAAATCATCTGTTATTATTATTGAAAAATAAGCTTTTGATTTGTATGTTATTATGTTTTTTTCTCTTTTCACTTCTGTTAATTCAAATAATTTATTGTCATTATCTATAACCAGGCTTTTGATAGATTCGCCTGTGTTTATATCCGAAAAAGAAATGCTTGATACTTCATAATAAGGCTCACGAAAACCGCCTGCTCTAAACAAACTGAATGAAGCTGATTCGTTCAGTTTTAAATTAATATTTTCATAGCCTCTTTCACCTGTTTCAAAACTGATACGCAAATCGTAAGAAGAATTATTTGTAATTTCAATTATTGATTCCGCGCTTGGATCGCAGGAAGTGAGAATAAATAAAATAGGCAAAATGAATGTGAATAAAAATAGATTTCTCATTGGTAAACTCCTAATAAAGCATTAAACCCATTCAACAATTATTTTTTATATTGAACCTATTACAATATTTACCGCTTCCTGAACTTTCATAATTATTCCAGATTCAACAGAACCGATTTTATCGGTAAACCGCTCGACAGATACGCTTTTAACCTGAAAACAATCTATCGCGGATGTTTTTGTAAGACAATTTTTCTCTGACGGAGTTATTTTTACCATCCACGGATAATCGGCATAATGTTCTTTCCAGTCAGTGATTGGGGCAATTATTTTAAGAGGCAGTTTCCCAAGATCGTCAACGCTGATGATTATTGTGCGCCTTGTTTTCTTTATCTCGGCTCCGACTGTCGGGTCAAGATTTACAAGCCAAATTTCACCTTGTTTCATAAAAATCCACGCCGTCAAGAGCGGAAAAAGCGGTCAATTCCGTATTGGTACGGTATTCTTCCGCCGCCATCTCTGCGGCTTTTGCCAAAGAAATGGCTTTTTTTTCTTTCTTTGCCTTTATATAACCGACAAAATCAAACACCTCGCCATAATAATAAGGCGGAAGGGTGTCAATTTCCTGAATTAAGACTGCACGTTCAACCATAATGTCCTCCTGCAATTATTCTGCTTTAGGTTGATTATAACACATTTCGTGAAATTGTGTCGACAATCCGATCCGTATACCGGCAAAAAAGCTGAATTTGGGGCTTTTTGACTCGTTTACAGTATCGGGCATAGGGCGTTACCGCCTCTGGATCGCATGAACTGAGAACTATATGAATTAACGAAATGACTGTAACCCTTTTCATGTTTAATTCCTTCAATTTTTACTTTTGCCGTGCTTGAGCAACTGATGAGTAAAATGACAACATAAATTAGTATAAAAATCTAAAAATGGTTTTTTATTGCATTATCGCCTGAAACGTCGTTCATAAAGATATAATAGTCTTCCGTTTCTAACCCGTTCTAGCACTTGCCTGTATTCATCATCATTAGGAACTATTCTAAGTGCGGATTCAAAATCAGCAAGTGCAGCTTCATAATCAACGTCAAAGTCAGCCAGGCTACTCCTATCTAATCTAGCAAGACCGCGATAGAAATATGCTTCATCATCATTGGGATTTAATCTAATTGCTTCGGTGAATTCTGCTATTGCTCTGTCCATATCTCCTTGTAGTTCAGCCGCAACGCCACGCGCGAAAGCCGCCTCTGCCAACTGTTGGTTATTTTGTGCAGGGGCGGGGGTTGAGGGGAGTGCGGCAAGGGCTTGTCGGGCTACACCGTTATTTGGATCGAGCCGCAGAACAGTTTCATAATCTTCACGAGCATGGGTGTTGTCTCCTTTGGCGCGATAACACCAGCCACGATTAGAATATAATCCCCAATTATTGGGGGCTAGTCGTATAGCCTGAGTAAAATCCGCAATTGCAAGGTCGTAGTCCCCCTTATCTCTATATGTAAAACCACGACTTTCGTAATTATGCATATTTGGGTTAATACGTATCGCATAAGTACGGTCTGATATTGCACGGTCATAGTCTCTTTTTTGGGAATACGCATAAGCACGGCAACTATAAGCAAATTCAAAATCGGGGTAAAGCCTTATTGCTTCTGTAAACTCTATTATTGCTTGGTCAAAGTTTCCTGCATTTTGAGCCGCTTCACCGCGATTACTAGCCGCCCATGCCGCCGCCGACTGCCCATATACACCAGAAGTGCCAAAGCCAAGCAATAACATTGCAATTATCACAAAAATTCGCTTTTTCATGCAATTCTCCTTATCCGATATAATTTATTATACCATTTAATGTGTTATTTTTCAATAATTTTTTATCGTTTTTGACCCTTTTGGGGTAAATTCCGTGTGCCAAGGATGGCACACTGTGACGAGTAATTTGGGGTAAAAAAATTGTCGTGTAACGTTCTAGATTGACGACGTTCCAGCCCACCTTATAAAGCAAACCGTAGGTTTGCGGTGGGCTGGAATGTGGGTGAAGGAGGCGTGGGAG
>Ga0099364_10012867_pt1 | contig 11254 bp, 9 predicted proteins | sample TergutTh196P3_FD_73070 | JGI IMG/M metagenome (GOLD analysis project Ga0099364, IMG submission 73070) | Microcerotermes parvus P3 segment gut microbial communities from Pointe-Noire, Republic of the Congo - Th196 P3 | ecosystem: Host-associated > Arthropoda: Insects > Digestive system > Gut ... | reverse complement strand
TTATTCTTTTTGAGAATAGCGCCCAGATACCATGAGATATTATAACAAGCCTCAACATGTATATCTCGCGGCGCAGGCATCAATTTGATAAACCCTTCTATCAATTCGCGCCTGACGTTATCCATCCACGTCAGATAGTCGGCGTAAGTGTAACGTTTTTTCAAATCCAATACAAGTTCCATTTTTCAATTTTTTTATCATGAATACTGCCACAAATGTATATAAAAAAATCAATCCGCCCAATATGCGATAAAAAAATCTTCGCACAATGCAACATTTATATCCTTTTTTCATCTATGTATCCGTTTCGGCGCCTGTTCTTCCAATGTGTACAAGCGTCCCCTGACATTCGACTTAAACGGCAATCTGCGTTTGTGCAACCATTCGCCGGTCAATGTGGGGAATATTTACAAACATTTTTTTCTGCCCGCACTGTTTTTGGTTTTAAATATTTTCGTATCTTTGCAGCCGGAATAATTCACAAATTGTTGATTAATTTGTGACAAAAATAATAAAAAAAATAGTATGCATAGTATTAATAATGAAATCATTGAATATGTAAAAAAGAAGCGTCGCGGAAGAATTTATTTTGCAGATGAATTTCGTAAATTCGGCAACAATGATGCTGTTCGTCAAGCATTGTCACGGTTGTGCAGAAAAAAAATCCTGATACGGCTTGCTGCGGGTATTTACTTGTTTCCGAGAATAGATAAAGAAATCGGAACTCTATTTCCGTCAATCGAAACAGTAGCAAAAATAATTGCAAAACGCGAAAAAACGCGATATATTCCTACGGGAGCGTATGCTCTTAACGCCTTGGGATTATCCATGCAAGTGCCTACAAAAGTTGTTTTTTTGACCGACGGAACACCAAGGATTGTAAAAATAGGTAAAAAAGCAACCATAAAATTTAAAAGAACGGTTGCCAAAAATCTTTCTTTCAAGGGTAAAATCTCATCCATGGTAATTTTTGCATTAAAGGAAATTGGAAAAGACAAAGTGAGCGATGAACATTTTCAAAAAATCAAGGATGCTTTACAACTTGAGAAACGGGAGAATATTGTTTACGATGCCAATCTAGCCCCTGTTTGGGTATCAAATATAATTTTGAAATTGATTGAAGATGAATAAATTTACAGATTTACAAGAGGCTGAAAAGATAAAATTTATTGAATCTATAACACTTCTTTACAATTTATCATCCGTCGCAGTCGAAAAAGACTGGTGGGTGACAACCGTATTACGCGCTTTATTTGCACTGCCATACGCTGACAATCTGTCGTTCAAAGGTGGCTCATCCTTAACGAAGTGCTACAATTTGGTCGAGCGCTTTTCTGAGGATATTGATATAGGAGTATATCGAGAATTTTTAGGCTTTAGCGGAAATTTATCAAAAACGCAAATAAACGATAAATTACGCCGCGCCGCTTGCTCGTTTGTACGCGGTAAATTACAGTTAGATGTTGCTAAAGAACTTGAAAATAAGGGAATAAATGCAGATTTATTTTCGGTTAGAGTAAATATTACGCCTGTTACGACGACCGATCCCGAAATTATTGAGATACACTACAAATCGCTTTTCCCTGAAAGCAGATATTTGAAGCCGATTGTGAAAATTGAAGTAAGCGGGCGTTCAATGGGCGAGCCGTTGCAGAAAGTCGCTGTGCAATCGCTGATAGAATTGGAGTTTCCTGATGCTACGTTTGCAGAGAAACCGTTTGAAGTCAACGCCGTCGTACCGGAACGCACCTTCTTGGAAAAAATCTGCCTTCTACACGAAGAATTTGCCAAACCACAGGGGTCTGTACGTAGCGAAAGGATGAGCCGCCATTTGTACGACTTGGAGCGGATGTGCCATGCAGGTATTGACGATAAAGCCTTTGCATACAAGGGTTTATGGAAAAATATCGTAGAACACAGGCGTGTTTTTATCGGTTTGAAGGGTTTCGACTACAACACCCTGTCGCCTGCAACGATTCGTATCATTCCTCCTGAAGCTGAGATCAACGACTGGCGTCGGGATTACGAAACAATGAGAGAGACCATGATTTACGGCGATTCATTACCTTTTGACAAGCTGATAATCAAAATTATACAACTGAACGAAAGGATCAACAACCTGCGCATGGCAAGCGATTCATCAGAGGAAACGTCTGATTTTTAACCGCAAAGGGCGCAAAAAATGAGCCGCAAAGGACGCGAAGGGGGCTTTAAAATTTTTTTTCCCCAATTATTGTATTATCTTTGTGGCTTAAACAAATAATCAGGTATGAAAAGAAGAGATTTTATTTCGAGAAGTGTTTTTGCTGTAGGCGCTGGAATGACCTTTCTGTCTCTTGAGGAAGCGTTTGGAAGCAGCATTTCTAATCCGCAGGAGGCTTATGATTTGATTGCCGTAATGGGTGGAGAAGCTGTGGGGATGTACGAAAAGGGGATTGCTGAATTAGGAGGCATGAAAAATTTTGTAAAAGCCGGTCAGACGGTAGTCGTTAAGCCGAATATCGGTTGGGATCGGGCGCCCGAATTTGGCGCTAACACGAACCCGCAGTTAGTAGGCAAAATCGTTGCCGACTGCATAGCGGCAGGCGCAAAGGAGGTCTTTGTGTTCGACAATACGTGCGACAACTGGCAACGGGCATACGCTACGAGCGGCATTGAAAAAGCGGCAAAAGATGCGGGTGCCATCGTCATAACCGGCAGCAACGAAGGGAATTACAAAGATGTAACGATCCCAAAAGGCAAATCGCTGAAAGCAGCCAAAGTGCATGAAAAGATACTCGCATCTGATGTGTTTATCAATGTACCCGTACTGAAACATCACGATGGTGCGCATGTATCGCTGGCAATGAAGAACCTGATGGGCATCGTATGGGATCGACGTTTTTGGCACAATAACAATTTAGACCAGTGCATTGCCGATATGGTCACCTATCGCAAACCCGACCTGAACATCATCGACGGCTACCGCGTGATGAAGCGAAATGGTCCCAAAGGCGTATCGGTCAATGATGCAGCCCTCGAAAAGGCACAAATCATCTCTACCGACATTGTTGCCGCCGATGCTGCCGCCGCCCGAATTTTCGGCGCCGAGCCGGAAACCATCCCGCATATCAAGATAGCAGACGGTATGGGATTAGGCGTCATGGACCTTACGAAGTTGAATATCAATCGAATTAGAGTATAGAGTTTAGAGATAACTACTCACTACTCACTACTCACTAAAAAAAATGCAGCACTATATCAAACACACCCGTTTATGGATTTCTATCGTCATGATTTTGGCGGTGGGGTTCCTGTTTTTGGATTTTAGCGGATCGCTGTCGTCGTCGTGGTATCAGCGGATCGTCTGGCTTCAGTTTGTGCCTTCGCTGATGATGTTTCTGCAAACGGTGGGGCATGGTTTGGCCGTTACCGCTTATGGATTCATAGTCGTATTGATACTTACGCTACTTTTCGGACGCGTTTATTGCTCGTATATTTGTCCGTTAGGGATATTTCAGGATATAACAAGCTGGTGTTCGCGAAAACTGCAAAACATCGGAAAAAAGAAAAGCCGGTTTCGCTTTGCCCTGCCGAAAACGCGGTTGCGTTATGCCATACTTATCATCGTATTCTTATCGTTATTTACAGGCAGTTTGTTGCTACTAAATCTGTTAGAACCTTACAGTAACTTCGGCAGGTTCGTTTCCGACTTATTCCGCCCATTATATATAATGTGTAATAATTTGTTGGATAAGATATTTGTATCGTTTGGGTCGTATGCGTTGTATCCGGTCTCTGTGGCAAAAACCGACCCTTTAGCGTTGATCGTTCCTGCTATCATGTTAGGGTTGGTTTTATGGCTATCGGTTTGGCGGGGTCGTTTGTATTGCAATACGGTTTGTCCGGTGGGGACGCTGTTAGGGTTAATATCTAAATTATCGCTATTCAGGATTCGTGTCGACGATGCGGCCTGTAACCGGTGTGGAAAATGTATGTTCGTCTGCAAAGCGCAATGTATCAACATCAAAGAGAGGGAAGTGGATTTCTCTCGGTGCGTAGGATGCGGCAATTGTATCAAGTCGTGCGATAAAAGCGCTATTCGCTATACGCTTGCCCATGTACGCCGCGACACTCAACCCGACCCGTCCAAGCGCCATTTCGTACGTAACAGCGTACTGCTTATGGCAGCTTTTGGCTGTCTTTCTTCTGTCAAACCCTTTGCCCAGCCATTCGTCAGGTACAGTCAGAACCGCCGACTCCGTCGCCGTATGGGTCGCCATAAAAAGGATGGGAAAGCAAATATAAAATTTGTTGCTTCGCACACGGTAACGCCGCCCGGATCGCAAAACGTGCACCATTTTATGCACACCTGTACCGCTTGTCATCTATGCGTCAGCGCTTGCCCGACGAAAGTATTGCAGCCGTCGATTCTCGAATACGGATTTTCAGGGATGATGATGCCTTACATGGATTACGACCAAAGTTTCTGCAATTACGATTGTACGCGATGCTCCGAAGTATGTCCTAACGGCGCTATCTTACCTTTGACAAAGGCCGAAAAGCAAACCACCCAAATAGGCGTCGTAAAGTTTTTAAGACGAAATTGCGTCGTTTTCATCGACGGGACTTCGTGCGGTTCATGTGCGGAGCATTGCCCTACCAAAGCGGTCAGGATGGTTCCTTACAAGGGCACGCTGACCATGCCTGAGATTACGCCTGATATTTGCATAGGATGCGGCGCTTGCGAATACGCCTGCCCATCTACTCCATATAAGGCAATCGTTGTAGACGGCCATCCGGAGCATAAAACGGCAAAAATACCTGAGGAAGAAGCGTTGGAAAGTAAACCTTTGGAGGATTTTCCGTTCTAAAAAGAATTAACAATTTAATATTTAATAAGATGAATGAACAAGTAAATCGAAGAAATTTTCTGAGAATGTCGGTAGCTGCAGGAGCGGCGTTAGCCCTGTCTCCAACCCAAATTCATGCGAAAAAAAATGTAATGAGCGCTGCAAATTTGCCTAAACGGACTTTAGGCTCCCGCACGGGGATCGAACTGCCCATTTTGAGCATGGGGGTTATGAATGCTGATAATCCCTCGGTAGTAAGGGCGGCATACAATTCGGGGATTGTATTGTTTGATACGGCAAACGGTTATCAGAACGGACGAAACGAAGAGATGCTGGGCGAGTTTTTTGCCGATAAACCCCGCGAATCGTTTCTGATAGCGACTAAAGTACGCGCACCGCGTGAAGGAAACCTTGCAGAAAGGTTTCTGGAAAGTTTTGAAACAAGCATGAAGCGGCTCAAAATGTCATACGTAGATATTTTCTACTATTGGGCATTAGATAAGGCTGAGCAGGTGAATAATGCGCAGATATTGGAAGTTTTGGACAAGTTGAAAAAAGACGGACGGATAAAGCACATAGGCTTATCGACCCACAGTAACGAACCGGCAGTGATAAATGCCGCGGTAGATAACGGTCATTACGACGTCATTCTTACCACTTATAATTACAACCAAAAGATCCATGACGAGTTGAAACCGGCTATCGAACGGGCAGCGAAAGCCGGTATAGGTATTGTAGCCATGAAAACGATGGCAGGAGGCTTTCTTGACAAAGAAAAGACAAAAAAAGTAAATACGAGCGCAGCCTTGAAATGGGTGTTGCAGAATGAAAATATCCATACGGCGATCCCCGGATTTTCATCGTTCGACATGTTGGAAGAATCCATCAATGCGGCGTCGAACCTTAGTTTTTCCGATGAGGAAAAGACTTTCTTAGCTGCAGCAAACCAGGAGCCTTCGCTGTATTGCCAGGGGTGCAACACATGCCTGAAACAGTGCGTCAAAGGTTTGCCGATAGCGCCTCTGATGCGCGCTTACATGTACAATTATGGCTATCACAATCCGGCGCTTGCCAAAAGTACAATCGACGAATTAGCTTTGACAGGCGACCCGTGTAGCGGTTGTACCGAATGTAACGTGAAGTGTGTTGCAGGTTTTCAGGTTGCGCAAAAGGTGAAGGATATCACGCGGTTGCAATATGTACCGCAGGAGTTTTTGGTTTAATCGGGAAAAAAATGCGAACCGCAGTCCTTTTGTTTGTAACGTTTGCATTGACGCAAACGCTCGTTGCTCAGACGCCTGTCGCTGATGCGTCTGTGGCTGATGCGCCTGTCGCTGATGTGTCCGTTGCTTTAACGCCTGCCGAGTTGAAAGCCAAGCTGCCTCCTATAGAAGGTTGGACAATCGTAGAAGAAGCGGAGGTCTATGACTCCGACAATTTGTACGACAAGATTAACGGCGCAGCGCCCGGTTATTTTATGTTTAATTTTCAAGAACTGACCGTTCTGGAGTACCATAAAAACGTAACCGGCGACGACCTTCCGCCCTATATTTCGATTCAGATATACCGACATGCGTCACCAACCGACGCTTTCGGTGTCTATGCCTCCGAACGCCCGTCGGAAACAAGTTTTGTATCCACAGGGGCTGAAGGGTATCAGGAAGGCGCGATGCTCAATTTTTTCGTCGACAATCTGTATGTGAAAATCGAAAGCCCGCTTACCGACGATGATATCGTCAAAGCTGTCAGCCAAATAGCGCATGAGTTTGGGCGTAATGTCAATGAAACGCCGGTTTTCCCGGAACTGTTGCAATGTTTCCCACCCGAAAATAAAATTCCTCACAGTGAAATATACATCCCTTCCGGTTTTCTTGGCCACGAATTTCTGGGTAATGCCTTTACAGCCAACTATTTGGTATCGGGTAAAAAATATCAGTTATTTATCATCGACGCCGGAAGCATCGAACAGGCCAAAGCGACATTAGAAAGATATATGCAATTCACCCGACAAGACTTGAAACTGCAAGAAGGGCGATTGACCGTCAAAGACCGTTTCAACGGCGACCTTGAATGTCAGTGGAAGGGATGCTATATCTGGGGAATTATCAACGATAGCAATGCACCTGTAAATATAGAAGATGCTTTGAAGGCGCTGGGAGTGCGGACGTCTCGTCCGTAAACTGAAAAGAGCGGACGGGACGTCCGCGTACCCAGATAAATGCTAAAAAATTTTTTTCATAAAAGAAAAAGTATTACTTTTGCAGAAATTTTAGCATCATCACGGGATGATGCGTAAACGATTAATTCATTTTAAAATTATAATATTATGGACGAAGGACCTTATCCGAGTTGTAGAAACAAACTAAAAGAGAGTAACAAACTTTCCGTAGGGTAGCCCTTTGACGGTCTCCTTGCGGTATTAAAAAAGGAGACCAGACAATGAATGAAATCAAAATCTATTTCAACCGGCTTATAGAAGAAAGAAGCTGGAAAGTTCTCAAACAGGAGCTCAACAATTTGGAATCGTTCCAGATTGCCGAGCTAATCGAAACTCTTCCGAAACAGGAACAAATCCTGCTGTTCCGCATTTTGTCGCGCGAATCGGCAAAGGAAATTTTCAGTCACCTCTCTCACGATGACCAGTCGGACATCATCGAGGGCATTGCCAACAATGTAACCCAACTGTCGGACCTGCTTAACGACTTGGACCCTGACGACCGTACGGCTTTTTTCGAGGAATTGCCGGGTGTTGTCAGCCAGCGCTTGATGCAAATGTTGTCGGTAGAAGAGCGCCAAATTGCTACCCGTCTGCTTGGCTATCCCAAAGATACCATCGGACGATTGATGACCCCGGAATATGTAGCCGTCAAACCATTTTTTACGGCACAGCAGGCGCTGGAACATATCCGTAAATTCGGCAGAAATTCTGAAACGCTGAACGTAGTTTACATCGTAGACAGCGCTTGGAAATTAATAGACGACATCAAAATCAGGGATATTATATTAGCGTCGCCGGAGAAAATCATCGCCGAAATAAGCGATAACCGCTTCGTTTCGCTGAACGCTTACGACGACAAGGAGGTAGCGGTCAAAGTGTTTCAGGACAACGACCGCGTCGCTTTGCCCGTGACAGATACCGACGGGACGCTTTTAGGTATCGTAACGGTAGACGACGTCATGGACGTTATCGAAGAGGAGGCTACCGAAGACTTTCAGAAATTCGGCGGTACCGAAGGGTTGGATTTGTCGTACACCAAAACATCATTGCTCGAAATGGTAAAAAAACGCTCCGGATGGTTAGTGATCCTTTTTCTGGGCGAGATGCTTACCGCCTCGGCTATGGCATACTTTGAAGAAGAAATAACGAAAGCCGTCGTCTTGGCGCTGTTTATTCCGCTGATTATCTCCAGTGGAGGTAATTCAGGTTCGCAAGCGGCAAGTCTTATCATCCGCGCACTCGCGTTAGGAGAGTTAAAATTGCGGAACTGGTGGTACGTCATGCGGAAAGAGGTTTTTTCCGGCCTGCTGTTAGGTTCTATATTAGGCATCATTGGGTTTGCACGCATATTAATATGGCAGAAAACAGGATTGTATGATTACGGCTTTTTCTGGGTTTGGATAGGCGTAAGCGTAGCGTTATCGCTCCTATTTGTTGTACTCTGGGGTACATTATCGGGATCGATGATCCCATTATTGCTGAAAAAAATCGGCTTAGACCCTGCTACCGCCTCAGCGCCTTTCGTGGCTACGCTCGTTGACGTGACGGGTCTAATCATTTTTTTTACAGTCGCCGCCTTTGTGCTGGGGGGGAAGTTACTTTAAAATGTATAAATTGAATTGATTATGAAGAAGAGTAAATTGATAATTAGAAATTTAGCTATACTTTGTTTGCTGACTTGGATCAGCAGCGTTCAGGGATTTGGAAATGTCAAATATATTGACATCCTCAAGATCAGTAGCAACTCGGAACACTTTGTTGCTTTCAGTTTCATCTCTCAATATGAACACTGTTATGAAAATTGGACGCTTGAATGGAATTATGACCAATCAAAAGAAAGTTTGATACAAATTCTTCAGGATTTTCATAAAGACTTTTCGGCCTTTACGGAAAAGAACGCAGAGACGTATCTACTTCTTGGCCTCATTGCAGGCTATCTTTACAACATGGAAGTAGGCTCGTATAACAGTATCGCTATCGAAAATTTTGAAGAAGCCATTAAAATTGACCCGCAAGACTACAGGGCTTATTGGTTCCTTGCTAATCATTACTCACGTTCAGCGGCGCCGGTTCCTGCTATGAAGCATTTCAAAAAAGCGGAGGCATTATTACCCGACCCACAGCCTGTTGATTTCTGGAAAGATTATGCTTTGGCCTCCCGATTAGCAGTTATGCCTACTCATTATATTTATGCCTACGAAAAAATGAAAAGCCTTACAGAAAACGTAGATAGACAGGTGCAATATTATGCTGATTCAATGTATGAGCTGATAGTTCCCATCGATAAAAACCAATCGTATGACAAGCAAGAGATGTGGACGGCCAACATAGGAGAAGAAATGACGATGACATCGCGTCCATTAGGAATCAAACTCGCCCTCGATTCGACTTGGAATATAGGGGTCTATGATTACCAATTTGACAGTTGCGAAGATATCTATGAGCAGTCCTTTGCCGTTTTCAAATCATTCTTTGACAATCAAGTTACCATCGAATAATTGAGAATGAAATGAAGAAAAACACGCATATTGCAGACAAACGGCTTATCAGCCATCAGCTTTTGCAGACCGGTTATACGACGCCACGCCAAATCGTAGCTCATCTCGGAATCGTTCAGGCGCAGGATTTTAGCGCTGCTAAATGGGCTATTGGCGCGCGACTACACGGATGTACGGAAAAAACGATAAACGAAGCCTTCGACAAAGGCGAAATACTTCGGACGCATATCTTGCGTCCGACATGGCATTTCGTAACGCCCGAAAATATCCGGTGGATGCTGCAATTGTCGGCAAAACGCATCATGCAGTCCATGAGATCGAGAGACCGCGAGTTAGGCCTCACCGATGAAATATACACGGCCTGTTATCGCATCATCGAAAAAGCATTGGAAAAAGAAAATGAGTTAACAAAGGACGAGTTGGCAAAAATCCTGCATCAGGCAGGCATGACATTTGATACTTCACAAATGTACCATGTGTTGGTTGGCGCCGAAGCCAACGGAATAATATGTAGCGGAGCGATACACGAAAAGATACACGCTTATGCCTTGTTAGAGAAAAGAGTTCCGGCGGTTAAACCGTTAAATAAAGAGGAATCATTGGCAAAACTTACCCGCATCTATTTTTCGGGACATGGCCCTGCCACTTTGAGTGATTTCGTTTGGTGGTCGGGATTATCTGTCGGCGAAGCGCGACAAGGGTTAAACGCCGTACAGACAGAGTTAGCTTCGGAAACGATCAATGGACAGGTATACTGGATGCCGGAGATCACATCACAACCTCCGGTCGGTAAAAGCAGTCTATTTCTTTTGCCTGCATTCGACGAATATATTGTAGGATATAAAGATAGAACAGACGTGCTTATTTCCGCAAATCACTCGAAAGCCATTTCGAGCAACGGCGTTTTCCGCCCTGTAATCATCAAAGACGGACAAGTCATCGGTTTGTGGAAAAAAGCAACATCGGCTAAGAAAATAATCGAAGTCTCACCCTTCGACCCTATAGACGCTTCGACCCAACAACTGATAACCGCCGCCGCAGAGCAATTTAGTGAATTTATTATGTAGTTTTCAGTTTTCAGTTTTCCCGTAGGGGCGTATCGCATACGCCCTTTTCAGCATCCCGTAGGGGCGTATTGCATACGCCCATTTCCAGTTCCCCATTTTCCGTTTATTTCCCCCATTCCCAATTTATTTCTTAATTATTTGATTATAAACGGTTTCTCCTGTATGATTGACGAAAAAGAACTGAACGCTGTCAGCCGAAACGGTAAATGTCGAATAGCCCGGGTCAGGGTTGCAAAAAATGGTTCCATCAATGGGATAAACCTCGCGCGAAAGCGATGCGGATGAATTAACGATATAATTCACCTTGCATCCTGACGGTTTGATGTACTGAAAGTTATGGATATGCCCGCAGATATAGAAATCAACTTCATGTTTCTCGATGATTGTACCGACACGGGTTTGCAAATCGTTTCTTTCGCTTTCTACTTTTTCAGTGTAGGCATAAATGGGATGATGTCCGATAACAAATGTCCATCGCTCATTGGAGATGCCTAAAACGTAATCAAGCCATAAGAGTTGTAACTCCATGTCTTGCTCCGCCGCATCGGAATATTCGTCGCTTTCGCGATACTTGTCGATTAAAGGCGAGGTGTCAATAAAAACAAACAGGGCTTTTTCTTCGCTTTTTCCGATAAACCT
>Ga0099364_10012866_pt1 | contig 11254 bp, 16 predicted proteins | sample TergutTh196P3_FD_73070 | JGI IMG/M metagenome (GOLD analysis project Ga0099364, IMG submission 73070) | Microcerotermes parvus P3 segment gut microbial communities from Pointe-Noire, Republic of the Congo - Th196 P3 | ecosystem: Host-associated > Arthropoda: Insects > Digestive system > Gut ... | reverse complement strand
TGCCCTTCAGGAAATAAGGGGGATATTTAATGGCAAGAAAAGCGATGATGAACAAGGCGTTGAAAACTCCAAAATTCAGCACCCGTAAAGTAAACCGCTGTAGAATTTGCGGTAGAGCGCGTGGTTATTTAAGGAAGTTTCAGATGTGCCGCCTTTGTTTCCGCAAGCTGGCAAGCGAGGGACTTATCCCTGGTGTAACAAAATCAAGTTGGTAGGAGAATACGATGAGCGTTTCTGATCCCGTTGCGGACATGCTAACCAAAATCCGGAACGCCGGAATGGCAGGACATGAAAAGGTTGATATTCCCACCTCAAAGCTTAAACTTGAGATTGTAAAAATACTTAAGACAGAAGGGTATATCAAGAACTTCAAAAAGGCTGTTCAGGAAGGAACCAATGTTATAAGGGTATTCCTGAAGTATGACGATAAAACCGGGCCCATTATCCATGGTATGGAAAAAATTTCCAAGCCCGGCCGCCGTGTTTATTTGGGGTATAAAAATATGCCCAGGGTATATAACGGCTATGGAACCCTGATTGTTTCTACATCTGCAGGGGTAACAACTGGCAAAAAAGCTGCTGAAAAGAAAGTAGGCGGCGAGATTATCTGTACGGTCTGGTAGGAGAGATATTTATGTCACGTATAGGCAAGATTCCTGTTAAGGTTCCCTCCGGAGTCAAAATAAGCTTTCAGAATGAGCTTTTGACTGTAGAAGGACCAAAGGGAAAATTAACTCAAAAATATCATCCTGTTATTGGTTTTGAAGACAAGGGGGATGAGATAATCATCAGCCGGGTCAATGAAGAGAAACAGACAAAGTCTTTTCACGGACTTTACCGCAGTCTTTTAAACAATATGGTAACCGGAGTTTCTCAAGGGTTTAACCGTTCTCTGGTTATTACAGGAGTCGGTTATCGTGCGGAAATGCAGGATAAGCTTTTGGTATTAAGCCTTGGTTATTCAAGCGATATATATGTAGGGATTCCGGATGATCTTACTGTAACTGTAGAAGGCGGTAATAAAGTAACGATCAGCGGGATTGATAAACAGAAGGTCGGGGAATTGGCTTCCCAGATCCGTAAACTCAGACTTCCTGAACCTTATAAAGGTAAAGGTATCCGTTATGATGATGAGCAGGTACGCAGGAAAGTCGGAAAATCTGGGGTGAAGTAATGCTGAAAAAGATGCTGGAGAAAGACAGAAAGCGGCTTAAAAGAAAAATACATATACGCAAAAGAATTTCCGGTACACCGGAACGTCCGCGTATGACTGTGTTTAAGAGCAACCGCGCTATTTCTGTACAGATAATTGATGATGTTGCAGGGAATACTTTGGTGTCAGCTTCTTCTTTGGAAAAGGACTTAAAAAATATAAAAGCAAATGTAGAAGGCGGAGGAAAGCTCGGAGAGCTTATTGGGAAACGCTTGATTGAAAAAAAAATAAAGACTGTTGTTTTTGACCGTAATGGTTATTTATATCACGGTATAGTAAAGGCAATAGCTGACGGAGCCCGGAAAGCCGGGATTGAATTTTGACAGGGGGCGGAATGGATAATCCACAGGAAACATCTTTGGAAAATTCTAATACAGAAGTTAAAGCAGAAGGCCGGGGACGTGCTTCCACTCGAATTCGCACTCGCAGCGAAGCTACTAGCGGCGAAGCTTCAAGCGGCGGCGGCACAGAAGGCAGAAGACCACGGGAAGGCCGGGGACGTGAAAGGTCCCGGGATCGTGAACCAGTTGAAAAAGAATTTGTTGAAAAACTTGTAAAGCTTAACAGAACCGCCAAGGTTGTAAAGGGCGGACGACGTTTTTCTTTTTCTGCACTTACTGTAATCGGAGACAGAAAAGGCAATGTCGGCTATGGGTTTGGAAAAGCCAATGATGTTTCCGAAGCTATCCGCAAAAGCATAGAAAAAGCCAAAAGGAATATGATAAGTCTTCCCATTAAAAATGGAACCATACCGCATGAAATACAGGGTATGTTCAAATCATCGCGTGTATTATTAAAGCCTGCCTGTTCCGGTACCGGGATTATCGCAGGAGGTCCTGTCCGTGCAATCATGGAAGCTGGCGGTGTAACAGATATTTTAAGCAAATCTTTGGGAGCATCAAGTCAATATAATGTTGTCAAAGCAACATTTGACGGTATAAGCAGAATGCTTGATGCAAGACAAATTGCCAAAAACAGGGGCAAATCCCTCAAGGAATTGTGGGGTTAATATGGCAAAAAATAAAAATAAAATCAGAATTAAACTTGTTAGAAGTACAATAGGAACACTTCCAAAACAAAGAGCCACTGTACGATCTTTGGGTTTACGCAAGATAGGTTCTGTTTGTGAACATGAAGCAAGTCCTGCAATTTTGGGAATGGTTAAGGTTGTTTCCCATCTGGTTACAGTTGAGGAGTTAAACAATGCATGACTTTAATTTACGTGCACCGGAAGGCGCCAATAAAAAGAAAAAAGTACTTGGACGTGGAACTGCTTCTGGCCGAGGCACAACTTCCGGAAAAGGAAACAAGGGACAGCAGGCAAGGTCCGGCGGCAAAACTTATGTTGGTTTTGAAGGCGGTCAGATGCCGCTTTACAGAAGACTTCCTTACAGGGGGTTTTCCAATATACGCTTTAAAAAGTATTTCCAGATAGTTAATCTCTCTGATATAGAAAAGAGATTTAATGATGGAGAAACTGTAGACGAGACTACGCTTTATGACAAAAGGCTTATAAAGGCAAGTACAAAAAGCGGGACAGTAAAGGCAACCCTGCCTGTAAAAATTTTGGGAAACGGGGTTTTATCAAAGAAACTCGTTTTTAATATTAAGGCAATTTCTGCATCTGCCAGGGAAAAAATTACCAAAGCAGGCGGGCAAGTGCCGGTAGTAACCGGGGCGACAGTAGTCGGGCCGAAAGCAGCAAAGCCAGCTGTAAAACCAGCGGCAGCCAAAGCAGCAGAAAAACCTGCGGTAAAACCGGCTGCAGCTGAAGCAGCGGCAAAGCCAGCTGCAGAAGAAGCAGAAAAAACTGAATAAACAGGGAATGTAATGGCAAATCCAGTAGTTGGTATTTTTAGGGTAAAGGAACTTCGCGAAAGAATATTTTTTACACTTAGTATGTTAATGGTGTTCCGGCTTGGTGCAGTACTTCCGATCCCGGGAGTTAACTTCCGCGAGCTTCGTTTTTATTTTGACAGTCTTGCAGGGACTGGAAATGCCATAGTTGATTACCTTGACTTTTTCGCAGGCGGTGCATTTACAAACTTCTCTGTGTTTATGCTTGGGATCATGCCTTATATCTCCATGTCAATCATTATGCAGCTGCTTCTTATTGTATTTCCTACATTAAAAAAGATATCACAGGAAGAAGGCGGAAAGAAAAAAATACAGAGCTATCAAAGGATAGGAACAGTCGGTGTATGTATTGTTCAATCTTTGGCTGTAACACAGTATGCACAGAGTATTTCCAGAGAAGTACCCAATCTTTTAAGTATCCCCATGCTTCATTTTACTTTTATCGCTGTCATAACTGTAACAACAGGCACCATGTTCCTTATGTGGATAGGCGAGCAGATAACAAAGCGAGGCATAGGAAACGGCATATCACTTTTGATATTTGCAGGTATAGTCGCAAGGCTTCCAAGTGCCATGTGGGAATTATGGGGACGGGTAAGAACCGGTAGCTTAAATCCTGTTTTTGTTATTGTGGTATTAATAATGTTTGTCGCTGTTGTTACACTTGTTGTTTTTGAACAGCAGGGGCAGCGAAAGATACAGGTCAATTATGCCAAACGCGTTGTTGGCCGCAGAATGTATGGTGCGCAGAATACCTATATACCGTTTAAGATCAATCCATCAGGCGTAATCCCGGTAATATTTGCTTCTTCCATACTTACATTCCCGCTTCAGATTGCATCTACAATAGGCGGAAATGTTGCATGGCTTGCTGCGGTTTCGAGGTTTTTGACACCTAACGGGCCTGCTTATAATATATTTTATGTACTTTTGATTATATTCTTTGCATACTTCTATACACAGGTAAGTCTTAACCCCATTGAAATAGCAAAGAATATAAGGGAAAATGGCGGTTCCATTCCGGGTATTCGTTCAGAACGCCTTGAAGAATACCTTACAAAGATACTTAACCGTATTGTGCTTCCAGGTGCCATTTACCTTGCCTTTATTGCTGTTATTCCCACTTTTATACAATGGGCTTTTAATTTTCCATCTTCAATTTCCTATTTGCTTGGCGGTACTTCGCTCTTGATCCTTGTAGGTGTTGATCTGGATACAATGAGTCAGATTGAAAGCTTTTTAAAAATGCATCATCACGAGGGATTAACAAAAAAAGGCAGATTGCGCGGAAGGAATTTATGATTACAGGAATCTGTAAAAACATAAAGCGGATTGACGAATTATGATGAGGAGTATAGGATGAAAGTCCGGACAAGTGTAAAACCTATTTGTGATAAATGCAAAGTTATCAAACGTTTTGGGATAATACGAATTATTTGCAAAGATCCCAAACATAAGCAGAAACAGGGGTAAAATTATGAAACTTCGTTTCATTTCGATTTTAGTGCGCGGTCAAGAGTCCGCGCTAAATAGAGGTTAAGCATGGCAAGACTTGTGGGGATTGACCTCCCAAACAAACATGTAAATATTGCATTGACTTATATTTACGGTATTGGCAGAACGAGCGCTGATAAAATTTGTGAGAAAGCAAAGCTCGATACTTCGCGTAAGATAAATGATCTTTCCCAGGAAGAATTAAACGAACTTCGTCTTATTCTGGAAAATGATTATAAGGTAGAAGGCAGGCTTCGTACAGAAATTGCATTAAACATCAAACGCCTAATGGATATTGGCTGTTACAGGGGCTTGCGTCACCGTAAAGGACTCCCTCTGCGCGGACAGCGTACAAGAACCAATGCCCGTACAAGAAAAGGCAAAAAGAAAACCGTTGCCGGTAAGAAGAAGTAATAGTGATAATTTCAAAACCCATTTGGGTGTTGATATTAAATTTGGAGGATTGAGTGGCTAAAGCATCTGGCACCAGCAAAAAGAGAAAAGAAAAAAAATCCGTATATGAAGGGAATATTTATATTCAGGCAACCTTCAATAATACAATAGTTACCATAACTGACCTTATGGGTAATGCTGTTTCCTGGGCCAGCTCCGGAGGGCTTGGTTTTAGGGGTGCAAAGAAATCCACTCCCTTTGCCGCACAGACTGTTACAGAAACAGCAGCACAGAAAGCCATGCAGGTAGGTCTTAGAGAAGTTCATGTTTATGTAAAGGGCCCTGGCATTGGCCGCGAATCTGCAATAAGGCAGCTGGGTGTTTTGGGTATAAAGGTAAAATCTATTAACGATGTTACACCGATTCCGCATAATGGCTGTAGGCCACGGAAAACCCGCCGTATTTAATACGGTGTGCGTATATAGCAAGGAGAGAGGCAGATGGCTAGATATACTGGTCCTGTATGCCGGCAATGCCGGGCTGAACAGAAAAAACTGATGCTCAAAGGGGATCGCTGTAAAAGTGATAAATGCCCCATTAACAAAAAACGTCCCCAGCCAGGCAAGGACCCTAAAGGCCGTGTAGGAAAAAGTTCTGACTACGGTATTCAGCTTCGCGAAAAGCAGAAGCTTAAACGAATTTACGGGATGCAGGAAAAGCAGTTTAGTCTGTTTTTTGAAAGGGCTCTTCGTATGCCCGGGATTACCGGTGAAAATCTTTTTACACTGCTGGAGCGCCGTCTTGATAATGTGGTTTACCGTTTAAGGTTTGCAACAAGCCGCAGCCAGGCCCGCCAAATTGTGCTGCATGGTCATGTGCTTGTAAATGGCAGGCGTGTAAACATTCCTTCTTACCTTGTAAGACCGGAAGATACAATTGAAATCGGAGAGTCAAGCAAAAATCTTTTGATAATTAAAGAGGCTCTCAGGGAATTTGGCAAATCAGGTGTAATGCCCTGGCTTTCTCTTGATCCGGATACAATGAAAGGAAAGTTCCTTGCAAACCCGCGCCGCAGTGATATAACTGACCTTGCGGATATCAGGGAACAGATGATTGTTGAATTATATTCTAAATAGGGGGGATATTAATGGCGCGCAAGAACCTTCTTAAAGGATTCAAACGTCCAAAAGGAATTACCTTTGAGCATGGCGAGTTAACATCAGATTACGGCAAATTTATTGCTGCTCCCTTTGAACCTGGATTTGGTACAACTGTAGGAAATACCCTTAGACGAATTTTACTCTCTTCGATCCAGGGTTATGCAATTACCGCAATAAAAATAACTTCCTATGATACAGACGGTGTAGCACGTAACATTTCCAGTGAATTTGAAACAATTCCCAATATTGCTGAAGATACAGTGGAATTTATAAATAACCTCAAACAAATACGTTTAAAACTTACAGGCGATCTGGAACAGGATGTCCTTCTTTATGAATGGTCAGGTAAGGGAGAAATTAAATCAAGTGACCTGTCGCGCATTGGACAGGTTGAAGTCATGGGAGAACCAATACACATTGTGACTCTTATGGATAATGCCAAGCTTGATGTTGAAGTTCAGATAGAACTTGGCAGGGGATATATTCCGTCTGATGACAACAACCGCATTATAGAAATAATAGGCACCATTCCAATGGATGCAATTTTTTCTCCTGTAAAGAAAGTCAAGTTTATGGTTGAACCCACACGTGTCGGACAACGCAGCGATTATGACAAACTTGTACTAGAAATATGGACTGACGGCACCATAAAACCTGACGATGTTTTGGCCGAAGCTGCCAAAATTGCAAAAGAACATTTTTCTGTTTTTATAAATTTTGATGAAAATAATTTTGGCACAGATGATGAGTTCAGCGAAGATGATGACAGGATACGTCAAATTTTAAATACACCTGTTGAAATACTTGAATTGTCTGTACGTTCATCAAATTGTCTTAAAAACGCCAATATAAAAACCATTGGTGATTTAACAAGGAAAACCGAAGATGATATTGCCAAGACCCGCAATTTTGGCAAGAAATCCCTGCAGGAAATAAAAGAAAAACTTAAAGAAAGGAATTTAGGTCTGGGCATAACAGATCTTAATATGCTTAAAAATGCAGTAAGGGTTAGTTCCCAAAAGGATAATGAAGATGAAGCATAGGAGAGGATTTAATCCCCTTGAACGTACATCCGCTCACAGGAAGGCTTTGCATAGAAGTATGGTTACTTCTCTTTTCCGGCACGAAAGGATAAGAACTACAAAAGCAAAAGCCCTTGCAATCCGAAGGTCTGCGGAAAAACTTATTACAAGGGCAAAAGTTGATTCAGTTCATAATCGGCGTATTGTTTCTGCCCGTCTTTATGATGAAGCAATGGTTGCAAAACTTTTTACAGATATTGCTCCAAGAATGAAGGAAAGGCCAGGCGGTTATACCCGTATTTTAAAAATGGGACTGCGGCAGGGAGATGCAGCGGAAGTTGTTATTCTTGAATTGGTTGATTACAAGCTTGATACTGGCGATACTGACAAAAAAGCCAAGAAAAAAGCTGCCAAGGAAAGCAAAAAAGAGGCTCCCAAAGAAAAGAAAAAAACTTCTGTAAAAGAGGAGAAGTAATATAATGGCAAAACCCCACAGAGGTAAAAGTATAAGGGAACTGGCTTCCCGTGGCCGAGGCGTTTGTCCGCTTTGTAATAGAATTAGAGTTAAACTTCTTTATGAACAGGATGCAGGAGAAGCAAAAATAAAAATATGCAAGATATGCAGGGCAGCTGTCAAAAATGGAAAAAAAACCATAACAGTAACTGCTTCAGCAAGCAAAGCTGAACCAGTAGCTGCTGCTGAATCAACTGTTGCCGCGCCTGTTGAGCCAGCTGCTGCTGCCGAGCCTGTTGCTGCTGAACCAGCTGCCGCTGCCGAGCCTACACCAGCTGAACCTGAAGCAACTGCCGAGGCTGAAGAAGCACCTGCTACAGAACCAGCTGCAGATACAGCTGAAGCCGAGTAGTTATCCCGGGAATCTGGCGCTAATAACACGAGCTTGACCAGACAGGTCATTATAGCAATTACATTCCCTAAAACCCGCATCATTCAATATTTTTTTGATCTCAGGCATTTGTTCACTATCAGCTTCCATAATTAGGATGCCGCCAGGAAGCAGGTATTGCATAGAGTCTTTAATTATCCGGCGTATAAGATCAAGACCGTCTTTCCCGCCATCAAGCGCTATCCTTGGTTCTCTTTGTACTTCCAGGTCAAGGGATTTTATTTTTTGTGAACACACATAGGGCGGATTAGTTATGATCATGTCAAAATAACCATTTATACTGTTAATTTTTATATTATTGAATAGATCACTTTGTAAAAAGTTTATGTGTAAATGGTGACTGTCACCATTTTTACGCGCAATGGCAAGGGCTTTTTTTGATATATCAGCTGCCCATACTTCCAGCAGTGGTTGTTTGTGTTTTATTGCTATGGCAATGGCGCCTGATCCTGTGCATAAGTCAAGGACTTTGGCATTTATGTTTTTAAGCAGTTCAAGACCTTTTTCTACAAGTATTTCTGTTTCAGGCCTTGGAACAAGTACATTTTTATTTACGATAAAATCAAGGCCATAAAACTCTTTGTGTCCGGTTATATAGGCAATACATTCACCGTTAAGCCTGCGTTTTAAAAGCCTTTGATATTTTAAAAAAAAATGTTTTGATAATATTTTATTCCCGTCTGTAATTAATTTTGTTTTATCAATATCAAGCAAATGACACAAAAGCAAAGAAGCATCTAAAGAAGGAGTTTTGACATTGTCACAGAGAAGGCTTTTGGCTTTTATAAAGGCATTGTTAATCGTCATTGTCAAAAATATGTTTTATGATGCGCTTGCTTCTGCAGAACCTGTTTTAAGTATTTCTTCTTTTGCAGAGAACTTTAAGGCATTAAAAATTTCTGCTGCCTCACCTTCCAAAATCCTGTCCAGCTTGTAAAGGACAAGTCCTATCCTGTGATCTGTTACGCGGTTATCCGGGAAATTATATGTTCTTATGCGTTCTGAACGGTCGCCGGAACCCACCTGACTTTTCCTTGCTTCTGAGCGTGCTGTTGCTGCTTTTGCTTCTTCCATTTCAAAGAGTCTTGCGCGCAGTATACGCATTGCCTTGGCTTTGTTTTTTATCTGGCTTTTTTCATCCTGACAATGCACTGTTATCCCGCTTGGCAGATGCACTATCCTTACAGCAGAGTCTGTTGTGTTAACGCTCTGACCGCCTGGCCCGCCTGCGCGCATTACGTCTATTCTTAATTCTTCTGGTTTTATGTTTATTTCTGTTTCATCTGCTTCCGGTAGTACTGCAACAGTTACAGCTGACGTATGTATGCGGCCAGAAGACTCTGTTGCAGGCACCCTCTGAACCCTGTGTACGCCTGATTCATAACGCAGGTTTTCGTAAACATTTTTACCGCTTATGGAAAACACTATTTCCTTTATACCGCCTATGCCTGTTTCATTTAAATTCATAATTTCAAACTTCCAGCCCAGGGTTTCTGAAAACTTTGAATACATGCGAAAAAGATCAGAGGCAAATAGCGCTGCCTCTTCTCCGCCTGTTCCTGCCCTTATCTCCATGATTATATTTTTTTCGTCCAGCGGGTCTTTTGGTATAAGCAGGAACTTTAATTTGTCTTCAAGGTCTTTTAGATTGACTTCAAGTGTCTTTAATTCTTCCCTTGCCATTTCTTTAAATTCTGTGTCTTTTTCATCCTGAATAAGTTGTTTTGCGTCTGTAATCTGAGCAGTAATTGTATTTATACTGTCATTGATAGTATGTATCTCGTTTAAATATGAATATTCCTTCATAACTTCGCGGTATTTATTATTATCCTGAGCCAGATTAGGATCCTCAATCAATTTTGAGATTTCTTCATAGCGCCGCAGCAGGGAATCCAGTTTTTCATTCTTCATTCCATGATAATAGCAAAAATATGCTTTTACTGCTATACTTTATTTAATATGAATGTTATGGGATTGCTTAAAAATTTTACGGATAAAATCCTGTCAGGAACTGATAAGGTTTTAGAGCAAGTTCCTCCTGAAAAAAGACAGCTATCCATAATTGGTTTTGGTATTATAATATTATTGATTGTTTTTGTTTTTTTTATTGCAGTATTTGGACGGGGCAGGCGTGAACAGGCAGTTGATGATGTTATTTTTACAGCTCCCTTAATACCGCATGATGAATTGTTTTATTCTGCAGAGCCTGATTTTGTTCCGCGGCTTTTACTGGAGCGGGAACCAAGGGATATTTGGACAGTCCAGGATATTATTCCATTTTGGCAGGATCCCAGACAGGGTCTTGAAGAACAGTGGCAAAATGAAGCAAGGTTGATTATAGACAGGTTTATGGAAGGTATTAATTGAAAGTATTTATAAGACTCCTGGGTTTGTTATCTCTTTTTTTGATTTTTGCTTTTTCCTGTGCGACAACAGATGATGCTTTACTGGAGCAGTTGGCTCAGGTTCCGTCAGAACAAGTTCCGGAGGAACAGCTTCCTACAGACCAGCTTACTGCAGAACAAGTAACAGCAGAGCAATTATTTACAGAGCAAATCTCAGGCCAGGAATCTCTCCCTGCAGAAGCTCCTCAAGTTATTATTATCGAAGACCCTGATACAGAGCTGCCAATAGAACTCTCAGAGCCTTTTTTCCTTATGCCGGAAACTCATATTCTTATGCCGGAACCGGATGACACGCTTTTAAGCCTTTTGCCAGAACCCTCTTTGCCAGAGATTTTTACTCAAGACACTGCTGATATTGAGCCAATGCCCGAAGACATTCCTGTTATAACCCAGCCTGACATACCCCGCGAACAGCCTGTGTATACCGAGCCTCCTCAGCCTCCTTTGTTCCTGCGCCCCCCAGAGCAAGAGACTCCTATTGCACCCCGCGAGCAGATCACAATGCCAATAGAACCTTTACCGGAACAGCCTTCAAGAATAATACCTTCTCCTTCTGAAGAAGTAATAGCTTTTTCGCGTGTTGTAAGGGCTACATTAGGCCAGCTTGTAGAGATTCCTTTCCGCGGAACAGGCTGGGTGTTTTTGGGAGAGATAGGCTCGCGCCGCGGCATTACATTTGACTCCCGCAGGCTTGATGACGAAGGCCAGAGCTTTATATTCCGCACAGAGACTCCAGGTACTTATGTGCTTAGGTTTTACAGACAGGACTTTATAAGGGATTTTGTCATAAACGATCATGTGCAGG
>Ga0099364_10012865_pt1 | contig 11254 bp, 10 predicted proteins | sample TergutTh196P3_FD_73070 | JGI IMG/M metagenome (GOLD analysis project Ga0099364, IMG submission 73070) | Microcerotermes parvus P3 segment gut microbial communities from Pointe-Noire, Republic of the Congo - Th196 P3 | ecosystem: Host-associated > Arthropoda: Insects > Digestive system > Gut ... | reverse complement strand
TACTTTGTTTAAAATTCCCAGGGATTTAACAGATTAATCCCCTCGATCCCTTCAAAATCTTTTGTATTTTGAGTAACAAGAATCAAGTTATGTAATAAGGTTGTTGCGGCAATCAGTGAATCCGCAATAGAAAGAGTTCTTTTTGTTCTGGCTTTCATTCTTCCCCATTCCAGAGACAACTCTGTGTCTATTGTGATGATACGGTTTTTAAACATTTCCGGTATTTTTTTATATACCAATATTGAAAGTTCGTGTTTTTTCCTGCTTACAGGAAGTCTTTCCACACCGTAGCACATTTCCCCAATTGTAATGACTGAAATATAAAAATCTTCCAATGGTAATGATTCTATGAAAGTCTTTACATTTTGATTGTACTGAAGTTTACTCATTTCGGATAATACATTGGTGTCCAATAAGTAGTTCATAAATCGATTTCTCGCATTTCTTCAGGGTACCTTGGAGGCAGTTCCAATTCCACACCATATAGAGGAGAATTTTGGAAAAACTCAAAAAGCGATTGCTTTGGGGTAACCAGTTCTTTGTATTCCTTGTTGGAAAGAACAACTGCGGCTTCTTTTCCGTGAACCGTAATAATTTGCGGCTTTAAAGCAGATGCTTTTACCAATTCACTTAGCATGGCTTTTGCCTCCTGTAATTGCCAAACGTTTTTTCTTTTGGTTTTTAACGCCTGTGTCATATAATCTTTTCCCTAATATTAAAATATAGTCTGACTAGTATAACTATAATATTTTTTTCAACTTTTATCAAGGATAATGATCATTTTTGCTTTATACTTGGTATAATGCATAAAAATATACATAGCATTAAACCCCCAAAAACACAATCTATAAAATATGCCGGTTCAAAATTAAAATTATTGCCGTATATCTTATCCATGTCCAAAAGTGCGTGCGCCGATGCTAACACCATGGTCTTTGACGGATTTTCTGGCTCTACCCGAGTTAGTCAGGCGTTTGCAAAAAGCGGATTTACTGTTTATGCAAATGATACGGCGCCTTATTCCAAAATATTTAACACTGCCTTTTTGCTGAACAAAAAACCCGCCAAAAGTTATCAGCCGTTAATAGATCACTTAAATGCGCTAGAGCCTGTCGACGGCTGGTTTTCAGAAAATTATGGCGGCGATTGTTTCAACAATAATTCTAGCAGTGAAGATGGGTTAAAAAAACCGTGGCAAAAAAAGAATACCCGCAAACTGGATGCAATACGGCAGGAAATTGATAAAATAAATCTTGACGAAGTAACCAGAGCGGTTGCCCTTACAAGTTTAATTTTCGCATTGGATAAAGTTGACAGTACACTCGGGCATTTTGCCTCATACCTTAACAAATGGTCGGCGCGTTCACATAATGAAATGAAATTGAAAGTGCCGGATTTATGGATTAATCAAAACAGCCATGTTGTAATGAATAACGATGTCTTTGAAGCAATACAATTGCTTCCAAAAGATATTTCCATCGCCTATTTTGATCCCCCCTATGGCTCAAACAATGAAAAGATGCCGCCTTCGCGAGTTCGTTATGCGTCATATTACCATATCTGGACAACAATTTGCCTTAACGACAAGCCGCAGCTTTTTGGCAAAGCAAAACGTCGCACCGACACTTCAGATATAGTTGCGGGTTCAGTATTTGAAGATTTCAGGAAAGGTGAATCCGGCAAATTTATTGTAATTGAGGCAATTGAAAAATTAATCAAGGAAACACATGCAAAATATATTATACTGTCTTACAGTTCCGGCGGCAGGGCAACCGCAAATGAATTAAACGATGTTTTGAATTCTTATGGGCAGATAATCGAAGTAAATAAAATTGATTACAAAAAAAATGTTATGGCAAAAATGAAGTGGACTAATGACTGGATTAATAACACAAATGAAAAAAATTATGAATATCTTTTTTTGTTACAAAAATTTTAATAGAACATATATTGAATGCTATCTTATGCTATTACAGTATCTTCAATAATGACAGACAGATCCCGTCCGCCATAAACAACTCTTACAATATTTACAACGGAATTGTCAGCGTCAACAAGATAAAACATCAGGTGTTTTCCAATAACAACAAACCGCAGATCCATCGTGCGCAACCTTTCATCGTGATGATATGGATACATATAAGGGTTTGTACTTATTAGTGAAATTTTTTGGTTGATCGTATCAAAAAAACGTTCAGCAGCCTGCGGGTTGCACAACTCTTGGCTTAAGTAATCAATAATGCTATCTATATCGTCATACGCCTGCTGTGATAATTTAACCTCGAAATCCATGTTTTTCTCGCAGTTGCGCCATTGCAATATCGGCTGTGATTACCTTTCCATTTTTAATTTGTTGAATTCCAACATCCAGTTTTTCGTATAAATCCTTTACGTTATGTGTTGTAACATTTTCTTTTAACTGTGGAATTTTAACATCGAAAGGCAAGCCTCCGACCAAACTGATTTGATGTAAAAGTATATTAACCGCCTCAGATATGGACAATCCGAGTACGCCTAAGGTATTTTCTGCACGAGACTTTACGTTCCCGTTAACTTGTATGTGTAATGTTTCATTTCTTGACATATACTACCACCATAAAAAACTGTATCACACCTTTTAAGGAAGTGCAATAAACTTTTTATGCTGTTTTTAAATGACTGAATGAAAGCACCTGACCACAAAATCTTAGTGATCAGGTGTCTTAAACATCTTACCGATTAAAATCGTCAATGACTGCATTAAATCTTGGCATCCAAGCTTCAAGTATCTGCGAAGGATCTATACTTCCACGACCATCTCTGAATTCAATTATAAATTCATCAAATAATGGTGGGTAGTCAAGAATAAGAACAAAGTCCCTGGGAGTAAGATATCGCACATCCCTTGACATTACGACAGTATCGGTAACATCGCGGAAGTTACTGGAAGCCCAATAATGTCCAGAAAACCAGTCGGTATGGATGGGTGAAAACCACATTTCGGCTGCTTTTAAGATAACATCAACTTCTTCGGCTGTGAAGAGATTGGGGATAACATAAACATCGTCTATGGCATCCATGCGAAGCTGAGCGGATCTTGGACCTCTTGGAGGTAGTACGTACCCGTTGTTAAAATCCACCTGGCCTTTTCTCCATTCAGGATCAACAGTCATGGCAACTTGTTGGTGATAGAAAGCTTCCCAGTTTTGCCCCCAGTAATATTCGGGAGTTGTCATTACAAGACCTTCATTGATTAACTGATTGTAGAAGTTAAGAGCTTCAATAACCGCAGGAGAGTTAACTGCGCTTGTGGCTCTGCCCTGAGCGTCAAATGTTACAAAGTTTCCGCCGTTTCCGTAAATAAGCCCTTTAATAAATTCACGGGCATCGTCGCAGTGGATTGCATAAATGTCTGTAACACCGTCCTCGTCTGTATCGCGGGTTAATCTTCTGCAAAGATCAAGGAATGTGTCCCATGTCCAGTTATTGTTAGTTTGTAGATCATAAATGTAACCCGAACTCAAACCAATAGCTGTCAAATGATCTATGTTAAAGAATACCATTCCTTGCCCCCAAGTATCATTGGGAAGCCCGTAATGCCAGCCGTAAGTTTTACCGCCTAAGGTCATAAAATCCTGTACAAGGACGTTATACATCGGAACTCTGTAAGCTACAGGTTGGCGGTTGTTAAAATTAACTGCACTGCTATCACCAACAGGATATAAAAGCCCTTGCTTGTACAATGTAAATGCCATAGCTGCAGAAACTTCATAGATCTGGTAGGTTTTATTACCTGCTATTATGTTGTCTATAACCATTGGAAGGTAATCATTCAATTTTGACAACTCAACTACCTGAAACGTAAATCCTTCATCCCTTAAAAGATTAGTCCTGTAGTTAAGATACCTTTCTTCATCGAAATTTCCAGCCTCAAAGGTTTCAACATTATAAGTTGGATGCTTAAAATCTGTTCCCCATGACGCGACAGTGATGTTCGCCCCTCTGACTGAAACATCTTGATTTCCGGGATCGCCGTCTGTCGGACAGGCTGCCATTGCTAATAGGGTTGAGATCGTCAATACTATTACCAAACAGCGTCTCATGTTTGTTTTCATTTAATAATTCTCCTTTATTAGTTTGAAATATATGTTACCTTGTAATATGTATATATTTTACTATTTTTACACATATAATAAGGAGTTGTCAATAGAATATAACATAAAATGTGATAAATAACAAATTTTTTTACATATTACAAGGTTGAAACCTCATCTGGTATACTACACTCTTAATTTGATGACAAACATAAAGGTTATATTCGGAGCAAATGTCAAATATTACAGAAAAAAACAAAATCTAACTCAGGAGCAGTTGGCTGAAAAACTGGAGATAACAACCAAACATTTAAGTACTATTGAAACCGGTACAAATTTTGTTTCTGCAGACCTCTTGGAAAAAATAACAAGACAATTTCTTGTATCAGCTTCTGCACTTTTTTATTCAAACGAAGAAGTTTTTTCCGATGACAGTTTTTTTGGAAAGATTGACCAAATAATAGATAGTGAGTGTTCAAGGATATCCAGTACAATAAAAACACAGATCAGATCTATAAAATGTGAATAAACTTAATCCGAACTTCTCATTCATCTGTTATTTCAACTGTCTTATTTTGATGTCCAGACCGTATCGGTCTTAGTTGTTTTTCTGTTACTTTTTTAGGATCATTTACACCAATGGGAAGTTCTCTGCCTTCTTCTGGCGGGACATCTTCTTCTTCAAATTTTCCGTCTGCGTCCCATAATTCACTCTGTGATGCAGGTGTGCTAACAAGAGCAAGTTCTTCATTTTCAAGGCGCACAGCGATTAGCTTTGTAACGCCTGACTCTTCCATTGTGATGCCAAGCAGCGTACCTGCGCCTGTTACAGTTTTTTTGTTGTGGGTGATTATTATAAACTGGCTTGAATCGCTGAATTCTTTTAGTAGTTGGACAAAGCGCCCTACGTTTTGTTCGTCGAGGGCTGCATCAATTTCGTCCAACAGGCAAAAGGGGCTTGGTTTTACCATGTAGGTTGCGAACAGAAGCGCGACTGCCGTCATTGAACATTCGCCGCCCGAAAGCAGGCTTAAATGTTCAAGTTTTTTTCCCGGCGGCTGCGCAAGAATCTCGATGCCAGATTCAAGTACATGGTTCGGGTCGGAAAGACGAAGTTCTGCGCGTCCTCCGCCAAAAAGACGGCGGAACATGTTGTGAAAATTTTTCTTAATGCGGTTGTATGTGTCAAGAAAAAGCTTTGAAGATTCCTGACGGATTTCCAGCGTTAGATCTTCCAGATCTTTTCTTGCTTTTTCCAAATCCGCCATCTGGCTGCTTAAGAACTCGTAGCGTTGTTTTGTTTCTGCGAATTCCTCCGGCGCCATTAAGTTTACAGGTCCAAGCTCTTTCATTTTTGCGCGGGAAGCTGCAAGTTTTTCGCGGAGTATTGCAGGCGCTGTTGTGATTGTATAGATGCGTTCTTCGTATTCCAGAAGATCCCGTGAGTGAGTCTCGCGGAAATTTTCCTGAATGTTTTTTATTTCCATTTCCGACTGAACAAGTTCAAGGTGAATTTTATCAAGAGCTTCCTGCACTTTGGATAACTCTGTCATGCGCTTGTTGATGGTTTCTTTTTTTCCTGCAACATTGTCGTTTCTTTTGCGGATATCTTTTTCGAGTTTTTCAAGTTCCGCTGTGTATGCGGATGTTTTTTCTTCTATGATGGTAATTTCTTTGTGGATAAAATTTGTCCGCATGTCAATTTCTTCCAGCCTTTTGCGGTAAAGGGAAAGCTCGTCGCGGATTGTTTTTAAATGCCCCTCTTGCCCGGAAAGCTCGCGGCGGATGAGCCGAGCCTGTTCTTCTGCAGATTGAGCGCGGGCGTTTAAATGCGCGCGGTTTACTTTCATGTTTTCCAGTGTTGCGCGGTATTCATCGATTTTTGCTTTTAGTTTTACATTTTCTTCGTGCAGGTTTTTTATTTGCTGTCTGCGTTCTTCGATGTTGTCTTTTGCGCTTCTGATTTGCGCGTCCAGCGTACGTTTCTTTGTGATGATCCCTTCCGGTGCAAGGAATTCGTCAATAAACGACGCTGAGTGTTCGCGGTAATTGTTAAACAACTCTACAGCTTTATCCGCTAAACCTGCAGCTTCCGCTAAACCTGTAGATAGATTTTCTGTAATTCGCCCGACTTCGGCTGCATCAATACTGCCCGAAGCCGCCGTTATGGTTGTAAGATCGCGGGTCAGCGCATCCTTTCCTGCAAGAACAGTATGAAGGCGGCTTAAGATTTCGGTTAACGCTTGTTCGGTATTTCGCCGTTCTGCCGACGAATATCCTGCTTTTTTTAAACCAGCGTCTAGTTCAGCGACAATGTCGTCTGTAATTTTTGCAAGTTCTTCTTCTAAAACGACAAGTTGTTTATAAATATTTTGAACATCATCTTCGGCTCTTATTGCATCTTTTTCGTTCTCGTTGATCCGCGATGCTGCAAGCTGGATGTTTTCTTCAAAGGCGCGTATGTTTTCCTCGATACTTTCGCATTGTTTGCGAAGATCGGCAACAGCAGCATCCTGCGCCGCAGCGTCTTGATTTAACTCTGTAATTTTTTCTAATACATGTTTTTCGCGTTCTTCGTTCTGCCCGATCATCATTTTGTTTTCGCCGCGCTGTTCGTTGAAAAGGCGCACCTCATTTTCGCGCGCGTTTTTTTCAAGGGCAAGACCGTAAATATTTTTCTGCAGTTCTACAAGCCGCGCGCCCATGGAGTTAACTTCGTCCATGTTCGCTTCAAGGGCTTTATTTTCGGCTTCCATCTCCGCGCGGATTCTATCGCGGTCTGCAGTTCTTAGCCTTAGTTTTTCGTTTTTTTCGTCTTTGTCGTATCTAAACTGTTTTAGTTTTAAAAGTTGAATATCAAGCTCATAATTAAAAATTTCATCGCGGAGGGTGCGGTATTTTATCGTTTTTTCCGATTGAACTTTTAGGGAGTCGTGGGATCGTTTTACCTCGTTTAGGATTAGCTCAACCTGATGCATGTTTTCTTCTGTTTTTGCAAGGTTGCGTTTTGCCTCTGCGCCGCGTTCTTTATAGCGAGTGATGCCGGCCGCTTCTTCAAAAAGGTAGCGTCTTTCTTCCGGTTTTGATGAAAGTATCTGATCGATTTTGCCCTGTTCCATAACAGAGTAAGCAGCCTTGCCTATTCCTGTGTCCCAGAAAAGTTCACGAATGTCTTTAAGCCGCACCTGTAAGCCATTGATAAAATATTCACTTTCTCCTGAACGGTAGAGCCGCCTTTTAATTTCAATCTCGGGCATATCCATTGGAAGCAGCCCTGTCTCGTTCGCTATACAGAGAACTACTTCTGCAACATTAAGGGGTTTGCGGGTTTCTGTCCCGCTGAATATAACGTCTTCCATTTTGTCGGCGCGCAGGGATTTAATTGCATGCTCGCCCAAGACCCATTTGACAGCGTCAACGACATTAGATTTGCCGCATCCGTTGGGACCAAGTAAAGCGGTAATTCCATTATTAAATTCAATTTCCGTGCGATCTGCAAAAGATTTAAAGCCGAAAATAGTAAGACGTTTAAGAAACATAAGTTACTCAATATACCATAAAAGAGATGCTTAGTAAATTAGTAAAATTCTAAGCGCTTAGAATTGTCCTTCCTTCATAAACCCGGAGGATAGACGTTCAAGCAGAGTGTCAACTTGTTTTCTGCTCTGTAAATTGTAATTTTCCAGCGGTCCCAATTCTATTTGATCAAAGCTGATGTTGTCGTTTTCGTACTCGCAAAAAATATTGGCAAGATAAACTGCATCCACAAGGTCTCTGCAATCCGGCGGTGCGGAGTCGGGATCGTGATGAAAACGAATTGTTGTAACCAGCCTGTCGGGGAAGTTCCATTTTTCTGCAATCAATGCGCCAAGTTCTGCATGGTTCATTCCAGCGGAAAGATCCTCAAAAGTTGATGCAGGAAGGTTTTTGTCTGAACAGAAAGTCCGAATCTTTGTTAACAAATCGGGGTGTACGCTGGAGAAAATTATCTTTCCCATATCATGCAAAATTCCGCCGACATAAACATCATCCAAAAGATTATTGTCGCGTTTAAAATTCTTAACAAGATTAAATGCATAAAACGCTGTTTTATATGAATGTTCCCAAAGCTTCTTTTTATCAATTGTATCATCGCCAAGAATTTTCTGCGTTCCGTATGAATAGAGCAAATTCTTTATGCCTTTAATACCAATCAATTTTACAGCTTCCGAAATATTATCCACTTTTTTAGAAAGCATATATTGGGCGGAATTAACAATTTTTAACAAGTCTGCGGTCAGCGCGGGATCCATCGAAATTTGCCTTGCTATTGCCGGCATATCTGAACCCGGGTCTGAAATAAGTTTTTGAACCAACATAATATTTTCTGGGAATTGCGGAAGACCGTGTATGTTTCTTACAATTTCTTCCGAAAGAATAGAAAAATTTTCAACGATAGTTTTGTCAAGAGGAATTGAAATACTGGTGATGGTATTTTTTTCAGTTGATTTTATACAGAACGCTTCATCATCAAGACCAATTTTTCTCAGCATTAAAACTAAAATAACTAATCCAAGACCCGCCCCTTCTGTATCATCCAGAACCTGAGAAAGAGCGTCTTCCAGACTTTTGAACTGTCTGGATCTTGCCATTTTGTCTTGAATACGAAGCTGTTCCATTTTTGTTATTTTTACATTGTTGTGTATTTCAATAATGATTGTATTTCTCTTTATCTGCAGAACGACTTTTATATGAAGCCCTCTTTCTTTTTGTAATTTAAGATAATGAGAAATATTGGTTATAGTTTCTTCTTTGAATGTTTCCATTCCAATTTTATAATCACCATCATCGTTAATGTTCAAACCGCGTTCAATAAAAAATACACGTTTTGTATTTGCTTTTTTTGCATTTACAACAAGTTCCTGTACACAATATACAATATAATCTTTTAGTTTTAATTGATCCATCTGGCGTAAAAATGCATCAATAACCTGTTCGATATATGCTTCAATTTCTTTTGGAAGAGTGTATGTCGTAATTGTAAGAGGAAGCCCGGATTGTATAGCCTTTTTTATTTTTTCTTCATCTACTACCAGTTCGGGAGTTTTTACCATAATAAATTTACCATCCTTTTTTGTTAATATAATCATATTGGTTATTTGCTAATAATTCAAGGTGTTTTTAATTATTTTCTCTGCAACCGCATAACAAGTTGTCAGGTCAAAATGACACAGTTTATTGTAAGTTTTTGCTGCATGTGCCATATTGTCCGGTTTATAAACCAAAAACATATGTTTTATACAAAAAAGTGAATAAAATAACAAGGTTTTTTAAGTTATTTAGTTTTAATCCGCTTGGCACAGTTTTTGCTAGATAATAAATATAATTAAGGAGGACGATATGAATGAAAGGACAAATGGAAAGTCAAAAACAAGTAATCTTTCGATATATTTTAAGGAAATTAACAAAATTCCAATACTCACCAGAGAAGAAGAAAGAGAGGTTGCACAACTAGCAGCAGCCGGAGATATGGCGGCAAGAGAAAAACTTGTCAACTCTAATCTTCGCTTTGTTGTAAGCGTTGCAAAAAAATTTCAAGGGCTTGGACTGCCGCTTGATGATCTGATCAGCGAAGGAAATGTTGGTCTTTTGAACGCAGTTGATCGCTTTGATGTAAATAAAGGTTTTCATTTTATTTCATACGCAGTGTGGTGGATCCGCCAGTCGATAATGAGCGCTCTTTGTGAAAAAACCAGAATGATCCGGCTTCCGGTAAACCGTGCAACAGATCTTGTTAAAATTGAAAAAGCAAGAAAAATTATCAAGGCGGAACAATCAACAGATGAAGAAATTGATGAAATTGCAAGCCTCTTAGGAATGGAAAAAGATCGTGTTTCTGACATAATCAACATATCAAAAGAAATTGTTTCACTCGAAAATCCGGTATCTAATGACGGTCTTTTAATGTTAAAAGATTCTATCGAAGATACACAGTATTCATCTCCGTACAAGGAAGCGGAAAAACAAACAATGGAAGAAGACATCGAAGTTGTTTTGGATACTTTGGATAAAGATGAAGCGGAAATTATCCGTTATCATTACGGTCTTGGTAAAAGAAAACCAATGTCATTAAAAGAAATCGGAATGCACTACAACCTTAGCAAGGAACGCATCAGGCAGATTGAAGAAAAAGCTCTCTCAAGACTGCGGAACCCCAAAAGGATGAACAGACTTCAAGCTTATGTAGCATAAGCATAATATGCTTTAGCATAATAAGCTTAAGATAATGTTAAACAAAAGAGAGAGAAATGCAATATGATTGATTATGACAATCAAGAGTTGCTGCTGGAGCAACCTGATCCGCTGACTGATGCTTTAAAAAGATTGTTCGGTCTTTCTTACTTGTTTCCTTATCAGAGGCTTGTAATTACCAACATACTTCAGGCTGCCGGGTGTGATATTACACATAGTATATTTCCACCCGGCACGCCAATTGAAAATAAATTTAACACCGTGCAGAAAGAAGAACAATCGGATTATGGAACCTTAGGAAAACAGATAGTTATTCTGCCAACAGGCGCGGGTAAATCTCTGTGTTTCCAGTTTCCTGCGATGTTGATTGACGGGATAACTCTTGTCATTTATCCAATTTTATCGTTAATGGCGGATCAGGAACGGAGGCTAAAAGAACGCGGTTTTAACCCTGTAATTATCAGGGGAGGACAGACAAAAGAAGAACGCAACGAAATTTGGCATAACCTTAACCCTGCTGCAAATTCTAACGGTCAGGCAGTAAAAATTATCATCGCAAATCCGGAGGTTCTTCTTACACCTCAAGTGGAAGAACAGTTAAAAAATATAAGCATAAAACATGTAGTGATTGATGAAGCGCATTGCGTCAGCGAATGGGGAGAAAGCTTTCGTCCAAGCTATCTTGAAATTGGAAAAATTATTGAACGGTTAAACCCGCCTCTTGTTACAGCTTTTACTGCAACTGCAAGTTCTCCGGTTTTGGAAAAAATAAAAAATTATATTTTTGGCGACTCAGAAGCTCATCTTATAATGGGAAACCCTGACAGACCGAATATTACATATACTGCAAAAGGCTGCATTAACCGCGATTTAACGGTACGCGATCTTTTAATAAGCAACGAGCGCCCTGCAATTGTATTTTGCTCTTCACGCCCCGGAACAGAAAAACT
>Ga0099364_10012864_pt1 | contig 11256 bp, 8 predicted proteins | sample TergutTh196P3_FD_73070 | JGI IMG/M metagenome (GOLD analysis project Ga0099364, IMG submission 73070) | Microcerotermes parvus P3 segment gut microbial communities from Pointe-Noire, Republic of the Congo - Th196 P3 | ecosystem: Host-associated > Arthropoda: Insects > Digestive system > Gut ... | reverse complement strand
TTTAAGAGCCGGATTTAATTTCGGCCCATCAAGAACATTCTCCCAAAACATTGTTTTTAATCCAGAAATTGGCGAGTTAACTACCTTTACTTCCAATCTCAATCTGGGAAACTTCGGTGCGAATTTTTCTGCATCCTATGCCAGGCCTTATGAATTTGTAGAAAATGCAACTGGTGGAAACATATGGCGGCTCATGCCTGACTCCATATTTGCTGCCCGGAACTTGAGTTTTAACTATAGCTATAATTTTAATAGAAGCAATCTCTGGGATAACCGTCTTACATTTGGATATAACTTTAGTACAGGCCTGATATTTGATCTGCAGCGTTATACAAACTCCAGCTTAAACTTTAGTATGGGCATAAGCGTTAATATTAGCAATTTTCTGGGCCTTTCATTTTCTGCAACATCTGCTAATAATGTGATGTTTCAATACTTCCAGAATCTGCCTTTTTTCAACCTCCCGGAACAGCTCTACCCAGGGCAGGAGACAAACATCTTTGTGGATTTATTTAACTCTTTCAGGTTTGGCAGGGAGGATCTTAGAAGAAAATCAGGCTTTAAACTAAGATCAATGAGCATGACTTTATCTCACAATTTGGGAGACTGGAATGCAAATCTGGTTATAACCTCTTCTCCGTTTATGGATCAGAGTTTTTCTCCTCCTGTTTACAGATTTACCAGTGAAATTTCATTTATCATTCAATGGGTACCCATAAATGAAATCAGAACTGAAATAAACCGTACCAGAGATACTATTACTATTAATTAACCCTGTTTATCAAAATATTTTCCAGCTCCTATTGCAACACATTCAATGGGATTAGGAGCAACGATAACAGAGACACCAGTTTCTCTGGAAATTAGTCTGGAAAAGCCTTTAAGAAGAGAGCCTCCTCCAGTCATTACTATACCACGCTCAACTATATCAGCCGCAAGTTCTGGCGGAGTTTTTCCAAGAATGGATTTAATTTCGTCAACAATTCTGAATAACGGGACTTTTAGAGCTTCCCTTATCTGCTCTGAATCGATTTCCAGCCTTCTGGGCAGGCCTGATCCTGAATCTGTTCCCTTAACCTCGGCTTTTTCAATTGTCTTATCCGGATAAGCATTACCTATTTCCATTTTAATCCTTTCTGCCGCGCTGCCTCCGATTATAAGGTTGAGTTCACTCCTAATATATTTTATTATTGCTTCATCAAAATCATCTCCTGCCACACGGATAGCATTGCTGACTACCATGTCACCAAGGCTGATAACAGAAATTTCTGTTGTACCTCCCCCAATGTCGCAGATCATGTTTCCCGCCGGTTCATTTATGGGTATACCCGCGCCAATGGCCGCGGCAAGACTTTCAGGAATGATAATAACTTCTCTGGCTCCGACTTTGTAGGCACATTCTTCCACTGCCCTGCGTTCAACCTCGGTAATGGTTGAAGGTATCCCAATTACAATACGGGGTTTAATAAATCTGTATCTGGGAATAGCTTTTGAAAGAAAATATCGAATCATTTTTTCTGTTGAATCGATATCAGAAATTACCCCTCCCCTCAGGGGTCTTATGGCCTGAATTGAACCCGGGGTTTTGAAAAGCATCTGTTTTGCATCAGTTCCAACTGCTTTCACCTTACCGGTTGCCTGCTCTATTGCTACAACAGAAGGCTCACTGATAATAATGCCCTTCCCCGTAACATAGATCAATGTATTACAGGTTCCTAAATCTATCCCTATAGCTGCCCGTTCAAACATGATTTTATATACCTCTCTGCATTTTTTATTGCTTCTGCAATAGCGGCTGCGGAGGGACCTCCGGCTATTGCTCTCGAGTTTACACATCTTTCCACAGTTATTGCCTCGAAAAATGTATCATCAAAAACATCTGATTCTTTTCTAAGTTCCTCTATGGTTAATTCTTCGAGCCGTACTTTTTTATTTAAAGCATACAGTACAAGCTTCCCGGTAATTTCGTGAGCTTCCCTGAATGCAATGCCTTTTTTAACCAGCCAATCTGCAGCATCAGTCGCATTCATATATCCCTCTAGTGCGCTTTTATACATACTTTCCGTATTGAAATGTATGGACTCAAACATTCCGCAAAAGACGGATAGGCTCATCTTTACCGTGTCAACCGCGTCAAATACCATCTCTTTATCTTCCTGCATATCTTTGTTATACGAAAGCGGGAGACCCTTCATCACCGTCAAAAGTCCCATTAGACTGCCGTATACCCTGCCGGTTTTTCCTTTTATTAGCTCCGCCATATCGGGATTCTTTTTCTGCGGCATTATTGACGAACCTGTAGCATAGGCATCGGAAATAACAATGAAATCAAATGCTCCGGTGGACCATAAAATAATCTCTTCGCAAAAACGGCTCAGATGCATCATGATAAGAGATAAACAGGAAATAAATTCGATGCAGAAATCCCTGTCTGATACCGCGTCCAGGCTGTTAGCGGTAATTTCCTGGAAGCCCAGTTGTTCTTTCAGGAACTGTCTGTCTAAAGGATATGAAGTCGATGCAAGAGCACCTGATCCCAGAGGCATAACACTGGTTCTCTTCCGGCAGTCACGCAGCCTCTCATAATCGCGTTTTAACATTTCAAAATATGCCATAACGTGATGCGCCAGAGTGATGGGCTGAGCTTTCTGCATATGGGTAAAACCAGGCATAATGGTTCCGGTATGCTCTTTAGCGGTATTCAGTAATGCAGTCAGAAGATTGACAAGATGACCACATATCCCGTCGATTTCTCCCATCACATACATCCGCATATCCAGTGCAACCTGATCGTTTCTGCTTCGTCCTGTATGAAGCCTCTTACCGGCTTCTCCAATACGTGAAATAAGCTCCGCCTCTACAAAAGAATGAATATCTTCAGCATCTGAGTTATCCAGAGAAATTGTTCCATTCTCAATATCAGCCAGAATTTTCTTAAGGCCATTTGTTATTGCTGTGGCATCATCTTTTGAAATTATATCCTGTCTTCCGAGCATCTTGGCATAGGCAATACTGCCGTTAATATCGTGTTTATAAAGGTTTTTATCGAATGCAAATGAGGAATGGAATTTATCTGCGGCTTCATTTATTTGACCGGAAAAACGCCCTCCCCATAGTTTCATTTAACTTGCTCCTAAACATTAACTTTGTTTGAACTTGCCGATTGATTCATAAGCGCTCTGACAGTTACAGGAAGTCCCAGAAGCTTTATGAAGCCTTCAGCATCTTTATGATCATACAAATTACCGGTTTTAAAACTTGAGATATCAATATTATACAAAGAATAGGGCGAGCTGCATCCGGCAGGCACTATGTTTCCTTTATAAAGTTTCAGTTTGACCGACCCTGTGACTGTCTCCTGTGTTTTATCAACAAAGGCTGACAGTGCCTCGCGTAGAGGTGTAAACCATTCACCGCCGTAAATCAGCTCTGCAAGTTTTTGAGCGACAATCTCTTTAAACGCAGTTGTTCTGCGGTCGTGGCAGAGCCGCTCCAGTTCCCTGTGGGCGGTGTACAGGATTGAACCTCCAGGAGTTTCATACACACCACGGGATTTCATACCGACAACCCTGTTTTCCACGAGGTCAGCAATGCCTACACCGTTTCTTCCTCCAGTTTTGTTTAGAGCGTCAAGCATTTCAACCGGAGGCAGAATTTTTCCGTTAAGTTTTACCGGAATTCCCTTAATAAACTCAATCTCCAAATATTCCGGTTTATCTGGTGCATCCTCTGGTCTTACCGAATACTGCAATAAGCTGCTGTAATCCGGTTCATTGGCAGGATCCTCGAGCTCCAGGCCTTCGTGGCTTAAATGCCATATATTATCATCGCGGCTGTAGCTCTGCTCCTTTTTACTGGGTGTTTCTATACCGCGCTTCTGAAGAAACTCCATCATTTCTTCACGTGAGCCAATATGCCATAAACGCCAGGGCGCAATTATCTTCATATTGGGAGCAAATGCTCTTATGGTTAGTTCAAAACGTATCTGATCATTACCTTTACCGGTTGCTCCGTGGCATATCATATCCGCACCTTCGGCAATCGCGGTGTCCACAAGTTTTTTGGCAATCAAAGGCCGCGCAACAGCCGTGCCCAGAAGGTATTTATCTTCATAAACTGTGTTAGCCTTCAGCATTGGATATACATATTCTGTAATAAATTCTTCTTTGGCATCAATAACATGCGCTTTAGCTGCCCCGGTTTTTAGTGCTTTTTCCTTAAGTTTGTTATAGTCTGCATTTTGCCCAAGATCTACACAACACGCTATAAGTTCACAATCACCATAATTATCCCTGAGCCATGGAATAATCACCGTAGTATCCAACCCGCCGGAATAGGCTAAAACTATCTTACTCTTCATTATCATATGACTCCCTGCAGCAGCATCGCTTCACATACCCTGATAAAACCACCGATATTGGCGCCAGCAACAAAATCATTCTTTACTCCATAACGCTCCGCTGTTCCCGAAACCTGCTTATAAATACCCTGCATAATAATATGGAGTTTTTTATCTACTTCATCAAATGTCCAAAACAACCTTGAGCCGTTTTGAGCCATCTCAAGAGCAGAAACAGCGACACCGCCTGCATTGGCGGCTTTGCCGGGTGCGTATAATACACCGGCATCCTGAAGCAGGTGTACTGCTTCCAGTGTTGTTGACATATTTGAACCTTCGACAACTACAAGACAGTTGTTTTTTTTCAGAACTTTGGCATCATCTTCACACAACTCATTTTGAGTAGCGCAGGGTAAGGCGATATCACAGGGAACCTGCCAAACAACGCCATTCTCAATGTACTCCGCAGCCTTACGATGCTTAATATACTCGCTTATTCTACCTCTCTGTTTTTCTTTTATGAGTTTCACAGTCTCAATATCAACACCTTCCGGATCGTAGATATAACCATTAGAATCGGACATAGTTAATACCTTCGCTCCCAATTGTGCTGCTTTTTCAGCAGCGTAAATAGCTACATTTCCTGCTCCGGATACAAGAACTCTTTTTCCCTGTAGTGTCGTTTTCAGAGAAGCCAGCATTTGCTCAGTAAAATACACTAGCCCATAACCTGTTGCTTCCTTGCGGCCAAGGGAGCCTCCATAACTCGGAGCTTTACCTGTAAGAGAACCGTTTACAAGCGCCGTGAGTCTTTTGTACTGCCCATATATAAAACCGATTTCCCTCGCGCCTACACCTATGTCCCCTGCCGGAACATCAGTGTCAGCACCTATATAGCGATACATTTCATTAGTAAAACTTTGGCAAAAAGCCATAACTTCACGGTCTGATTTTCCTTTCGGATCAAAATCAGAACCGCCTTTCCCGCCTCCAATTGGAAGACCTGTCAAAGAGTTCTTAAATATCTGCTCAAACCCCAAAAATTTAATTATATCAAGGTTTACACTCGGATGAAACCTGAATCCGCCTTTATACGGCCCAATTACGCTGTTATACTGAACCCGGTATCCACGATTAACACGCACTGTCCCTGAATCATCAACCCAGGGAACCCTGAAAATAATTTGCCGCTCGGGTTCTACCAAGCGCTCCAAAATTCCAGCCTCCTCACATTCCTTGTGCTCATCCAGATATGGCTGAAGAGTCGGTAGAATTTCAGTGAGCGCCTGATGAAAATCAGGCTGTCCTGGATTCCTCTCTATCGTTTCTTTTAATATTTTTAATGAGTATGACATTCAAATATCCTCCGAAAAAAAAGGCATTTACTGGCAGGCCCAGCTATAACCCATGCCAGTAAACGCCATTGTTTACTACGACTTTTCTATCATATTTCAGGTAAATTAGTCAAGTGCTAATAGCACTCTCCCTGTATCTTGAACAAAGCAGGGAATAAATATAGTTTTAATCATGAAAGTGTACGTAAAATCTGATAAACTTGAGAATGTCTGTTATGATATACGCGGTCCCATCTTTTCAGAAGCAAGACACCTGGAAGAAGAGGGGTTCAACGTCATTAAGCTCAATATCGGTAACCCTGGAGCTTTTGGGTTCAATGCACCTGATGAGATAGTTCATGATATAATTTCCAATCTCCGGAATGCTCAAGGTTACGGTGATTCTCAGGGACTTTTTGCCGCTCGCAAGGCCATAATGCACGACTTTCAGGTAAAAGGCATCATGGATGTGGGAATCAATGACATATTCATAGGCAACGGTGTCAGTGAACTTATAATGATTGCAATGCAGGGGCTCCTCAATAACGGGGAAGAGGTGCTGGTTCCCATGCCTGATTATCCCTTGTGGACTGCAGCTGTGACCCTTTCCGGAGGCCAGGCTGTACATTATTTATGCGATGAAACCAATGATTGGAACCCGGATTTGGATGATATTAAATCCAAGGTAACCAGCCGAACCAAAGCTATTGTCCTTATTAATCCCAATAATCCCACAGGGGCGGTATACAACAGGGATATTCTCGAAAATATCGCAGAAGTTGCGAGACAGCATAATCTCATTATCTATGCTGATGAGATTTACAGCCGTATTACCTATGACGGAGCCGTACATATCCCCATGGCGACCATTGCACCAGATCTGCTCACAATAAGCTTTGATGGGCTCTCAAAGACCTGGCGTTCAGCCGGCTTCCGTTCAGGATGGATGGTCCTTTCGGGAAATAAGAAGGGTGCCGCCAGTTATATCGAAGGCCTTCAAATGCTATCCAATATGAGGCTATGCGCCAATATGCCGGCTCAATTTGGTATACAGACAGCCCTTGGAGGATATCAGAGCATCAGGCAGCTGATACTTCCCGGCGGCCGCCTCAAGGAACAGCGTGATACCACCGTGAACATGATCAAATCAATTCCCGGTCTTTCAGTAGTGGTACCAAAAGGCGCGCTTTATTGTTTCCCAAAATTAGACACAGAACGTTTTAATATAAAGAACGATGAACAGTTTGTTATGGATCTTTTAAGAGATAAACATCTGCTTTTGGTTCATGGAACCGGTTTTAACTGGAAAGCTCCGGATCATTTCCGGATAGTTTTTCTGCCGGACAAGGAAACACTTGCCGAAGCAATACAAAGACTTGGGGAATTCCTGGAAAACTATAGGCAGAGCTAGCTACTCTTCAAAGGGTCTTACATTTATACCATTTTGTTCAAGGTAAGCTTTTAACTCACGCACACTGTAATTTCTCTCTGCTCTGGGTGAGTAGAGCATACTGCTGATTATTGCACCTTGTGCCTGGGTGTCAATAAATAAATTTTTTAAGTGCTCCGGCTTACCAGCCCCGCCGGAAGCAATGAGCGGAACCATGACAGCTTTTTCCGAAAGCTTCATTAGTTCAATATCATATCCTGTCATTGTGCCGTCGCAATCAATGCTGTTAACGCAAATTTCACCTGCACCCAGATCCTGTCCCCGCCTTATCCACTCTATTGCATCTAACCCTGTTGCAAGCCTCGCACCGTCAATGAATACTTCGTAAGCACTGGGGGTTTTCCCTGTTCGTTTTACCTGGGTAGAAAGCACAATGCATTGCGAACCGAATGCCTTTGCACCCTCTGTAATGATCTTTGGGTTACGTACCGCCATAGAATCAACGCTTATTTTTTCAGCACCTGCCTTTAGTGCTTCGTACATATCGTCCAGGGTTTTAATTCCTCCGCCCACAGTAAATGGGATAAATATACGGCGGGCTGTTTTTTTTACAGCATCTATGTCTATCCCCCGTTTATCAGAACTGGCCGTTATATCATAAAAAATTATCTCATCGATCTGCGAGTCGTACATCAGCCCGGCAAGCTCATCAGCGGAGGCGACATCAATATTGCCCTGGAACTTAACTGCCTTTGTTACCCGTCCGTTAATAATATCAAAGCAGGCTATAAGTCTTTTTGTCAGCATTTTGTTAAGAATCCCCTTAGAAGACAAAGCCCGGCTACTCCGCTTTTTTCCACATGAAACTGGGTACCGTATATATTACCATGCCTCACCGCAGCGGTAAATTCTCCTCCGTACTGCGCAACTCCCCATATATCATCCTGGTTTTCGGTTTTTGCGTAATATGAATTGACAAAATAAAAATATCCGCTGTTTTTAAACTTGGGCATTGCATTAAGCGGTGTTTCTTTCACAAACCTCACCTTGTTCCAGCCCATCTGCGGAACACGCAGCATCTTTGAACTAAATCTCTTTACCCGGCCTTTAAGCCATCCAAAACAGTATGCGTCTTCCTCCTCGCTGTGTTCAAAGAGAATTTGCATACCTACACAAACACCCAAAAAAGGTATTTTTTTTATTTGAACATATTCTATTAGAGCTCCTTCCATACCGGAGTCCCGTAAAGATGCCATAGTTGCACCCGCGCTGCCCACACCCGGCAAAATGATACATGAGGCGTTTTCCAAATCTCCGGGTCTTTCTGCATACTCAGCCAAAAATCCCAGCCGCTCTACTGCATGCATGACACTGGGAGCATTGCCCGCCTTATAATCAATTATTTTTACCATTCCCCTTTCCCAGGCTCGCTTTTAACAATCCTAAAAACAATGGATGCGGTCTGTTAGGGCGGCTCTTAAACTCAGGATGAAACTGCACACCTATATAAAATCGCTTGTCTCCTATTTCAACCGCTTCAATTAAACTGCCGTCAGGCGATGTGCCTGAAAGCATCAAACCGTTTTGGGTCAATAAATCACGGTAATTGTTGTTAAGCTCAAAGCGATGACGGTGCCTTTCGCTAATCTCATCCATGTTGTAAAGAGCGCTTAATTTTGTCCCTCTGGAGACATTACATAAATATGCGCCAAGTCTCATGGTGCCCCCGCTGTTAAGCTTCATATCCTGACCTGGCATATAATGAATTACCGGATCTTTGGTATCGGGGCTGAACTCTGCAGAGTGTGCTTCTGTTAAGCCGCACACGTTACGGGCAAATTCTATTACAATAATCTGCATTCCCAGGCATATCCCCAATACAGGAATATTATTTTCCCTCGCATAACGGCAGGCGGCTATTTTTCCCTCAATTCCGCGATCTCCAAAACCACCTGGAATAATAATCCCCTGAACCCCCATAAAAAAACCTGAAAGGTCTTGTATGCCATGACCGTTTTCTGACAGTGCTTCGCTGTCAATCCATTCGATTCGGACAAAAACTCCTTCCTCAAAACCCGCGTGGTTAAGACTTTCAATTATGGAAAGGTATGCATCATGCAGTTTTACATACTTTCCTACAATTGCAATGGTAACTACATTCTTCCTGGCGGATATTTTTTCTACCATTTCCTTCCATGCACTTAGCTCTGGCTGCGATGCAGTTATCCCCAGATCCCTGCATACAACACTGTCAAGTCCATTTTTATGCAGCATAAGAGGCGCTTCGTACAGGGAAGAAAGTGTAATGTTTTCAATAACACAGTCAGGCTTTACATTGCAGAACAGCGCGATCTTTTCTTTAATGTCTGTACTTAATGTTTCATCTGCACGGGCTATAATGATATTTGGATTTATACCCATTGACTGCAGCTCCTTAACTGAGTGCTGTGTAGGTTTGGATTTATGCTCGCCGCTTGCCTTTAGGTATGGAATTAATGTTACATGGATAAAAAGACAGTGTTCACGTCCCCTTTCAAGGCTGATTTGCCTGATTGCTTCGATAAAAGGCTGGCTTTCTATATCGCCTATCGTTCCGCCGATCTCTGTGATTAAAACATCAGCACAGCTTTTATCCGCGCCGGCATAGACAAAATTTTTGATTTCCTGGGTAACATGCGGAATTACCTGAACGGTGCTTCCCGAATATGCGCCATCACGCTCCCTTTGCAGTACGGTCCAATATACTCTTCCTGAAGTCAGGTTTGAAAACCTGGTCAGATTCTCGTCAATAAAACGCTCGTAATGGCCAAGATCTAAATCCGTTTCTGCTCCATCGTCGGTAACAAAAACCTCTCCGTGCTGAAAAGGACTCATTGTGCCAGGATCTATATTCATGTACGGATCAAGCTTCTGTGCAGCGACCTTCAGCCCTCTTTGTTTTAACAACCTTCCCAGAGATGCAGCTGTAATGCCTTTTCCAAGCCCGGAAACTACTCCGCCAGTAACAAAGATAAATTTAGTGTTCTGCATAGTTTATTCCCATTCAACCGTAGCAGGCGGTTTACAGGATATATCATACACTACCCTGCTAAGCCCTGCAACCTCACTGGTAATACGGGCAGAAATTTTTGATAGTATTTTATGTGATAGAGCCGAATACTCACATGTCATAAAATCGGAGGTAGCAACCGCACGCAGTGCGATAACAGGATCGTATGTTCTTGCATCTCCCTTGACTCCAACAGAAAAGGTGTTTGTTAAGACTGCGAAATACTGATCCGGTTTTTTATTTAGTTTTCCGATCTCTTCCCTGATCACTGCATCAGCCCGCCTTAACATATCAAGCTTTTCTTTGGTAACTTCGCCAGTTATACGAATGGCAAGACCGGGACCGGGGAAAGGCTGGCGTCTCACCAATGATTTCGGTAGTCCAAGTTTTTCTCCGATAATGCGTACTTCATCCTTGAATAATCCGGAAAGAGGCTCTAATATTTGCGAAAATGCAAGTGTCCCCGGCAGCCCCCCAACATTGTGATGGCTCTTAATCACATCACCTGTTGCACCTCCGCCTGATTCAACAATGTCGGGATAAATTGTACCTTGAGCCAGAAATGGGATATGCCCCAGTTTTGCCGATTCTTCTTCGAATACTCGGACAAATTCCTCTCCAATAATTTTTCTTTTTTGTTCTGGGTCTACAATTTTTTTCAGACGTTTTAAAAAACGATTCTGCGCATTAACCCTGACAAGATTAAGTTTCCGTTTGGAAAAAATACTTTCGATCTCATCTCCCTCGTTCTGCCTCATAAATCCGTGATCCACAAAAACACATGTTAACTGATCCGGTATAGCACGGCTTAAAAGCGCGGCACAAACAGAAGAATCCACTCCGCCGGAAAGTGCCAGTAAAACACGATTACTTCCAACGCGTTTTCTTATCTGCGCGGTCTCGTTCTTGATATAATCTTCCAGGTGATAATCACCTTTGGCTCCGCAGACATTGTAAAGGAAATTCTTTATTATCTCTGTGCCTCCCTCTGTGTGAGATGTTTCAGGATGAAATTGAACACCGTAAAGTTTTTTCTCAAGACATTCAAATGCAGCTATATGATTATCTGAATGAGCCGTTACATAAAAACCATCCGGTGCGCGGGAAACTGCATCCCTGTGGCTCATGAGCGCTCTAAAAGGTT
>Ga0099364_10012863_pt1 | contig 11257 bp, 9 predicted proteins | sample TergutTh196P3_FD_73070 | JGI IMG/M metagenome (GOLD analysis project Ga0099364, IMG submission 73070) | Microcerotermes parvus P3 segment gut microbial communities from Pointe-Noire, Republic of the Congo - Th196 P3 | ecosystem: Host-associated > Arthropoda: Insects > Digestive system > Gut ... | reverse complement strand
GCCCGCCCTGACCGCGTCGCCTTCGCCCGCAAGCCACGGGGTGATTAGCCCCTCGGTCATTTGCAGCCCCTGTTTGGGCATAATGATTTTATCCGCCATATAAATAGGCCATGCCTTTCAATAATTATCATTCAATATACAACAACGCTTTGGCGGCGGCCACGATATCGTCCACCTGCGGCACAACCGCGTTTTCGAGGCCGAGGTTAAAGGGCAACGTGCACATCTTGGAACCTAGCCGAACCGGCGGCGCGTCCAGGTAGCCGAAAGCCATTTCCGTGACTGCAGCCGCTATCTCCGTACCAAAGCCCATCGTCCGGTGCGCTTCATGAACGGTGATGAGCCTTCCGGTTTTCTTTACGGATTCCACAATAGTGTCGATATCCAGCGGGACAAGGGTGCGCGGGTCTATGACCTCGGCATCTATGCCTTCCCCTTTCAATATCTCCGCAGCCTCCAGCGATCTGCCCAGATAAAGCAAGCTACCAACGATGGTGACATCCTTGCCCTCGCGAGCGACATTGCACTGTCCAAAAGGCACCGTGTAGTCCTTGTCGTCCGGCACCTCGCCCTTCGTGGCGTATAATGCCTTATGCTCCACAAACACCACCGGGTTTTCGTCGCGGATCGCCGTGCGGAGCAACCCCGCCGCGTCGGCTGGCGTAGACGGGCAGGCCACCTTGATGCCGGGTATGTGCATGAGCAGCGATTCGACGGATTGGGAGTGCTGCCCGGCATTGCCCCGGCCAATGCCCTGCTGCCCGCGCACGACCAGCGGCACTTTCACCTTGCCGCCGAACATATACCGCATCTTGGCCGCTTGATTCAAAATCTGATCCATGCTCAGGTACATGAAATCCATGTACATCAACTCCACGACCGGCCGCATGCCCGCACTCGCCGCGCCGACCCCTGCGCCAACGAACGTGTTTTCGGAGATGGGTGTGTTGCGGACGCGCTCGGGCCCGAATTCGTCAATCAGCCCCCTGGTGCAGCCGAAAATGCCCCCTTGCTCGGCCACGTCCTCGCCCATGACGAACACGGTAGGGTCGCGGCGCATTTCTTCGGCCAGCACATCGCGGATCGCCAGCGCGTATGTTTTTACGCTCATAATAAAAGCCATGCAAAACCGCGTGCAGCCCGATTGTTCGGCTGATAATAAAATATATGTAGCCTTCGCGGCGCAGTTTTGCCCTTTCGTCTAATATTCAAATCGGACGAACACTGTTCGTCCCTACAGGCGTTATTTTGCAGACAAACACTGTTTGTCCCTACGGGCGTTATTTAACGGTCGAACATTGTTCGTCCCTACGGGCGTTATTTTGCGGACGAACACTGTTCGTCCCTACAGGCGTTTATTTACGGACGAACTATATTCGTCTATGGGCCTTCATAAAATACGCCGTCCATTACTGTTGCCGGGTCGGGCTCCGGGCTGTTTATCGCAAACTCCACCGCGCGTACGACATCGCTGGCGGCCCTGTCCTCCAGTTCCTTTAATTCAGGCGCCGTAGCTACGCCGTGATGCACTATATCTGTCTTCAGCTTTTTGATTGGGCATCGCCTCATCCAGGCGGCCACATCGTCCCTGGTGCGGTATACCTCCGGGTCGCCCGTCCAATGCCCCCTCCAACGATAGGTCTTCGCCTCCAGCAGCGACGGGCCCTCGCCATTGCGCGCCCGGTCGATGCATTTCGCGGCGGCGCCGAGCATGGCGACGACGTCGTTGCCGTCGACCGAATAGCCGGGCATGTCGTAGCCTGCCGCGCGGTCCGCAATGTCCTTTACGGAAGTCGACTGGCTCACCGGCACCGATATACCGAAACCGTTGTTTTCGCAGACGAACACGACCGGCAGCTTCCATACCGAAGCCAGGTTCAGAGATTCGTGGAACGTCCCCTGATTGGACGCGCCGTCGCCAAAGAACGCGACGGTGACATATTTGTCGCCCCGGAGCTTTTGCGCCAGCGCGCCGCCCACCGCTATGGGGATGCCGCCCCCGACTATGGCGTTGGCGCCCAGGTCGCCCTTTTCGAGGTCGCAGATGTGCATGGAACCGCCCCGGCCCCTGCAGAACCCGGTCTCCTTGCCCATCAGCTCCGCGAACGCGCGCCCGAGGTCGCGGCTCTTGGCGATGCAGTGGCCGTGGCCTCTGTGCGTGGATGTGATGTAGTCGTTGTCGTCGAGCAGCGCCATGACCGACGCCGCAATGGCTTCCTCACCCGTGTACAAGTGCATCGAGCCTCGGAGCTTGTTTTCCTGGAAGAGGCGGAACGCCGCTTCTTCAAACTCCCTGATCTGGTTCATTACATAATAAATATCGAGCAGCATTTCTTTGGGATACGAAAGAAGTGTTTTAGAAAACGATTGCAATGATATGACCTCCTTGCGCCACTCTATCCGCCATGCGCCAACAGCGTATAAACCGAACATGTATATTATATGATTGTTGCGTCTTGCTGCGGTGCGTTGAGGACAGCGCACCCTACATTGTCATTTTTCACATTGTCATTTACACATTAACAATAAATCCGCCAGTATCTCGGCTATGTGCGCCGTGCTTTGCGCGATGTGGCAGCCCGCAGCGCGCAGCGCTTTTTCTTTGCCTTCAGCGCCGCCTTTCCCGCTTGCCCCGACGATCGCGCCCGCATGACCCATTACGGCGCCCCGGGGGGCGCTTTTTCCCACAATCAGAGCGACGACGGGCTTTGTCACATGGTTTTTTATATACTCAGCGGCGGCTTCTTCGCTGTCGCCGCCTATTTCCCCTATCATTACTATTGCTTGCGTCTGCGGGTCGTTTTCAAAATCAGGTAATAAATCCACAAATGTCGAGCCGGGGATAATGTCCCCGCCCACGCCGATGCACGTCGATTGCCCAATGCCCCGGGCGGTCAACATGGACGCCGTTTCATAGCAGTTGGTCGCGCTGCGGCTCATGATCCCGACCGGGCCGGGCGAAAATATCCTGTGATCCATGAAACCCGCCTTGGATTTGCCGGGCGATATGATCCCGAATGAGTTCGGGCCAATCAGCCGGGCGCCCCTGGCTTTTGCCGTATGATAGCAGAGCATCATGTCGTGCACAGGCACATATTCGGCCATCATGATAATAAGCGGAACGCCTGCGTCGACAGCCTCGTTTACGCTGGCCGCCAGGAAGCGCGCCGGGACAAACAACACGCTGGCGTCTACGCCGCAGGGTGCACCAAGCGCAGTGCCTGCGGAACCTATGGCATCTGCGGCTTCTTCGGTACCTGCGGCTTCTTTAGCACCTACGACGCTCGCTGCGCCCACCATGTTAGCAGCCACATGCGCCGTTTCCGCTGCATCTGCGGCTTCCGTCGCATTCGCAGCTTCCACTGTAGCCGCTACTTCCGCCGCATTCGCCGCTTCCACCGCTTCGCGGACGGTGTTGTACACCGGGACGCCGCATACCGCCTGCCCGCCTTTTCCGGGCGTGACGCCCCCAATTATTTTTGTCCCATACCCCAGCATTTGCTCTGTATGGAAGCTCCCCTCGCGTCCCGTGATGCCCTGCACAATCAGCCGGGTACAGCTATCAATCAATATGCTCAAGACACATGCCCCCCCGCGACGGCTTCTACGCCCTCAATCAGACTGTTGACCAACACGACGCCCGGCGTCTCGGACAATATTTCAATGCCTTTGTCCCTGTTAGTGCCTTCCATTCGAACAATAGCTGTTTTGCCTATTTCATTTATGCGATTTATATTCGAAAGCGCCTCTTTTAAACCGGCCGCAACTTCGTCGCATCGCGTTATGCCCCCGAAAATGCTGACGAACAAAGTGTCCACAGAGGGCGCGGACAGCGCTATCCTCACCGCTTGCGAAATGCGCTCTTTTTGGGCGCCGCCACCCAAATCCAGCCCGCACGCGGGCGTTGCGCCGCTTTGGCTCAACAGGTCGACCATGCTCATCAGCATGCCCGAGCCGTTGGACATCGCCGCGACCCTGCCGGTATTTTCCATCGGTATGTAGACAAACCCGTGCGCGCGCGCCTCCCGCACAAAAGGATGCGTATCGAGCTCGTCCCTGAACGCGGCGACGTCTGGCAGGCGGTATAGCGCCGAGTCGTCGATCTCCACCTTGCCGTCCAGCGCAATTAGTCCCCCGTCGCGCCCATCGACGCAAAGGGGGTTGATCTCCACGAGCATGCAGGAGTATTCCATAAACATTTTGTAAAGGCAATTTATAACATCCTTCAATGTTTTTAGATAGTTGGGGGCGTCCCGCCCGCCCTCGTCGATGCCGCTTTTTGATGCGATGTATTGTATTGCGTAATCGGTGATGCCGCGCATCGGATTTATCGGCAGGCTGACAATCGCCGCCGGATTGTTTGATGCGGTTTCCTCTATGTCTACACCTCCGCACGTGGAAAAGACGATTCGCGGCGATTTTACATCCCGGTCAAGTAAAATGGAAAGATACCACTCTTCTTTTATATGCGCTTTTTCTTCCATCAGCAGCTTTTTTACCGCAAAACCTTTTATTTCCGAGCGAAACATGGCGTCGACGGTGTCACGCAACGACTGTGGTCCATCGGTAATGCGGATGCCCCCAGCCTTGCCGCGCCCACCGACTGGGACCTGCGCCTTCAATACCAACGGGTAAGACAGCCCGGCAGTTTCGGCGAGCCGCGTCGCCCCTTCAGCATCTGTCAGAACGGCGCTTTTTTGCAAGCGCAGCCCATATTTAGAAAACAATTCTTTTGCCTGGTGTTCCAAAAGATTCATATGCAGCTCCCCTTACAGTTCCCTTGCAATTCCCCCTGCCTGCCTTGTTGCGGTGCGCTAAACGTCAACTATGATGCTAACGTCAACTACGATGATAACGTCAACTACGATGATAACGTCAACTACGATGATAACGTCAACTGCGATGCTAACATCAACTACGATGATAACGTCAACTATGATGCTAACATCAACTATGTTGATGGGGTGTCGCACTCTACATTGGCATTTCCTATGCTATCCGTCCCAGATTTCGCTGTCGGTGGGCTGGCGCCATTCGGGCTTTTCGCTCGCGACGCGCGTCACATTGTACAAATGCGTATAAAACAGATTTTCCGAAATGGAGTTATTGCCCCAGCTCCCGCAGCCCAGCGTCGTCGTCGGGTTCAGGCTGTTCGCGAACGACCCGCCGTTTTGCGTCGCGCATATCTGGTTTACGAGTACCCGGCTCACGGGCAGGTTGAGCCCTGCGTATTCGATATGCGCCCTGTCGTCCGAATGGATGGCCACGCTGTGCCCAATCCCCTCCGCTTCCAAGTTTGCCCGCGCTATCGCGACAGCTCCCTCCCAATCCTCATAAACATACGCGCTCATCACGGCGAACATCTTCTCCTTGCTCCACACATTGCCCTTGCCGTAGCTGCCCGGCTTCACTATGATGAGCTTCGTGCCCTCCGGGACGTCCACCCCCGCAAGTTCCGCCACCTTGGCGACAGGCTGCCCCACCGCTTCCTTGGCGATGACGCCGCCCGGGAACAGGCGCTCGCCCATCATCTCGACAGTTTTCGCGTCATCCACATAAAACGCGCCGTTTTTGACGAACTCGGCGATGACCTTGTCATAATCGCCTTTTGGGGCAATGACGGTCTGCTCGGCGGAGCAGATGATGCCATTGTCGAATATCCTCCCGGCGATGGCCTTTGGCACGGCTTTGGCATAATCAATCCCTGTGTCGAATATACACTGGACATTGCCCGTGCCCACGCCGTAGCTGGGCTTCCCGCTCGAATACGCGGCTTTCACCATGCCCATGCCGCCGGTCGCGATAACCACGTCGCACGAGCGCATCAGCTCCTGCGTCTGCTCGTTGCTGGGCGCCGGCAGCGTCTGGTAGAGGTCCTCCGGCGCGCCCAAGCCCCTCAAAATGGCGCGATACGCCCCGTCCAGGTGCATGGCGCAGCCTTTGGCGCGGGGATGCGGGGCCACAATAATCGCATTGCCCGCCTTGATTGCGAACATCGCGTTGCACATGGGCGTAACAATCGGGTTCGTGCACGGGGTCACCGCCGCGACGACGCCCATGGGCTTTGCCACCTCGATAAGCCCCTCCTGTTCCAAAACCCGCAGCACGCCGACGGATTTTTTGCCTTTGAGGGCGTTCCATATGATGCGGGCTTTCCCCTTTTTCTTTTGGACCTTGTCCTCGTATACGCCCATGCGCGTCTCGTCCACGGCCATTTTAGCCAGTATCTCGGCGTTGTCGTAGACATATTTCGCAATAGCCTTTACTATGGCGTCCACTTTGGCCTGATCATAGCGCGCGAGAACCGCCTGCGCAGCCCTGGCGCGATCCACATACTGTTGTATCAAAACCAGCCCTCCTTTATTTATGTGCAGTCGGCGATTGAAAAAGCCGATATTTTTCGGGCGAACGCTGTTCGACCCTACTACATTTTATATATGCAAAATTGGCTGCCCATATGTAGGGACGCACATTGTGCGTCCGCGATATTTACAATCGCCTATTATGCGCAGGTCAAGCAAAAAACATACCGCCGTTGACATTTATACACTGCCCGGTTATGTGGTTCCCGCCCTCGCCCGCGAGGAACAGCACAGTGCGAGCGATGTCCGCCGGGGAAGCCGCGCCGCCCAGCGGCACCTCGTCCGCTGAGTACACAAAATCCGGGTCGCGCGTCATGTCGGTGTCTACTATGCCGGGCGCAACAGCGTTGACAGTTACGTTGTACGGGGCGCCGTACTTCGCAAGCGAGCGGGTCAGCCCCAGTATGGCGGCCTTTGACGCCGCGTATGCAGGGCTTGTGCGGATGCCGCCGACATATGCCGACACGGACGAAACGTTGATGATCCGTCCGCTCTTTTGCGCGCTCATTATACGCATCGCTTCTTTGGACAGCAGGAACACGCTGGTCACGTTGACGGACATAATCCTGTCCCACAGCGCCTTGTCGGTTTCAAACAGGTTTTTAACGCTGGTGATGCCTGCGCAGTTGAACAACACGTCCAGCCCTCCGTCTGCTTCTATTTCCCGAAACAGCGCGGCCACGCCGACCTCGTCGGCGACATCCAGGCGCCTGTAAACGCATTCGCACAAACGCGCGCCTCCGCCCGAATGTTCGTTTACGCCCGAATGTGCGCCTCCGCTCGCATGTGCGTTTTCGCCCGTATGCGCGTTTCCGCAAAGCGCGGACAGTTCCTTGGCAGTTTTACCGCCCGCCTCATCGTCGATGTCAGCCAGGTATATGGTCCGCGCCCCGCCCTCCATAGCGAACATCCGCGCCGTCTCGGCGCCGATGCCTTTGGCGCCGCCGGTGATCAGCACCCGCATGCCCTCTATCGTATTGCCCATAACATTTACCCCTTGTCTATCGTTATCCGGGGCGGTAGTGAAAGCCCCGGATGCGCAATGCGAACCCTTTCTGCTCCCATTTGCCTTCCTACCCTTTTACCGCGCCGACTGTCAGCCCCTTCACGAAATACCTTTGGAAGAACGGGAACACCATCAGCATCGGCCCAGCGGCAAGCACAGCCATCGCCATCCGGGCGGACTCCTTGGGCAGTTGGATGTCGGCCCTCAGCCCCGGAGGCATCTGATTGGACGACGACGTCAAAAATGCAATATTATTCATCATGCGGTACAGCATATATTGCAACGGGGCAAGCGAGTCCTTCTCGATGAACAGCATCGCCAGCCACCAATCGTTCCAGTACCTGAGCATGGTGAACAGTCCCACGGTCGCGAGTCCCGGCTTCGAGAGCGGGAGCACGATCATCAAGAATGTCCTGTACTCGCCGGAGCCGTCAATCATGCAGCTCTCGATGATCTCCATGGGGATTTTTTGCATAAACGTCCTAAGTATCAGCACAAACCACGGATGTACCAAATAAGGGAGCACGAGCACCCAAAATGTGGACTTCAGGTTGAGATAGCGCGAGATCAGCATATACCACGGCACCAAGCCGCCGGAGAAGAGCAGCGTGAAAAAGATAAAAAAACTGACATGGTTGCGGAGCTTATAATCCGCGCGCGAAAGGGCGTACGACAAGCCGGCGGTGATGATGAGCGACATGGCCGTGCCGACCAGCGTGAGGCCAATGGAGACCTTGTAACTGTTGAGGATCATGACGGGGTTGGTGAGCACATATCGGTAGCCCAGTAAATCGGGGGTGCGCGGAAATATCGAATAGCCGAACAGCGAGATGTCCGTTTCATTGGATAGCGATATGGCGATTATGCCCCACAGCGGTATAATGCACATGACGGCAAAGGACAGCATGATGGCGTGTATTATGATGCGGGCCGGGAGGCTTAACCTTCTGGAGTCAGTCAAAACAATTTACCTCCTGCGGAGCAAAATTGATGCGCGTATTCGGGATCGATATTTAAAGCGGCGTATTCCGGTTCAATGGCTAATGGCGGCGTATTTTGTCTGACATAATAATGCGGTGTGTTACTGCTTGGCGACAAAACGCTGCGTGTAACTGCTCGGCGTCAATACGCTGCATGTTACTGCTTGGCGTCAAAACGCGGCGTACTCCGGCTCAAGCTTTTTTACCGCGTAGTTGGACAGCAGCACCAGCGCAAAGCACAGCACGGACTGATAGAACCCGATGGCGGCGGACATCCCGATGTCGTTCGACAGCCTGAGCATCCTGTACACATGGACGTCTATCACGGACGTGACGGCGAACAGCTTGCCTATTTCGCGCGGTACGAACCAGAACAGCCCAAAGTCCGAGCGGAAGATGGAGCCGATGTTTAGCAGTGTCATGATGGAAACCAAGGGCAGCAGCAGCGGCAGCGTGATGTACCTAATCCGCTGCAGCCTGGACGCCCCGTCGATTTCCGCCGCTTCGTAATAGTCCGTGGATATACCCATAATGGCCGCGTAGTACAGCACGCTGCTGTAGCCGAGGTTTTTCCAGGTGTTTAACAGCACCAAAAAAACCGGCCATATTGATGATGTGACATAGAACTCTTTGATATCAAAACCGAAGAGATCGCTGATGGCGCCGGATATAACTCCGTTGGACGGTATGATGCCGTTGGGCGCCATGAACGAATATACCATGTAGGCGACGATGACCCAGGAAAAGAAGTAGGGGAAGAAGAACGTAGTCTGATAAAACTTCGTCAGCTTGCGGCTGGTCAGCTCATTTAGCATGAGCGCGAACGCCAGCGACGCGACAAGCCCGACGACGATGAACGCCAGGTTGTACAATATGGTGTTGCGCGTCACATTGAACGCGTCGTTCCGGAAGAAGAACTCAAAGTTTTTAAGCCCGATCCAGGGGCTTCCAAGGATGCCGTCCCTTACATTGTAGTCCTTGAATGCGACGATCAGTCCACCCATGGGTATGTATGAAAAAATAAAGACCAGCACAATGGCCGGCAAAGCCAACGTGGTCAAATGGATGGTCTTGATGATCTGGAACCGGGACAGCTTTTTCTTCTCCAACGCACAAGCCTCCGATCATTTATATACACACGTATACACACGGGATGTGCGACGTGCGACACAGGACGCGGCGCGGCGGGGGCAAGCCTCGCCCTACGGGCGCCTACCTACCTGCCACCCATTCGTCCACCTGCCGCTGCATCTCGGCGATTATAACATCGGCGCCGGCTGCGTCCAGCCGCGTAAGGAACTCGTCATACTCCGCCTCCGTCACAACACCGAGCGAGAGCGGGCGCATGTACTCCTGGATTACGGCGGCACAGGCGCCGGCCTCGCCTTTTACAGGCTCTGAGTCAAACAGGAACCCGCAGAGCGGCGATATCAGCGCTTCGTTGTTGACCACCTTCGTCTGCTCCCACACGTCGGCCGGCTGCCCCGCCAGCGGGATAGCCTGGTAGTTGGACGCGAACATCCACTCGGTATTGGCGTTGTAGCGCTCGGCGCCGGCATCCGTCAGCGTGCGGAACGTCCCGTCCGACGTCCAGTGCGTACCCTCTATGCCAAACACCAGCGTGTTGTAGAATTTGTTGAAAGGCTCGCCCGTCGTGTTATAGTTCAAAAGCTCCATCACCATGATCGCGCGCTCGGGGTTCTTTGATACCCTGTTCAAAGCCTGCATCGTGGCGATGATCCCGCCGGTCGTGAGGATCGGCTTATTGGACGGGAACTGTATGAGCGTGAAGCCGCTGAGCATCGAGTCGAACTCCGCGCCGCCCGGCTTATAGGCGCCGCCCACCCCAATCGATCCCATCCTGTTGCGCCTGTCCGTCCCCGGATCCTCCGACATCGTTATGCGCCGGGTTGCGTCCATGTAGCCTTTATCGCTAAAATAGCGCATATCGTTGACCCATTTTAAGAACGCTTCGGACTTGAACTGGTTGAATACCGTCGTGCTGCCGGTAAAACAGTCTATGCCGCCGGGGGTCAGCACGCCGTTCAAATATTCCATGCCCAGGTATTCCTGCGCCACGTCCAGAGCCATGCCAAAATACCTGTGTGGGTATTTTTCATATATCGCTTCCAACAAGGGCTCCAGCGAGCGAATGTCGCCGGGGACGTATTCGTTCTCGTAATCATAGCCAAACTCGTTGATATCGTCCTCCGTCAACGAAACGGCTGATATGCGGGCCGATATTTGCTCGCAGATCACCGCGTATATGCTGCCGTTGACCATTGTGGCTTCCCAGAATGCCGATGGGACGGACGCGAACGTGTTGGGGGCGTACTCCGCGAGCAGGTCGTTGAGCTCTAAAAACGCGCCCCTGCCGACGTTCAGTCCGTAGTTGTTGAGCCAATTGGATGTAAAGCAAATGTCGTAATCGTCGCCGGACGATATGACCAGCGACATCTTCTGCTCGTATTCGCCAAACGACACGGCCCGCAAATCGATGGTCGTATTCATGTGCGCCTTGAGCATTTCATTGAATTCATCGAAAACCATTTCCTGATCGGCCTGCGGCCAGTTGCCGGGGAAGAACCAAATCAATTCCACGGGGTCGAGATCGGCGCCTGCGCCGGCGCCGCTTCCCGCCGGGTCGGCTGCGGCTGCCGTGGTCGCGGCTGCCGCCGTTGTTGTGGCCGCAGCCGCCGTTGTCGCGGCAGCAGCAGCCGCTGCAGTCGTCGTTACTTCGTCTTCTTCACCCTCTTCGTCTTCCGTATCCTCCGACGCTTCCGTCGCAGCCGCAGCAGCAGTAGTGGCTGCGGCTGTCGTCGCCGCCGCAGTCGTCGCGGTGCCGCCGCCGCCCCCCCGCGACGCCCCCGCAAGGGCGACCATAATAAATGCCCCTGGAATAAGTAAAA
>Ga0099364_10012862_pt1 | contig 11257 bp, 7 predicted proteins | sample TergutTh196P3_FD_73070 | JGI IMG/M metagenome (GOLD analysis project Ga0099364, IMG submission 73070) | Microcerotermes parvus P3 segment gut microbial communities from Pointe-Noire, Republic of the Congo - Th196 P3 | ecosystem: Host-associated > Arthropoda: Insects > Digestive system > Gut ... | reverse complement strand
ACACTTAGGCGTGATACAGTATTAACTACAGAAGATGACCAAGACATTGTCGGCGGTATTACACTGATCAATGTTGTAAATGATGCAACAGCAAGAAATCTTACATTAATTGCAGGAGAAGGCAACATATATTTTACAGGAACCGAAGACATTGGAGTTGTTATTGGCGCAAATGATAATTATCTGGGAGAGCTTTTAATTGAATCGGCAAATGATACAAGATTCTCCGGTGAAGTTTACACAGCAAGCATCAGCTTTACAGGCGTAAATTTAATCGTTAACAATAATCTGGTAACAACAGGAGATATCAAAATAAATAAAATCCCGGATAATGCGGGTTCCGGTAATTTAATTGTTGTTGAACCGATAGATCTTATTGATAATCTGCCAGGTTATATTTATATAGGGCTTCAATCTGGTGGAGATGATTTAATTAATCCTGGTACGCCGGGCGGAGTGTTGATTGTCGAAGGCAATACTATCAATGGCGGTATAATAACAGCAACACCAAGAGCGATTCCGCATGATTCACTGGAAAACGATTACATTGTAATTGACTTTCAAGGCGATTATACTGCTTCGGATGAAGGAAAATTAATAGGTTCAGTTTATGACAGTACATTAGAAAGCCGACGAATCAGATTTGGCGGAGATGTTATACTCAGCCAATTTACACATAACAATAATACGCTTGATTTTGCAGGTACAAATCATGAATTTAAAACCCTAGAGACAACGCCAATTTTTTTATACGATGTTATAATAAGAAGCGGAAGTCATGTTACGGTTGGAAGCGGTTCAAATTTCATTCAAGATGACGGCAGAACTCTTACGCTTGAAGCAGGCAAAAAAATTGATAAAACCGAAGTTGATGGTACGTTAAGTACAGAAATAATAAATGGCGCTATACTCGACATTAGCGGCGGAGTGTGGCACATGGGTACGGGCAGGACGCCATCAAATGATTTTGCCGGAATAGATGGCGCTTTGGTTCTTGAAGGCATTGATGAACTTGTTGACAGATCAACATTCGGCGCAAAACTAATTGTCAATCATCTGCATTTGGAAGGAAAAGGTCCCGGTACTTTCAGAATCGAAAACGATGGATGGGTATACATAAACGTAAAAGGTAATGTGAATATTTCCGCTGACACTGAAATCCTTCGCCGCAGAGAATCCTCGCAGCTTATTCTTGACATGGCTGGTAATTTGCAAACATTATCAACCCTACAGCCCCTGGGCAGTCTTCACGTAAGAGCAGGTTCGCGTACGGAATTACAGCAAGACTTGGAAGTTTACGGCGAAGTGATGATCGATTACGGGGATTCTCTGCCCGCTTCCGGTTCTTTTGGCATATATGCCGGAGATAATAATATAACAATGTATGCCGGATTAACTGAAAATAAAAACGGCTTGGCGGCAAATGTAAGCCGCTGGCAAATATTGAATGCGTCAAATTATGTTTATGATGAAGACGATTATGCTTCTCTTGTTCATGGCAGAGTTATTCCTGTAATGACTGCATTTCAACAGAACCCAGGCGGTACTGTTTTATTCCAAAAAGCTGCTCCGGGCGATACAGGCGTTTTCTTTGAGATTATTGGCAATACAGTGTGGCAGGAATTTGAATGTAGTGCACCGGGCGCTGTAATTCAATTCTCAACTCATCATGCAGTCGGAAGTGATATTAGACTTCATCAGCATGTTTTCCTTCATGCTTTTTCTGTTGCGATTACAGATTCAGAATTGAATGATCTTGATAATTACATAACAATTACAAGACTACACGATGTCTATGTATATAATCAAAGTGAGCATGGAGCCCCGCAGAATAATAATGCCCCCCAGGTTAATGGTATTCCAAGGTTTCCTGTCTCCGGCGATTTAAAAGGCGAATCTCCTGAAGAATTATGTAAGTTCTGGAATTTTAATCTTACTCCGGTTAGTGATGCTCATTCTTCTTTGACAATTTCCGGAGTTAGAATTTTTTACAGCCATGCATGGTATCAGCCTGTACCAATTTCTCCCAGCGGTATTGACCCGGATGATTTTGACAGCAATTTTGACATATATGCTCTTCCTTTCTTTATTCCCGATGAACCAAGTTACTTTAATTATGACTGGGTTCAGGTTAGAGAGATCATTTACAGTTACATAGAAGATAGTAATGGCAATGGAAAAGCAGACAGAATACGTGTACAGACATCTTTATCCCTGAGCGGCCACTTCGATGCGTTTATGGTCGAAGTAGAAGGTTATAAAATTGATACAACCAGAGGGCAGAACGGGTTTGATTTTTTGGATAGAAATGTTCTTCCTTCTGCCACTCTTGATGATTCGTTCTGTTTCTATATTTATCTTGAAGAAGGTGCGTATCTTTATGACGGGCAGCCAGTAAGATGGCAGGTTACACAAAACGACAGATCGGTCATTAACCTGATCTCCCGTGAAACTGTAGGCATTGTTGACGGTACTATTTTTAGAACAATCAATACGATTCCTCCAAGGATAAGTTACACTCTTACATTGCCCGGACATAATGAAACATATATCAGAATGTCGCAGCCGGTTTATTCTTTTGATAATAGTGTTATAAATAGTTTCAATGCCGATAATCCAGGGATGAGCATAGCTGCGGTTGAAAGCGAAAGGGTATCTCAGCCGCCGTATTATCTTGTTTATCAGGGAATAAAAAATACTTATGATTTTTTTGTATTGGATGATGGATATGATTATTACTTTCCGCCGGATGAGCACGGTATAATGAGTTTTATCATTACTCATGATAAAACTCTGACCGTTAATGATATTGTAAATGGAATAAATTTTTCATTGCGCGGGTTGTGGAATATTGGAGTGCGTGCAATAGATTGGAATGACGCAAGCATTGATGGTCTGATAGAAGATACCGCGGAATATGGGATGTATATGTTTTATCGCTCCCCAAGGTATCCCATTGACTTGAATTATTCAGCTTATGCAAATTATGCAGGCAATGCTCATGTTGCAGATTTATCAGATGATGATAGCGTATTAAATACAACTGCGGTATTTCTTCCTCCAAACCGTCTGCTCACTCCGCAAATGATTCAAAGGCTTGAAGCGTATGCGGCAGGTGAAACAACTGCGAGGGTAACTCCTGCCGATTTTGATGCGCCCGACGGCGGCTGGTCGCAGGAGCGGCGTATCACAGACGTATTTGTATCGATACCTCCCGCAACAAGGAATTCTGAAAATTATTTTGTATGGCCGGTGTGGGCAAGGTATCTGGATATATTTAGGTTTCCGGATGTTTCATCTGATTATTTAACCGATCCCAATGTTGTTGACTTCCTTCTGCAGCAGCATACAGATACCGGAATAATCTGGGAATTTGACGGAACAAAATATCTTGAACTGGAAGAAGGCGGATTTGAATTACAGGCAAGGGTAAATAACTCCATTGCAAATAATTTAACTTTAAGAATATTCTACGATGTTAATGTTCCGCTGCAATGGCGCAATCCTGTAATAGCTGTCGAAAGAGGCAATGGCAGGGGAGGGCTCTGGCTTCCCTGGGAATATAATCTAAACGGAAACCCGTATTTTAGTCTGGTTCCAAGCCGGTACATCGATCCCTCTGATTCCGTTTCCGGTGCAATTGGGTTTTATATTGATGCAGGTGTGATGAGCCAAACATCTTCATCGCCGCTTTATAATTTTGAATTCCCGGTTAATACAACTCTGGGTAAGTTTGAATTCCTCTTCCGTCTTGACGGGATCGGTGACTCTGATATGTATATGGCACGTCTGGATATTCCTCCAGGAAGCCCGGTTCCGAATTTGTGGTGGGACCTTGTAAGACCTTTCAGCTTCGATCTTGCAAGAATGATTCCACAGCGGGGCGGCGTTACCATTCTAAACAATGTTATCAATTCTGATTTAAGGGAAGTTACATATCTTCGCTATACATTGGCACGGGCAGGCAGGGTAACATTGCAGGTTTTTACTCTTGATGGAACATTGGTTAGATCAATCCGGCGCAATGAACAGCGTACCGCTGGTGAATATACGGATGCATGGGATGGTACAAATAATTCAGGAAGGCCTGTGGCGCGGGGAATGTACTTTATTCGTATCGTAGGACCTGATATTGATGAAATCAGGAAAGTGATGGTTGTAAGATGATGAAAAAAAAATGCGCATTTGCCGCAATTGTAGGGCGGCCTTCTGTTGGAAAATCCACTCTCTTAAATAAAATGTGCGGCGAAAAAGTAGCCATAGTCAGCAATGTTCCGCAGACTACGCGCAATGCAATAAGAGGAATTGTCAACCGTGAGCAAGGTCAGTTGATTTTTATTGATACTCCGGGCAGACATGCAAGCGATAAAAAAATAAACAAAAAATTGATGGATGTTTCGACACGGGCAATTGATGAAAGTGATCTTGTTTTGTATGTGATGGACGCATGCCGCGCTCCCGGTCTTGAAGAAGAAGAGGTTGCCGCCGTTATAGCTGCGCTCGCTGAAAAAACAGCCGTCGCAATAAACAAGATGGATGCTTCAGGAGCTGATTTTGAAAGGGCTAAAACTTTTATTGCACAGCAGCTTCCGTTAATCCCTGGTGACAGGATAATTTCCGTATCGGCTGTTTCAGGCGAAGGTATTGACGATCTTCTTCTTGCTCTTTTTTCCCTCTCTCCCATCGGCAACCCGCAGTATGATGAAGAATATTATACGGATCAGGAGACGGGTTTTCGTATTGCGGAAATTATAAGAGGGCAGGCTATTAATCGCCTGCGTCAGGAACTGCCTCATTCATTGTATGTGGAAATTGCCGATATGGAATTTAAAAAAGAAAAATTGTGGGTAAGGGCATTTATCATTGTCGAACGCGAATCACAAAAGGGAATGGTTGTAGGCAAGGGCGGTGAATTAATCAAGTCAATACGCCTTAATGCGTTAAAGGAATTAAAACAGATCTTTGACTGGAAGATCGACCTCGACCTTCGCGTTAAAACGGGCAAAGACTGGCGGAAAAAAGATCATACTTTGCAGCGGATAATCAGGTAAAATTTTTATTCTAAAAATTTATTTATTTCTTCAAGTAAATCATCGTAAGTATCAAAGCATTTTAAGTCTTTGTTATCCTTTCTTATCTGTTCGGGCGCACGGAACAAACAGCCGCTGTCGGCTTCGCGGATCATGTCAAGGTCGTTAAATGAATCTCCTGCGGCAAAAACACGCATATTTAACGACTTAAATGCCTTAACAGCTTCTTTTTTTCCGTTTTGCTGCCGCAGAGAATAACCTGTAACAGTTCCGTCATCAGAGGCTGCCAATGAATTGCAGAATAGGGAAGGCCAAAAGAGTTTTTTCATCAGCGGTTTTGCAAATTGCTCAAAGGTGTCGGAAAGTATAACTAGTTGTGTTTTTTCGCGCAGCGCATTTGTAAATTCGACCGCGCCCTGCAATGGTTCCATGCCGGAAATTACCCGCTGAATGTCGGGAAGTTTTAAGTTGTTTTTTGCAAGAATATCCAGGCGGAATTTCATTAATTTGTCGTAATCCGGCTCATCCCTTGTTGTCCGGCGCAGTTGCGGGATGCCTGCAGCTTCAGAAAAAGCAATCCAGATTTCGGGGACAAGAACACCCTCAAGGTCAAGACACACCATGTTCATGTGTATATAATACCAATTAAATGGATATTTTGAAAGTACAAAACCCTTTTAATGCGCCTGTTTATTATATGGAAGTTGTTAAAAGTACTATGGATGTTTCCCGGCGGCTTGCCTTTGACGGGGAGCCGCATGGGACTGTTATTGCGGCGAATTTTCAGGAGGCAGGCAGGGGAAGGGTGCGCGGCAGATCATGGGAGATGAAACCCTCTGTAAATCTGTCTTTTACCCTTTTGCTGCGTTTTGCGTGTATCGAAGAAATCCCCGCCGCTCTTACATTGCGTACGGGGCTTGCAGTTTCTCTTGCCATTGAAGATTTTTCGCCATCGCTAAAAGGTTCTGTCTTGGTTAAGTGGCCTAATGATATTCTAATCTATTCAAAAAAAACGGCAGGGATTCTATGTGAGGCAGACGGCGGAAATGTACATGTTGGCATTGGAGTTAATTTTCTTCAAAAAGAGTTTCCTGCTCATTTGCAGGGCAAGGCAACCAGCATCGCCCTTGCCGCCGTCGGCAATTTTTCACAGGATGACCGTTTTGTTTTACTGGAGAAAATTCTCCTTAGGCTTCACGGCGGCTTGGCACAGGAGCAGAGCAGAAGCGCCTGGAAGGATTGCCTGGAAAGACGGTTGTATAAAAAAGGCGAACAAATTATTTTTGTTGACGGCGCCGCTGGTTCCGGTAAAGAAGTCAAAGGATGCCTTTTGGGTATTGGCGGCGGTGGAGAGCTTTTAATTGTGCCTGACGGGGAAATTGCTGCGCGTTCATTTGTTACCGGGGAATTAAAATGTTTTTATTAGAGTTGTTCGGAAACTTGTTTTTGGGACAATCTCAATTGTTAATTTTATTCATGTGTGTTATAATGTAAAAAAATCAAAAAGAGGTACTATTATGGCTTTATTAATTCCTTCTTCAGGTAAAACCGATTTATTGGCTCTTGGCGCTCTTGTAACCCGCCTTGATCCCGGTATTATTCCATTTGCGGAAGCAAATGAATATCTTATGCATGTTTCCGGCGGCGAATACAATGTCGCCTCCAATTTATCCACTTGTTTTGGCATGAAAACTGCCATTGCAAGCGCCATGGTAAATTACCCCATCGGACGGCGAGTTGAATATGCGGTACAAAAGGCGGGAGTTACTCCCTATTTTAAGCGTTTTGAACACGACGGAGTGCGCGGTCCGAATATGGCAATCGTGTGGAGCGATCGCGGGCAGGGGGTTCGTGCGCCCGTGGTATTTTACAATCGTTCCAATGAAGCGGCACAACAGTTAAAGCCGGGAAGCTTTGACTGGGATGCGATTTTTGCAAAAGATTCCGCAGGAAACCCCGGAGTGCGGTGGTTTCACTCAGGCGGGATTTTCAGCGCCCTTTCATCAACTACAAGTGAATTGGTTATAGAGGCAATGCAAGCCGCAAAAAAGGCAGGCGCTGTTGTTTCCTTCGATTTAAATTACCGCGCAAAACTTTGGACAGTTGTTGCACAGGAGCGGGGACTAAATGCGGCTCAGGCAAGCGAAGAAGCAGCAAAGACCCTCCGCAAAATTGCAGGCTATGTTGATGTCCTTGTTGGCAACGAAGAAGATCTGCAAATGGGTCTTGGTCTTAAAGGACAGGATGTTGAGTCGAAAGGCGAACTTGACCCGACCGCATTTTTTGCAATGCTGGAAAATGCAACAAAAGAATTCCCTAATATTAAAGCAGTTGCAACCACGATGCGCGAAGTTCATTCAACAAACCGCCATTCATGGAGTGCAGTCCTTTGGTTTGACGGCAAAACTTATCAGGCTCCAACTGCGGAACTTGACGTACACGATCGTATAGGCGGCGGAGATGGTTTTGCATCAGGTCTTTTCTACGGGCTTTTAACTGGAAAGGCACCGCAGGAAGCTCTAAACCTTGGCTGGGCACACGGCGCGCTTGTTACAACAACGCCCGGGGATATATCAATGTTCACATTACAGCAAGTCGAAGCCCTTGCAAAAGGCGGCTCTGCAAGGGTTCAACGGTAAAGCGTCAGCCTAAGTTAAATTTCTTTATAAAGTCTCCAAGAACGTCTTCCAAATCCGGATGACCGATTTCCTGTAGGTTGTATTCAACCCTTGTGCAGGGTTTGTTAATCTTTATAACACGCTGAAGATCTATCGGCGTTGCAATGATCACAGAATCACAGTCGGTTTTTTCGATTGTTGCAGAAAGATCCTTCATCTGTTGTTCGCCGTATCCCATTGCGGGTAACAGATTGCCGATGCCCGGATAGGTGCGGAAAGTATCTGCAAGTTTTCCAACTGCAAAGGCGCGTGGGTCAATTATTTCCGCAGCGCCGAATCGTTTTGCCGCTACAATGCCCGCACCTATTTTCATTTCCCCGTGGGTAAGAGTCGGTCCGTCTTCAACTACAAGCACGCGTTTTCCGCGGATTACTTCCGGTTTATCTACGCTAAGGGTAGAAGCGGCATCCACCACAACTGCATCCGGGTTTATACTTTGAATATTCTTTCTTACTTCCTGTATCTTGTCAAAATCCGCGCTGTCAATTTTATTAATAACTGCAACATCGGCAATACGCAGCGTTACTTCTCCGGGATAATACGAAAGTTCATGCCCCGGTCTGTGCGGGTCTGCTACAGTAATCATTAAGTCCGGTTTATAGAATGGAAAATCATTGTTTCCTCCGTCCCAGAGAATTACATCGCAGCCGTTTGGATCATTTTCTGCGGCGCGAAGGATTGCCTCATAATCCACTCCCGCATAAATTACGTTTCCGCGCACTATATGCGGCTCATATTCTTCCATTTCTTCGATTGTACAATTATGCTTTGTAAGATCTTCGATGGCGGCAAATCTCTGTACTTTTTGGATTTCCAAATCTCCGTAAGGCATTGGATGGCGGACAGCAATCACTTTTAAATTATGCGCCATTAATATTTCCGCTATGCGCCGCGTGGTCTGGCTCTTGCCGCAGCCTGTACGGATTGCCCCTATTGCAATTACCGGCTTACAGCTTTTTAACATGGTGTTTTTATAGCCCATCAACGTAAAATCCGCTCCGGCGGCATTAACTTTTGCTCCAAGACCCATAACTGCGGTGTAATGAATATCGCTGTATGAAAATACACATTCATCAACATCAAGGTCTTTGATTAATTTTTCCAAATCCTTCTGTTCGTAAATGGGAATGCCTTCGGGGTAAAGGCTGCCGGCAAGGGACGCGGGATATTTACGGTCTGCGATGTCCGGAATCTGCGCGGCGGTAAAAGCGGCGACTTTATAAGCTGGGTTATCGCGGTAATAGGTATTAAAATTGTGAAAATCCCGTCCTGCCGCTCCTATAATGATTACTTTTCTTTGCGTCATAAATTCTTCTCCTAGAGCCTGTTTCTTGGCCTTGTAATTACTTTTGTTATTTCATTATTCTGACCAATCCACATTCTTGCATTGGTCTCGATATTTGTAAGTTCCGCTGTAACAAAATATGTCCTGATAATCTGGGTGTCATTCCTGTCTACAATTGTCCTTACAGAACCTGTAAGCATAAAATCCGCTCCAAGTTCCCTTCCAAGTCTTGCCGCAGTTTCTTCGCTTGCATAACTTTGCTGATCCTGTCTTTCAGAGCGTAAATCATCCCTTGTATCGCCTCCCGCAACAAAATCAAGCCTTCCGCTGTTAAAAACTGAGGCTTCCATTATTGAAGTAATAATTTCCGTGTCGATATGCTCATCACTGTCATTTCTGAATCTGCCGACAATTACGATTGGTTTTCTGTTTCCCATTGCCCTGATTTCCTGATCAACTCTTGGGTTTGACAGAATATCACTGATCAGAGCATCGCAGACGATTCTTACATCAAGTGCATTCCAGTAACCGCTTAAATCGCTCTGGGTTCCGGATTGTATCCTGTTCACAGTTGTTCCGCATCCCGACAGTAAAATTAAAACTGTACATAGTGCAAAAAATAATTTTTTCACAACAGTTCTCCTTTGATTGGGCATCCGCCGTTAAACGGAAGATACCTTTGATAACCGGCATTAAAACACCGTCTACATTAAATTAACAGACTGTAAAAGATTAAGCCTGTCTATGCCCACATTAACATTGTCTCGAAATTCTCTGGCAATGATCCTGTTGCCACTGTAATAATTTATTATAACAGAATATGTTCCGGGGTCAAGATTGATGCCGCCGATATACGCCCTGTCCGGCAAATACCGCGACATCCTTATATCGGCGGACTCCGAAGCATCCAAAGCTGTTCTTGCGGCAATTGCCGTCATTAGTCCCGCTAAAGCACCCTGCCGCCTTGCTACTTCTACTGCCGCAACATCGGCAATAACATATTTTAAAATTGTGCGGATATATGTTTTTGCAAGGATGTTCGAATAACGCAGGACAAATGTTTCCTGTATCACCGCGCCCATGTCTTCAAGGAGCTCAAGATCGAACCTGCCCGCTCCCTCTACTACGGCTTCTATTCTTGTAATCTGGCTTTGCCTTCTTGTCAAAACCGGTAATTTGAAAGCGGCTACCTGCAGTATGGGATGCTGAAAAGGAAGATTATACGCAACAATCTGTTCCTCTTTTATGGGGGACAATCCTGCAAAACTGATAATGTTAAGCCTTGCAAGCTCGTCAGGAACATTCTGCGCCTGCGTAACAGCATGAGGAACCGGGAAGTTGTAGATATTCCTGTTTGTATTAAATGCTCTTTCAACCTGGGCAAACTCTATACGCGCCGAATCCGCATTACCTGCGGCTTGATAAAACAAAGCGCCAAGAAAACGGGCTAAAGCGGAATTTGAAAAATTAATTGATCTTGTTTCCGGCATTTGACCTATGCCTGTTTCCCTTCTTGTCATTGAGTTTAGATCTTCCCCGGTATTCGGGTCTGTGTACTCATATCTTCGGGCAAGCATATCCAGTTTTCCATTTGACATGCTTAATTTGCGGATTTCTACAAGCGCTCCTTCAATGTTGCCTCTGTTAAAATAATTCAGCGCATTAAAGACATTCAAGTATATATTTTCAAAATCCTCCCCCGGATATTCCTTTACATTGTCATTTAAGATATACGAAAAAAAGCCCTCGGAGATACTCTTGGTATAGGCTTCTTCTATCAGCCGTTCGGCATTCTGCAGATCGCTGGAAGATGCCGCCCAGTTTCCCGCATAATGTTCCAAAAGCCCCTTGTCCAAAAAAAGCATAATGGCATTCCTTTCGGAATATATAGGCCTTGTTTCCTGACTTCTTACGATTATTTCAATTGCTCCGTTAAAATCCGAGTGTCCGACAGCTATATCGAGTTCTCTGTACATTGATGAGCTTGTAGCGCAGGATATCACCATCAATGCCAGCAGGGAAATTTTTACACATTTTAAGATTGTTTTAAGTTTTTTGCATTTAATGTATATCATAAGAATATTATACCATAAAGATTGTTTATTTTCAGTTATTTCCTGTATTTTTGTCAAGGGGCGTTTTTTTAGACAAAATCTGGTATAATTAAACGGTGAATATTATCTTATTGGAAGAACATGAACTTGGACGCGCTCTTTCAAGGCGTGATAAGCGGACAATTCATCTGTTAAAAGTTCTGCGCAAGG
>Ga0099364_10012861_pt1 | contig 11258 bp, 10 predicted proteins | sample TergutTh196P3_FD_73070 | JGI IMG/M metagenome (GOLD analysis project Ga0099364, IMG submission 73070) | Microcerotermes parvus P3 segment gut microbial communities from Pointe-Noire, Republic of the Congo - Th196 P3 | ecosystem: Host-associated > Arthropoda: Insects > Digestive system > Gut ... | reverse complement strand
TAGTAAAATCAGGATATTTGCTGGATTTAAACATGTTTATAAATTCCATGAACCTACGTTCTCATATTAGTATTATAGCAAATTAAAATTATAAAGTTAAATACTTTTCTTTAATAAAGATTTCCCTGCTTTCATTTGGAACAGGGAACACATAAAAAAATATATTTGCTATACTTTAGATTATCTTACTCATAAATTTTAATTCATCTATTTGACAATTTCTTGCTTTTTATATTCCAGAAAATAATAGATATTAAAATAACTGCTAAGCATAATAAAGATACGTATATAAACATTTGATTTTGTAATCCACCATACACCATTATACATGAGCCAATAATAGCCATAACAGGTGATACATATCCTTTAAATATTCCTTTTATTTCTTTTTTATTGGTAAGATTAATTACTTTAATATATAACATAATATAAAGTAAATAATTAATTACTATAATAATTTCTGCTAGATCAGAATTACCAAGTATAGTATATTTTTTATCAAAATAAATAAAACATAATAAAATTATTGATGTTATAAAAGCTATAATCCCTGAATTTATAGGTGTATCAAATGTTTTGTTTACTTTGGATATTTTTTTAGAAAATGGAAGCATTTCTCTTAATGCAAGGGAGTATGGCATTTGAATTGACCCCATTATATTTCCATTTAAAGTTCCTAAAACAGCTATTAATACACAAACAACAACTAATTTACCTGCAGATGGACCAAATAGGTTGGTTGCTGCATATTGTACATAAGTATCTTTCATTGTCATGATATCATCAGGTCCAACATATAAGCTAACTCCAACAAAATAAAAAACATAAACTAAAAGGATACCTAATGGAGCGAACATTAAAGCCAGAGGTAGATTTTTTTTAGGATTTTTTATTTTATGTGTTAAAGTAGTTGCAACAATCCATCCTTCAAAGGCAAAGGCAACAGGTGCAATTGCTGAAATCCATCCAAAATAACTACCATTAGATTGAGTAACAACAGAAGTTGATGTTGATATAAAATTATTAAAATCTCCAAATATGTAACCTAATATTCCAATAATAATAAGTGGAATTAATTTTATTATAGCTGCTGATGTTTGAAAGTATGCTCCAATCTTGGAAGCAAATAAATTAAGACCAAAAAAGAATGCAATAAATAGTATTGCTGCCAAAAATCTTTGCTCTAGTGAAAAATGCCAATAAAATACCTCTTCCATGTATATAGAAGATATCCATCCTAGAATACCTACACAAGATGTATAAAATAAAAAAGTATGATACCAACCAATTGCACATCCGGCATATGAATTTATTTCATTTGTTGCATAAGATATTACTCCTCCAGCTTCCTCAGTTCTGGAAGCTAATTGTGCAATAGTAAGACTTCCAAAGATTATACTAATAGCTGCGATGCAAAATACAACTATCCCTATAGCAATGTTTCCATTTGTAGCTATTAAAATTGTACTACTTTTGAAATATATTCCTGACCCAACCACTATGCCAACAATCATCATTACAACAGTAAAAAGGCCATATTTGCCTTTTTCTGAAATTGTTTTATTAGCCATAGAATAAAACTCCTTTCATTTAAATATTTGAAAAATTTTTTAAACTCCTAATTGTTGAATAAATAATTGTGGTTTCATTATTTTTATGACATAAGAGGAGTACATAAAAAAATGTTAACATATTATATCATTACCTCTTAATGATGTCAACTAAATTTTTTGAAAATTAACACATGTTAGATGTGATTATATGCTATTTTTTTAAGATACCTATTCATTAATCTATATTACTATATGTTTATAATCTTTATTGGAATATCTCTTTTTAATGATTCATTGATTACATGTTTTGTTCCATGTGATACTTTATCCCAAAAAGCTAATACTAAATCACTATATTCAATTATTTGTATATTTCTAATTAATGGAGCTTTTTTACCATATAAAGAATATTGCGGGGGGAAACATTTAAAAATAATATTTTTATTAATTGCTATTTTTTCTGCTAAAAGATCTACTGCTCCAGAGCCACCACTAACTATCTCATCACATTCAATAGGAATATATTTTATTACAATTTCACTATCTAAATTATATGCTTGTCGAGATCCAATAATTGCAACTTTCAATTATTTTTTACTCCTTTGTCAAAAACTCAGGTTGATGGAACTTATAAAAGATTTAAACATGTTAGATATGATTATATGCTGTTTTTATAAAATTAATTTTATTTATTAAACTATATTCTAATGTTTTAATTATATATAGTGATTATATATAATTTAGAATATATTATTATTTTATGATAAAAATAATAATAACTACAAAATAGGGAGTGAAATTAGTGGATTTAACACCAAAGCAGTATGAAAAAATTAGTGAAAAACATTCACCCAAAAGCAATATTGTTAAAAATTGTACATGGGCTTTTATAGTTGGTGGATTAATTTGCGCTATAGGACAAATACTTATGAATATGTATATTAATCTTGGAGTAGAAAAAGAAATAGCAAAAAATTTATCCTCTATGACATTAATACTCCTTGCGGCTATATTTACAGGATTAAATATATATCAAGTAATAGCTAATAAAGCAGGCGCAGGAACATTGGTTCCAATAACAGGATTTGCCAATTCGATGGTATCACCAGCTTTAGAGTTCAAAACTGAAGGATTTATCTTAGGTGTAGGTGCACAAATGTTTACAATATCAGGTCCAGTAATAGTTTATGGATGCATAACTTCTGTTGTTGTTGGATTAATTATGTATTTTTTTATATAGCCTTAATTTTTATTTTATTCCCATAAGGGCTAAAGCTTCTTTTGCAGCCATTTGTTCTGCATCTTTTTTACTTCTTGCTTTTCCTGTAGATACAATATTACTATTAAGCATTAGTTCTACTAAAAAATATTTATCATGGTCTGGACCAAATATACCAGCCACTTGATAAGATAATTTTTCCTCGGGATTTTGTTGTACTATTTCTTGTAGTATAGTTTTATAATCAACAAATAATTTAATATCTTTGTTTAAATATTTTATTATAAACTTTAAAATAAACTGTTTTGCTAAATCATAACCAGAATCAAGATATATTGCAGCTATTAAAGATTCAAAAGAATCACTTAAGGTTGAGTTTCTAGCTCTTCCATTAGAATTATCTTCACCTTTTCCCAAAAGTAAAAAATCTCCTAATGATATTTCTGAGGCGAATAATCCTAGTGTTTTTTCGCACACCAAAGATGATCGTAATTTAGTAAGTTTACCTTCAGGGAGATGAGAATAATTATTAAATAAATATTCTGAGACAACCAATGATAGAACTGCATCCCCTAAAAATTCTTGTCTTTCGTTGCTAGGTAGTTTAATATTCCTGTTTTCGTTTATATAAGATGTATGACATAATGCTATTTTCAAGTACTTTATATTATTAAATTTATAATTTATTTTTTTTTCAAGAGTATCTAGATTTTTAAAATATGGATCTCTTCTATTTTTTTTATCCATTTATATTAAACATCTCCTCTAGGTAACAACTTTGAAGAAAAATTATTAGGCGCTATTGTCAACAAGATTCTGGCTATATTCTTTTAAATCTTTATCTATAGTATTAATTGTATTATTTTTAACCATCTTGTATGCTTGACGTATTGCATTCTTTATGGCTTTAGCATTAGAACTTCCATGTGCTTTAATTACAGGCCTTTTTATGCCTAATAAAATTGCACCACCAAATTCTGTATAATCTAATTTCTTTTTAAAATTTTTCATGCCACCTTTAACAAGTATAGCTGCACACTTAGTAAATATGTTTTTTAAAAATATATTTTTAATCATTATAACAAAAAACTTAGCTAACCCCTCTGTATATTTTAATAAAATATTACCTACAAATCCATCTGAAATTACTACATCAGCTAATCCAAAAGGAATATCTCTTGCTTCTATATTTCCTATAAAGTTTAAATTTAACTTTTTTAATAATTCATATGCATTCTTTTGCAAATCAGTTCCTTTATTTTTTTCTATACCTATGTTTAAAATTGCAACTTTTGGACTATTTAACTTTTCAATCTTATTCATATATATTGAGCCCATTAATCCAAATTGTACTAACATTTCAGGCCTACAATCATGATTAGCCCCAGAATCAATAAGCATATAACATCCTTTAATTGTTGGTACTAATGTTGCTATAGCAGCACGTTTAATACCTTTTATTCTCTTAACTATTAATGATGCACCCACTACTAACGCACCTGTACTTCCCGCACTGACAAACGCATCCCCTGAGGATCCATCTTCTTTAGACAATAAGGATAACCCCACAGCCATACTAGAATCAGAATACTTTTTCAATATTTCAGTGGGATCTTCTTCTACTGGCATAACTGATTTACAATCCATAATTTCAATATTTTTTAAATTAATATTATATTTTGATGCTTCTTGATTTATTAAATTTTTATTTCCTGTTAATATAATATTTACATTTAATTCCTTAACAGCCATTGCACAGCCTTTTATTATTTCTGTTGGAGCATTGTCTCCACCAAATCCGTCAACAATTATTTTCATTTTATCGAATCGCTCTCCTATGCATGTTCCTTTATTTTATTATTTTCGCACTTTCGAATAATTCCCATTGGAGTTTGTTCATCACATTGACCTAATGGATTATCTTTAAGAATAGATATCAACATATCTTTATTCAAAAGGGAAGAGGATGCTCCTAAAATATTACCACCCAAATCATTTATGTCTGTTATTATAACATCAACTCCAATTGATTTAGCTATATTACATGCTACCTGGTCTGCATCATTAGGTGCTAAAACAACATATTCATTATAAGGTGGAATTGTATTATCACAAGGGCCATCAATTGCCCTAGCTTTTTCTCCAGCAATATGGTAAAACCATCCTCTTTTACCAAATATCTTTCCAATTACAGAAATTAGTGCAGCAACTATAATGTTCATTGTACCGCATTCTACGAGCGCCATTTCCATTGTTTCTGGTATTCCTAATCCTATTCCATAAGGAGTTTTATGAACAAATTTACATAAGATTTTAGCTAATAACCTTGGTTTTATTTCATTCACTGGAATGGCTCTATTTTGAGTGCAAGCAACAATTCTTTCTGTAATAAATAGTATATCATCATTGTTTAAATAGGGAACAGCATATTTTTCAACAACTTCTATAAGATTATCTTTGTTAGTTATAATATGTGTTTTTAAAGGTAATCTATCAAATGTTGATTTTTCTCCATTCCAATATATCTCTATTGTTTTTTGTTTTTCTGGATTAGCTTTTAATTCATTCATTTTATAATTCTTCCTTTTTATATATAAATTGGAATAAATTTTATTTTTCTTAAACTCATTTGTTATTATTACTACATTTTTAATTTTTATTTGATGTTTAATTTTTTCAAATCATTTAGTGATCGTTTTGCATATTCTCTATATTTGGCTTCTTTATTTTTTACTATGTATTTAGGTAAGTCCATTTTTGGTAATATGCCCATATTTGCACCCATAGGTTGAAAATTTTTAATACCAGTATTTGTTATATATTCAAATAATGCTCCCATCATTGTGGTAAGTGGTAATTGTATAGGTAGCTTATTATTAAGTATCCTAAATAAATTAATTGCAGTATATATTCCACTAGATGCTGATTCGATATATCCTTCAACTCCTGTTATTTGTCCTGCAAAAAATATTTTATTGTTTGTATTTAATCTTAGATATTTATCTAAATTTTTGGGGCTATCTATAAAAGTGTTTAAATGCATTACTCCATATCTTACAAATTCAGCATTTTCTAATCCTGGGATTAAAGAAAAAACTCTTTTCTGTTCATTGAATTTAAGATTAGTTTGAAATCCTACCATATTGTATAATATTTGACCAATATTTTCGCATCTTAATTGTACAACAGCAAATGGTTGTTTACCTGTATTTGGATTTATTAGCCCAACAGGTTTAAGTGGACCAAACCTTAAGGTATCATATCCTCTTTTTGCCATTACTTCAACTGGGATACAGCTTTCGTAAACTTTTTGTTTTTCAAAATCTTTAAGAGTAACTACTTGTGAATTTATTAAATTATTATAAAATATTTTATATTCTTCTTGAGTCATTGGACAATTTATATAATCATCTTCACCGCGCCCATATCTTGCAGCCATAAATGCTTTAGTCATATCTATAGATTGAGCTAATATTATAGGAGAAATTGCATCTGCAAAATTTAAATAATTATTCTTTAGAATAAATGATATTGAATAGGATAATTTTTTTGATGTAAGAGGACCAGAAGCTATTATAACATATCCATCAGGAATTTGAGGTATTTCTTCATGTATAATATTAATATTAATATGTGAACTTATTTTTTCAGTAATGTAGTCTGAAAAATTATTTCTATCTACAGCTAATGCTCCTCCAGCTGGAACTGAATTTTTAAGCGCAGATTCAATAACTATTGAACCCAACATCTTCATTTCTTCTTTTAGAAGACCGGAAGCCGATTCTACCCTTAAAGCCTTAAGCGAATTAGAGCAAACAAGTTCTGCAAACCCTTTATATTTATGTGCAGGAGTGTACTTATAAGGCTTCATTTCATATAAATCAACTTGTATTCCTTTATTAGCCAAATACCAGGCAGCTTCACATCCAGCTAATCCAGCTCCTATTATCGAAACTTTCATAAATTTAACTATTCCTTTTTTAAATAGACTTGTTTATAAAATTAGAATTAAGATTTTAATTTCTAAAAAACTATTCTTTGGCAATATTTTTTTCCTTAATATAACCACAGCCTTCGTTTATGCAGTAGACCTTACCGGATTTTCCTTTTGTTTTAAACAGCGTATTATTACATTTGGGACAGATATCACTTACAGGCATATCCCATGACATAAATCCACAATTAGGGGAATTCTCACATCCATAATAGGTTTTTTTATTTTTTGATGTTTTAACTAAAATTTTCCCTGCACATACTGGACATTTTCCATTAGTTTCTTTTTGAATTTTTTTAGTATTTTTGCATTCAGGAAAATTGTTACATGCTAAAAATTTCCCAAAACGTCCATATTTGATAGACATATTACTTTCACATAATTCACATAATATATCAGTCTGTTCACTTGGAATAAGTATTTTATTTCCATCGTCATTTTCATTAGCTTTTTTGAGAGTATCAAAAAAGCTATCATTAAATATTTTTAAAGCATCTTTCCAGTTTAGACGGCCTTCTGCAATCATATCCAATTCTTCTTCCATCTTAGCAGTGAAATCTATATTTATTATATTATTAAAATTTTTATCTATTAAATCAGTTGCAATTTCTCCTAAATCTGTTGGAATAAGTTGTTTATTTTCTTTTATTATATATTCTCTCTGCATTATTGTAGAAATAGTTGGAGCATATGTGCTAGGTCTACCTATACCATTTTCCTCTAGTCCTTTAATTAAACTGGCTTCAGTATATCTTGCCGGAGGTTGAGTGAAGTGTTGATTCCCATCTAAGGATTTTAACTTTAATACTTCATCAATATCTAAAAGAGGTAAAGTATCTTTATCGTGATCTTCTAATTTTTTATAAATAATAGTATATCCTGGAAACTTAAGGCTTCTACCATTAGATCGAAATATATATTTATCTCCAGATTTTATATATGCAGTAACTGTATCATAGACTGCAGGAGACATTTGACTTGCTATAAATCGATTCCAAATAAGATTATATATTTTATATTGTTCAGAAGAGAGATCATCTTTTATACTATCGGGTACCAAAGATGGCATTGTAGGCCTAATGGCTTCATGAGCATCCTGTGTATTAGATTTTGATTTATAAATATTATTCTTTTTAGGAATATAATCATTACCAAATTGTTGAGAAATAAAATTTCGTGTTTCATTTTGCGACTCTTCTGATACTCTTAAAGAGTCTGTTCTCATATAAGTGATTAATCCAACAGCACCGATGCCTTTTATTTCTTTACCTTCATATAACTGCTGCGCTGCTTTCATTGTTTTTGCAGCACTGAAGCCTAATTTATTTGATGCTTCTTGCTGCAATGTAGATGTAGTAAAAGGTGGATGTGCATAACTTTTTTTAGATCCTAATTTTATATTATTAACTACAAAAGTTGAATTTTCAAGTTCTTTTAATATTAAATTTGCTTGCACTTCATTAGATATAGAAAATTTTTTCCCATCTATTGAATGTAGTAAAGACTTAAATGGTTTTTTTAATTTTGTTGATAAAAATTTAGCATCTATCGTCCAATATTCAATAGGAATAAAATCTCTTATTTCTCTTTCTCGTGTAACAATCATTTTTACTGCAACAGATTGGACTCTACCAGCAGATAACCCTTTTCTTATTTTTTTCCATAAAAATGGACTTAGTTTATAACCTACAATTCTGTCTAAAATTCTTCTTGTTTGTTGGGCATCTACAAGATTAATATTTATATTTCTTGGATTAGCCATGCCAGATTTTATCCCTAATTTAGTGATTTCATTGAATGAAATTCGTATAGGTTTGTTTATATCAAGTTGAAGGATATTTGCTATATGCCATGAAATTGCTTCACCTTCTCTATCAGGATCAGTGGCTAAATACACTTTACTATTTTTCTTAGATTCTGCTTTTAGTTTTTTAACTACATCTGCTTTTCCCCTAATAGTTATATATTTAGGTTCAAAATTATTCTCAAGATCTACTCCCAAAGTGGACTTTGGAAGATCTCGGATATGACCATTAGATGCTAATACTTCATAGCCTTTTCCTAAGTATTTTTTAATAGTTTTTGCCTTTGTTGGCGATTCTACAATTATTAATGTAGACACTTTTGCACGCCCCTTAAAAAAATGTCGCATAAAGACGACAGTGAAAAATTATAACTTTTTTATTCACTTATTCATTATTTTTCATTACAACGTGTAAACGCCGCATATTTGCCTCCAGGATAGCTTTTGATATATCCATCTAATTCAAGTTTAGTTATATTGACTATTATTTCGTTGACTGGAACATCTAATTTAGTAGATATGTAATCTATAGATTGTGGATTACCATCTAAAAGAAGTCCAAAAATATCTTTAAGGGGCTTATCCAATTCATCAATAATATCATTAGATAACTTATTTTCAATTTGATTATTACAATCATTAATATTATTATTTATTAATAATTTATGATCAAGCATAGAGGGAAAAATGGGAAATATAGTATTAATATTTGATTTATTTTTTAAATCATATTGCCATTCATATTGATCTAATATATCTTGAGGAGATGTTGCAATAATAGCTCCTGATTTCAAAAGATTCATTACACCTGAATTATTTTTATCAAATATATTATTCGGTATTCCAAATATATCCTTTCCCTGATCTATAGCTAATTGAGCAGTAATTAAAGCCCCACTTTTTGCGCTAGCTTCCACAACTAAAACTCCTACACTTAAACCAGAAATGATTCTATTTCTAATTGGAAAATTAATTGCAAGTGGTTTTGTGTTTGGTGGATACTCACTTATTATACACCCATTTTCTAAAGATGCAATAGCATCTTTTAAATATTTATTTTGTTTAGGATAGTTAATATCAATTCCACAACCGATAACAGCGATAGTTGAATTGCCATTTTTAACTGAAGTTTCTAATGCTATAGAATCAACACCTATAGCTAAACCACTTATAATTGTTATGTTATTCTTAGCCAATTTTTCTGCAAAATATTTAGTAACATCTTTTGCATAGTCTGAACATTTCCTAGCACCTATTATAGCAATAGCTAAAGTGTTATCAATATAGTTTAAATTCCCCTTTATATATAATAAAGTTGGACTAGAATATATATTTTTAAGCCTTATGGGATATTTTTTATCAGTATATGTTATAATTTGATAATTATTCTTTTGACATTGGTAAATAATATTTTGGGCATCTTTAAGAGTTATTTGGCTTAATCTTTGCTGAGTTTTATTAGAGATATTTTTTATATTTTGGAATCTATAAGGTTGTCCAAATTCATACAATTTTTTAGGAGAATAATCAAATATAGAAAGCATGTTTTGTGCATCTGGGATTCCTGGATATATTGCCTCACTTAGCCATACCCAATATTCTATATCGTCACTTTCTATCATTTTAATTTTAAAACTCCTTTTTTTAATTCCCATAATAATATTCCAGTTGCAATTGACACATTTAAAGAGTCCATATTCTTTATCATAGGTATTTTTATTTGTATATCACATATATTGATTATTTCTTGCGATATACCTTTTCCTTCGTTTCCTACAATTATTAAATTTTTTTTGGTAAAGATAACTTTAGTAATATCTATGGCTGTATCAGATAGGCTAGAAGCATATACTTTAAATTTGTTATTTTTACATTTTTCTATAATTTCTGAAATATATTCTGAGACCACAATGTTAAACCCAAACATACATCCCATTGTAGATCTTAAAACCTTTGAACTATATATATCAGGGCAATCTTTACTTAATATAATCCCATCTATTCCCAATGCATTAGAGGTCCTAATTATGGTGCCTAAATTACCAGGATCTTGTAGTTGTGAGATCAATAATAAATTATTACTACTGAATATTAAGTCGTCAATATTAATATGATTAGGAATCTTACATACTGCTATTATTTCTTGTGGTGTCTGAGTGCAAGATATTTTATTTAAAAGTTCAAAATTTATTATAGACATTTTTGCATTATTTGGCAATAGGTGTTTTAATTCATATTCTTTTTCATCTAAAAATTTTTTAGTAAGAAAAATATCTTGCAATTCTATATTATTAATAATTGCTTCTTTTATTATTTTTAATCCTTCTATTATAAATAACTTTTGTATTGATCTTTCTTTTCTGCTATTATTAAGTTTAGATAAATTTTTTATATTTAAATTCATTTTACTTGAAATAATCTTCATTTTTTATATTATCCTTAAGCTATCATTGAGACATATGTTTTCTGATTAAACACAAAGTATGCGGATTATTTTTTTCATCCTGATAAAAATACGCTCCAGTACATATAACTGTGAGCGTATTTTAATTTATTAGAAATATAAGTTTATTGTCAGTTATTTACTGTATTTCTTCCTGATATTTTATATAGGTATATAGTTTTATTCAGCTATATCTTTATTAGTTGATCTATTTTATTTTTAGAATATAGGTTCATGAATAAATA
>Ga0099364_10012860_pt1 | contig 11259 bp, 11 predicted proteins | sample TergutTh196P3_FD_73070 | JGI IMG/M metagenome (GOLD analysis project Ga0099364, IMG submission 73070) | Microcerotermes parvus P3 segment gut microbial communities from Pointe-Noire, Republic of the Congo - Th196 P3 | ecosystem: Host-associated > Arthropoda: Insects > Digestive system > Gut ... | reverse complement strand
CACGTCGCTCTTCCGATCTCACTCAAGAGTGTTGATACAGAAGTCCAGGACAAGATATTCAGAAATATGAGTAAACGCGCAGCAGGTATGCTTAAGGAAGATATGGAATACATGGGTCCAATACGCCTTAAGGATGTTGAAGAAGCCCAGCAGAAGATTGTTTCCATTATCCGTCACCTTGAAGACAATGGCGAGATCGTTGTTGCCCGTTCCGGCGAAGACGAACTTGTTGTGTAAGGATTTAAGTAAAAGGATTTTTGTAAAAGGATTAACCGATGACAAAAGCAGTTTACAGGCCAGGAGAGCTTGAGATCCTCCAAAAAAAAGTAATACTTGAGCCGCCAACTTCTTTTCCTGAACTTTCACATCTTGCTGAAGTTGACGAACCAGAAGAACTTGTTGCAGATGAGGTTGAAGTCTATGAAGGGCCAACCGCAGAAGATCTGCGCCGTGAGGCTGATGCATACAGGGAACGCTGGGAAGAAGAGAAGGCTGGCATGCTTTTGTCTGTCAAGGCTGATGCCAATAAGATTATAAAGGATGCAGAAGAGCAGGCTTTCCAAATTGTAAAAAAACAAAGCGATGAAGTCCAGGTTGCAAAAAGAACTGCCATGGACGAGGCAGAAGCCATTCTTGCAGAGGCAAAAGAAAATGCACGCAGGATCGAAGCTGAATCATCAGATGCTGTTGAAGTAAGGCTAAAAGAAGCTGAAGAAAACGGTTATAACAAAGGCAGGGATTCAGGATACAAGGAAGGCAAATCAGAAGTAGAGCGGTTAATACAGCGCACTCAGGTGATCCTTGAAAGGGCAAACAATAAAAGGGCGGAGATTCTTGCAGAATCCGAGCAGGAGATAATAGACCTTGTACTTCTTATCTCACGCAAGGTAGTTAAAATTATTTCTGAAAATCAAAAAAACATTATTATTCCCAATATTGTTCAGGCTCTTCGTAAAATAAAAGATCGGGGTGATTTTATAATCAGGGTTAATCTTGCTGACCTTAAACTTGCAACCGAAAACAAAAAAGACTTTATCCAGCTTTTGGAAGGAGCCAAGTCTATTCAAATTATAGAAGATACTTCTGTTGACGAAGGCGGTTGTATAATTGAAACTGATTTTGGCGAAATTGACGCAAGGATATCAAGCCAGCTTGCAGAACTTGAAAGTAAAATCCTTGAAATCACACCCATGAGATCAAGGACAAAATCATGAGTGATGCATTATTAATACAAAAGCAAAAAAAATTACGCAAAAATATTCCGCTTAAGGTAAGGGGTTTTAAAAAATACCTTGAGATCGCAGATCATACAGACCCTATAAAATGTGTTGGTCATGTCAACAGGGTTCACGGGCTTTTGATTGAAAGCCGCGGCCCCCAGGCTGTCATAGGTGAAATTTGCCGCATAGAGCTCCCTGAAAAAACAATAATGGCAGAAGTCATAGGTCTGCATGGAGAGACAGTACAGCTAATGGCTTATGAAGAAACCATAGGCCTTGAGATAGGCTGCCGTGTAATTGCATCCGGCTCCAGGCTTGAAGTAGGGGTATCGCCTAATCTTCTTGGAAGGATACTCGACCCTTTGGGAAATCCAAAAGATAACAAGGGCGGCATAGAGTTTTTTGAAAAATACCCTGCTGTAGCAAACCCGCCTGATCCGGTTAACCGGCCCCGTATTACAGAAAGGCTCAGTACAGGAGTGCGAGCCATAGACAGCCTCTTAACAGTGGGCCGCGGTCAGCGCCTTGGAATATTTTCAGGCTCTGGTGTTGGAAAATCAACATTACTTGGAACTATAGCCAGAAACACAAGCGCAGACGTAAATGTTATTGCTCTTATTGGGGAACGCGGCAGGGAACTAAATGACTTTTTGGAAAAAGACCTTGGTAAAGAAGGCCTTAAACGCAGTGTTATTATTGTTACTCCATCCAATTCTCCGCCCATGTGCAGATTGCGTGGCGCTTATGTTGCGACAGCTGTTGCAGAATATTTCCGTGACCAGGGTCTTGATGTAATGCTTTTATTTGATTCTGTTACACGCTATGCAAGAGCCCTGCGTGAGATAGGGCTTGCCTCAGGCGAACCCTCTGCCACAAGAGGTTATCCGCCAAGCATGTTTGACTCCATGCCCAAACTTTTGGAACGCTGCGGAACTTCGGACAAGGGAACCATAACAGGTTTTTATTCAGTGCTTGTTGATGGAGATGATCTTGACGAGCCTGTTGCAGATACTGTAAGGGGAATAATAGACGGGCATATAGTGCTTTCAAGGTCTTTGGCAAGGCAATATCATTACCCTGCCATTGATATATTGGACAGTGTTTCGCGTGTCGCCAAAGATGTATGCGGACCACAAACCATTAAAGCTGCAAGTATAATCCGCCGGCATCTGGCAGTTTATGCAGAATCAGAAGACCTTATAAACGTAGGAGCATATAAACAGGGTACAAACCTTCGAATTGACGAAGCCATCTCCAAAAGAGAAGCTCTTGAAACATTCTTATGTCAGGAAATTGGCGAAAAAGCTGAATTAAACGATACATTAAGATTATTGGGTGAGATCGCAGGTATTGAAATACCTGAAGAAGAGATGATTGACTCTCTACCCCAGCCAATGTTAATTGAGAATAGCGATAATGAAGAAGAATCAGAAGTTTATATGGAAGCTCAGGTACCTGTTGAAGCTGTGTTTGAAGCTCAGGATTTTGATGATGAGACAGATGATTTATTTGAATCTGAGTTTGAATCAAGTACTTTAAACGAACCTGCTACTGAACCTTCACCTGTTAGTGTTGATGCACCTGAGCATATTACTCCTGCTGCGCCTAAAACTGCTGCTCCAGATGGAATTGCAGATCTGCCGCTGATTGACTTATAAAGAAACAATATGAAGAGGTTTTCATTCAGCCTTGAAAAAGTGCTTTCTTTACGAAAATTCCGCGAACAGGAAACAAAAATAGAGCTTGGCAAAGCTATAGGAGAGCTTTCCGAGATAGAAAACAATATAAATAAAGTAGCCCAGGAGAGATTCCGCGCAGGTGACCAGTTTTCCGGAAACGGAGCAATTATACGTTCATATATGCTGTATGTTTCAAGGCTTGATCTTAAAAAAGAGGAGCTTTTGGGTGAAGCAGCAAAGGCAGAACTAAAAGTTGAGGGCGCAAGAGCTGTTTTTATTGAAGCTTCCATGGAAAGAAAGGTATTGGATAAGCTAAAAGAAAAAAGAAGCGGGGAATACCGCAAATTAATCCTTGCAGAAGAGACAAAATCCCTTGATGATCAGGGTCTAAACAGGCAAAACCTTGTAAATAGGGCATAAAATGCCTAAATAAATATACCTCAAATCTTTTCCAAAAAAGCAAAAAAAAGAAAAAAAAAACTTGACAAGTAGAAATTCCAGCCTCATAATTATTATTAAATTAGTAAGGAATTTTTTTATTGGAGGTCGATTATGGGTTTCACTAAAACCACACGCCCGGGTCTTATCCAGCTTAAAGTACTGGATATGGACAAATCTTTACCTGTTTACAGGGATATTCTTGGTCTTGATGAGGTTGGCAAAACCAGCGATGGCCGCGTAATGTTAAAATGTTATGATGAATTTGATCATCACAGCGTGGTACTGCGCAAAGCTGATAAAGCTGGTCTTGATTATGTTGGATTCAAGGTAATTTGCCCCAAATTGCTTGAAGAAATGGTAAAAGAAGTTGAAAAATTCGGCTATAAGGTTTCTGAGGTTTCTGATAATCCAGGTTTTGGCAAAATGTACAAATTCACAATTTGTACAGGTCATGAATTCCGCCTTTATGCAGAAGTAGAACTTGCAAAAGATCATCCGGACATCAAAAATCCGCATTTATGGAAAGTACCGCCAAAGGGCATGAGACCCACAAGGCTCGACCACTTCCTGCTTTACGGACCAGGTGTTGCTGAAGCAGAACGCTTCTGTACAGATGTTCTTGGCATGTTTGTACCTGAAGTTCTCAATGCTCCTGATGGAAGCCGTGTTGCTGCCTGGATCACAGGAACCAATAAACCACACGACCTGGCATTCTGTGAAAACCCGAATCCAGGCTCATTCCACCATGTAGGCTTCTTCCTGCAGACCTGGGAAGACATACTCAATGCAGCAGACCTTATTTCTGTTAATTCAGCAAAATATGGACTCAAACATGACCTTGGCCCGACCCGCCATGCCATTACAAGGGGTCTTACAATTTACTTCTGGGAACCATCCGGCAACCGCATAGAAACATATTGCGGTGGCTATTTTGCCTATCCGGACGTACCGCAGCGCGTATGGGACATGGACAACCTGGGCAGGGGTCTTCAGTCCTTCTCCGGCGTGCTGATTGACAGCTTCCTTGGAGTTTATACCTAATACAAAGTATCTGTCATTGAAACGACAGATACCGGCGGTTTATGGGGTGGTTTAACTGTCCTGTAAACCGCCATTAGGGAATTGTAGGTTTTTTTTTAAATATATTGTCCATAAGGTATTACTCCTTTTATATACTACCTATTATCATACCTCCACTCTCAATTCTCCATTCTCTCCTACCTCATCGCCTTCAACTCTGGACTTACAATCAATTTTGCCTCTGTGGCAGCCTGTATCTGCTCCACTGTATAATCAGGGTGTAATTCTGTAAGCACCAGCCCTTCAGAACTAACTTCCATTACTCCCATTTCAGTTACTATCATATCCACAGCAGCAAGGGCAGTGTAGGGTAGTGTGCATTGCTTAAGGATTTTTGGCTGGCCATTTTGAGTGTGGAGCATTGCTATGATAACCTTTTTTGCACCTACAACAAGGTCCATGGCCCCTCCCATGCCCGGAACTTTTTTGCCGGGAATTATCCAGTTGGCAAGGTTTCCCTTTTCATCAACTTCAAGTGCGCCTAACACTGTGGCATGTACATGGCCTCCGCGTATTATGCCGAATGATATTGAACTGTCAAAAAACATGGCTCCTGTTTTTGCTGTAACAGGTTTTCCTCCGGCATTGGTAATATCAGGGTTTTCCTTGCCTGCCTCAGGCACAGGTCCCATGCCCATTAAACCATTTTCTGATTGCAGTACTATATTAATTCCAGGAGGTATAAAATTAGCCACAAGCGTAGGAAGCCCTATGCCCAGATTAACCACATCTCCGTCTTTTAATTCCTTTGCAACCCTGGCCGCAATTATTTCCTTTGCATCTTTCATTATTTTTCTCCTCCTGCTATTGCATCAATAAAAATCCCTGAAAGATGTATGTAATTTGGGTCCAGTTCCCCTTCCTCAACAATCTCGCAAGCTCCGGCAATAACATAATCTGCTGCTGTAGCCATTATTGTATTAAAATTCCTTGTGGTTCCGTAAAATAAGGAATTCCCAAACTTGTCGATTTTTGAAACCCGGATCAAAGCAAAATCTGCTTTAAGGGGTGTTTCAAGCAGATAATCTTTTCCATCAACATTTATAAGCTGCTTGCAATCTGCAACAAGGGTGCCTACTCCTGTTGGGGTCAATATGCCGCCAAGGCCCGCGCCGCCTGCCCTTATCCTCTCAGCCATGGTTCCCTGGGGAACCAGTATACATTCAATCTTGTCTGCCTCTACATCTGTATTCATGCGCTGTGCTACTTCCGGGTTTAGCCCTACATGGGTTGCTATAAGTGTTTTAACCTGGCCATTGGTAATGAGTTTTCCAGCTCCTTCATTCGGAGCGCCTGCATCATTGCGTATCAAGGTAAGGTTTTTAACGCCTTTCCTGACCAGAGCATCAACCAATATTTGCGGTGTGCCGCATTGCATAAAACCGCCTATCATGATAACAGCGCCGTCTTTTATGGGTTCTACTGCTTCATCTGCTGAATTGAATATTTTATTGCGCATTTAAGGCTCCTTGAATAAGACAATTATACGTCCATGTGCTTCTATTTTACAACAAAAAAATGATTTTTCTTGACAATCAGTGGATCTGGATACATAATTATATTCTAAATATTATCATTTTAGTAAACTATTTTGAATATCTAAGGAGTAATTTATGGCAGAGCAAAGACCTGAAATTGCAAACAGTATTAAAACCGGTGATTATAACACTAATTACCACGACCTGGGTAAGGGAGATATTATTACCTTTATCCATGGTTCAGGGCCTGGAGTCAGCGCATGGGCAAACTGGGGGCGTCTTTTTCCTCTATTAAAAGATGATTTCCGCTTAATAGCGCCTGATATGTCTGGTTTTGGTTATACTGACAGGATACCTGATACAAAATATACCATGAACAAATGGGTAAAACAGGTAATTGACCTTCTTGATGCCTTAAAAATCGAAAAAACAAACCTGGTTGGAAATTCATTCGGCGGTGCCTTAAGCATTTCTTTGGCTGTAAGGCATCCTGACAGGGTAAAGAAGATGGTTTTAATGGGCTCCATGGGAGTAAGTTTTCCAATCACAACTGGTCTTGATAAGGGCTGGGGTTATGAGCCTTCCATGGAAGCAATGGAAGAAATACTTGAACTCTTTGCCTATAACCACGGCCTTATTAACGATGCCCTTGTTAAATCCCGCTTTGAGACAAGCATACAGCCTGGTTTCCAGGAGAGCTTTGGCTCCATGTTCCCGGCTCCCAGGCAGCTTAGCGTGGATGCCATGGCAGCTGATGAACCTTATATCAGGGATATACCTCATGAAACCCTTATAATACATGGCAGGGATGATCGTATAATCCCGCTTGACAATGCGTATAAGCTGCTTAAGCTGATTAAAAAATCCCAGCTCCATGTATTTGGCTGCTGCGGACACTGGACACAGATAGAGCAAACCCAGAACTTTGCAAATCAGCTTAGCCTGTTTTTTAAGGGGTAAATATGGATAAGGAAAAAATTCAATTATTTGCAGATGAACTTTTCAAAGCAGAGCAGAGCCGTAAGGCAATACCTCCTTTGACAGATCAGGACAGTACCATTAATGTGGATGACGCTTACCAGATCCAGCTTTTGAATGTCAAACGCGCAGAGAGTATGGGGCATATTATATCCGGCAAGAAGATAGGCCTTACATCAGAAGGCATTCAAAAGCAGATGGGCGTACATGAACCTGATTACGGTCATCTTTTTGCTGCAATGGACTGCAAAGACGGCAAGCTCAAAATGGATGAGCTTATACAACCGCGTGTTGAGGGTGAACTTGCATTTATCCTTAAGGGAGACCTTGCAGGCGGCAATATTACAAAAGAAGATGTTATTGCCAATACCGAGTATGTTGTTGCTTCGTTTGAAATTGTTGACAGTCGCCTGGCTGACTGGAAGATAAAGCTGCCTGACACAGTTGCAGATAATGCTTCATCCGGCCGTTATGTGCTGGGAAGCACAAGAATCAAACCAGAAGGCATTGATCTAAGCAGCGTAACAATGAAAATTTTTAAAAACGGGGAGCTTATAGGCGAGGGTAAAGGAGTAGCTGTTCAGGGAGATCCAAGTGTTGCTGTTGCATGGCTAGCAAATAAGATGTGGAGCTTTGGCGTTACACTCAAGGCAGGGGAAGTTATTCTTTCCGGTGCATTTTCTGCAGCGCCTCCTGCTGTCAGGGGTGATGTTTTTATTGCTGAGTTTTCTTCTTTTGGCGAGGTAAAGGCGGAGTTTATATGAGTGAAAAAATAAAGGTTGGTATTATAGGTCCTGGAAACATTGGAAGCGATCTTATGTACAAGGTGATGAAGAGCAAGAATTTACAGATGCATATGATGGCAGGCATTGTGGAATCCGAGGGCATAAAGCGTGCCAAAGGCCTTGGATTCAAAACAACAATCGAAGGCGTAAAAGCAATAGTCGAAGACCCGGACATAAAAATCGTGTTTGACGCAACAAGCGCCAAAGCACATTTACAGCATGCGCCGCTTTTAAAACAAGCAGGTAAAATTGCCATAGACCTGACCCCTGCTGCTATAGGGCCCTATGTAGTACCCTGCGCCAACCTTGACAAGCTTACAGATGAAGTAAACTTTAACATGGTTACATGCGGCGGCCAGGCCACTGTCCCCATTGCGTTTGCCATAAACCGCGCCGCGGACTCCGAGTATTGCGAAATTGTCTCCTGTGTGTCTTCTGCAAGCGCAGGCCCGGGCACAAGGGCAAATATCGACGAGTTTACAGAAACAACTGCAAAAGCACTTGTTATTGTCGGCGGTGCAGACCGCGGAAAAGCTCTTGTTGTGCTTAACCCTGCAGACCCTCCTTTGATAATGACGAATACAATTTACGCGCTTGTAAAAAACCCTGATGAAAAGAAAATCACAGAATCAGTAAATGATATTATTAAGGATGTACAGGCTTATGTTCCTGGTTATCGTTTGCGTGTTCCTCCTTTATTGGACGGTAATAAGGTTACAGTTATTATCGAAGTAGAGGGAGCAGCTGATTTCCTTCCCGCATATTCAGGGAACCTTGACATTATAAACCAGGCTGCGGTTGCGGTGGCTGAAAAGCAGGCTTTGAAAATGCTGGGAGGTAAATAATGCAAACAAGCAAAAATGAAAATATTAATATAAATATAGTAGATACAACACTCCGGGATGGCAGTCATGCTGTCAGCCATTCATACACAAAAGATCAGGTTATTGCTGTTGCCAAAGGCCTTGATGAGGCTGGTGTGGATGTAATTGAATTCAGCCATGGTGATGGTATAACAGGCTCGACAATCAATTTTGGTTTTTCAAAAGAAGATGAGTTTGTTCTGCTTGAAGCAGCTGGCAAGACAATAAAAAAAGCCAAGCTTACAGTGCTTTTAATTCCAGGCATAGGTACCATAGAAGACCTTAAAAAAGCAAAACAATGCGGCGCAAACATGGTACGTGTTGCCACACATTGTACTGAGGCTGATGTTGCCATTCAGCATATAAGCTGGGCAAAACAAAATGGTTTGTTTGTGTGCGGCTTTTTAATGATGGTACACAAGGCAAGCCCTGAGAAAATCGTAGAGCAGGCAAAGATATTTGTTGATGCAGGAGCTGATTATATAAACCTGGCAGACTCTGCAGGTTATATGACACCAAAGGATGTTCAGGTTCGTATCGAAGCTCTTAAAAGTGCAATAAATATACCTGTAGGCTTTCATGCGCATAACAATCTTGGCATGGCTGTTGCTAATACCCTTACAGCCATTGATGCAGGCGCTACCTATGTTGATGGTACCTGCCGCGGACTTGGAGCTGGAGCAGGCAATGCCCAGCTTGAAGTACTCTGTGCAGTACTTAAAAGGGAAGGATATACAACCGGAGTCGATGCATACCGCCTTATGGATGTAGCTGAAGAAATTGTTGAACCAATAATGCCGCGTCCGCAGATCATTAGAACAGATTCTTTAATGATAGGTTTTGCAGGTGTTTATTCCAGTTTCCTTTTGCATACACGAAGTGCAGCTGAAAAGTATGGGCTTTCTGCACGCGATATTCTTGTTGAGCTTGGCAAGCGCAATATGATAGGCGGCCAGGAAGACATGATTGTAGATGTTGCTTATGAATTAACCACAAAGAAAAAGCAATGAAAAATAAAGCCTTTACAATAACTGTCAAAGACACAGATATATGTTTTTCCTGTGACAAAGATATGGATGTGTTTACTGCGATGATCCGTAACAGAAAAGGACCTATCTGTTACGGATGTTACGGCGGAGGCTGTGGTGTATGCAGGATAAAAATTATTAAAGGTAAATGGCATGCCTACAAGCCCATGAGCACTGCCCATGTAACAAAACAAGACATTAAAAAAGGTATTGTACTTTTATGCTGTGTTAAGCCAAAAGGTGATTTGGTTTTGGAAAAGATTTAACTTTATAAAAGGCCTGGTTTTTAGAAACGATAACCGAGCAGTATTTTAAAAAAACCATTGTTTTTGTATTGCCCAAGTTCGCCATTCTCATCTCCAAGGAAAAAGCCTGCTGACAGTTCTGCGTAAAAACTATCCTTAGACCAGTAAATACCCGGCATAAAAAGAAAATCCCTGTCTTCAATTCCCCAAAGACTAGTTAATTTTAAATCAAGTTCATCACGGAAAAAACTCCTTGACAAGACAAGCGTAAGACGGGTTTGTGTCATGTTTGAGCCGGCCTGGGTATCAAGCATGGGACTGGAATTAATATTATTATGAAAAAGTATTATATTGCCAGAACCTTGAACATTAATGTTAAAGCCTGAAAAGCCTCTGTCAAAACCAAGGCTCCATACAAGAGCAGGGTTATAAACAGAACCGTCCCTGCCGTCAAGATCACTTGTAATGTTTGCTCCTGCTTCTGCTCTTATGTTAAAGCTGCCTATTACCCTTGCAAGATCAACGCCAAAATGATGATAAGGATTATACGCAATGTTTAACTTTATCAGGTCAGTGTTAAAGCCAAGCGGCGGTACAAAGCCTGTTTCAGTAATTGTTACTGCAGGACGCCCTAGTCTTCCGTAATAGTACTGAAAACCAAGATCATTTGATCTTATACTTGTTGTATAGCGTAATCCAGCTTGAGCGTAATTAAGATAATTTGTATCCGGGTAAAAATTATTTAATGCACCTGAATTAATCCATGCTTCCATATCCCTTAGTATAAGCTGCCTTGCTGCATCAGGAAGAGGAAGTGAGGTTAATGAATAAAAAACCTGCGCTGCGTAATCTGCTGCCATATCAGGCAAACCTGTAATCTGCATTGGCATCCACATTCCAGTATTAGCAAACTTATGTTCTTCAAACCAGGGAATAAAAACAGCTTCAAGCCTTGATGCATAATTTATTCTATAAGAGGCATGAAGCATGGGGCGTGCTATTTTTATGCTTTGCGGGTCAGATATATTGCTAAGGTCTGAATAATCAAGAGGGTTTATTACATCCAAAGGTCCAAAACTGTCAGCTTTGCCCCAGCTAAGTTTGCGTACCCCCCCTGTGATGCTTAAAGAGCCAAAAAAAGCCCGGACATAGGCTTCGTCAATGCTTATTGGTACATACGAAGGAGTTATATCAAGGTTTATAACAGCATCAGCAAAAGAACCAGAAGCAGAAAAGTTTAAACTTCCGTTAAAAATATTTCCCTGTCTTATGGTTTCATTAAAATTAATCTCTTCAAAAAAAAGTTTTAATTGAGCCTCGGCTTTTCCGTTAATTTTTATTTCTATACCTGTATCAAACAAAGAAAAGCCCTGATTTGAAGCAGGTAGACCTGGAAATTCATCTTCTTCATCATAATCTCCAAAGCCAAAACTCTGGGGAAACAAATTTAAAGAGATTAAGA
>Ga0099364_10012859_pt1 | contig 11260 bp, 7 predicted proteins | sample TergutTh196P3_FD_73070 | JGI IMG/M metagenome (GOLD analysis project Ga0099364, IMG submission 73070) | Microcerotermes parvus P3 segment gut microbial communities from Pointe-Noire, Republic of the Congo - Th196 P3 | ecosystem: Host-associated > Arthropoda: Insects > Digestive system > Gut ... | reverse complement strand
GTCGTGGAAAATATTCGTAACGCAAGTCAAAATTATCGGCTATGGCACGACGAATATCAGGATTTCCACGCTCATAGTAATCTTCAAACTCTTTTGAGTAAGGCACTATTTCAAAAAAACTTGGACGATTGATTGCTTTCACATACGAAAACCGCAGATTTGTATTTCTGTTCAGTTCATACTTAGCATGAAAATTAGGCAACCAATCATAATAATCTTGAAGTCCTAAATTTTTTACATTATTCTGTGGGAACTTTAAATCATAACCTTGCTGGGTATGTTCCACACGTAATCCGCCGACTAATTGAAGTTTTTCATACGTCACTTTCACTTGCGCATATCCTGCACCGATTTTTTCCGATGCATCGTAATTGAGCGCATCGTTGTAGCCTCCTGCATCATATCTTACCTCTATTTGGTCAAAATATTCCCAATCTGTATCTCTATATTGTAACGGAAGCGGTCGAATTGTTCTGAATCTGTAATCGTGAAAACGGCTTTCGCGTTCTTTATCGCGATACATTGCGCCTGCCGACCATTCTATTTTTGTTCTTCCAATTTGCGAAAAATATTTCAAGTTGGCGTAAACGGCTTTATCCTTGTCCGAATTTTCTTCCCAACGGCGTTCAAATACACTTCCGGTTGGGTCAGCATACGTTTTGCCGTCTCGCCCAACGCGCAATCTAACAGTTGTATTATCGGGCGTTTCGTTAAACGCGTTTCCGTAGGCGAGCGACCAATTGAAATGCAGTTTTCTACCCAAAAAATCGTGTATTCCTTTCAATGTCGAAGTCATAATGGATTGATGATTCCAACGCAAACGATACTCGTGTTTGTCTTTTGCTACGGCATCGCGCACTTGTATATTTTGAAAATCCATATAAGCATTGTACCACATCAACTTATGATGTTGATTCAGACGAACGTCGAATTTGGCGTGCGCTCCGGCACGTTTTTGCTGGGTTGAATAGTTTCGATGGGTAATATCTTGTTCTCCATCGGCATCGCGTGTTTTTGCGTATCTGTCGCTTGTGCTTCCGCGATAAGTGTCCGAGTAACTTCCGGCAACCATAATTCCCAACACATTATTAAGGGTTCGTCCGCCTGCCGAAAATCCGCTCGCAAAATTTATCGGCAATCCATTTTTTTCGGTAACTCTAAGATTTTTAGTAGTAAAATCCGAAGTTTCAATCGGAAAACCGTGTCCATATTTTGTGAAAAGCGATTGACGGTTAATAGCCGAATAATCAAACTGCTGATAATTTCGTGAAAAAAACTGCGTGTTAAAACCGGTCGAAACATTCGTGTTGAACTGAAATTGCGACGGCGCATCTTTCATTACCAAATTTATAGCGCCACCAATTCCGTCGCCTTCCATATCGGCAGTCAGCGCTTTAGTAACTTCTAATCTATCAAGTAGTTCGGCAGGAAAAATATCGAGTGGTACAAAGCGGTTTTTATTGTCAGGCGAAGGAATTTTAACGCCATTTACTAATGTATAATTAAATCGTTTGTCCATTCCACGCAACAACGCATATTGTCCATCGCCAGTGCTGCTACGCTCCATCGTTACACCCGACATACGCTGAATAACATTGGCAACTGTCAAGTCAGGCGAAATTTCGATGGCTCTGGCACTTACCGCATTTACCACTGTTACAGAATTCCGCTCGAAAAGCCGAACACTATTTTCGGTATTTCTTATACTGGAAGTCGTAACAACTTCATCAATGTGATGGGAAGCTGGTTTAAGTGAAATTGCCAATTTGGAGTTTGTATTTTTAACCGCGTATTCGCGTGTTTCATATCCCATATAACTGAAAACCAATACGTCGGAATTAACGTAATTTTCAATAGAAAAACTACCATCTAAACCGGTTACTGTTCCTTTGCCGGAATTTCCTTTCCAAAATAGTGTAGCGCCGATTAATTCTTCTCCTGTTTCGGAGTCTTTGACTGTTCCTTTGATAAGTGTTCCTGAAAGCAACTGTACGGAAAACAGGAATAAAGTTATAAGAAAAATAAATCTCATTTGCTTTTGTTAAATGCTGAGGGCAAAGGTATGGATGAGGTATTACAAAAGCGTGTAAGAGAAATTAAGAAGATGTGTAGAAGTTGTTACAAGAACAAATGGATAAGAAATAGTGTGATATTCTAAAATGTTCTTTTTCTGTTTTTAAAACATTTTTTTCACCAAAATAAACTACCTTTGCAAAAATTTTGCAATATGGAATTTTCTGCACAGCAAATAGCTGATTTTTTGAAAGGAACCGTTGTCGGCAATCCCGATGTAAAAGTAAATAATATATCAAAAATTGAAGAAGGAAAACCCGGTACGCTTACTTTTTTGTCGAATCCGAAATATGCGCCATACATCTACACCACAGAAGCGAGCATTGTGTTGGTAAACAACGATTTTGTTCCCGAAAGTGAAATAAAAGCGACGCTGATAAAAGTCGAAAATTCGTACAACGCGCTGGCAAGTCTGCTGAATCTTGTGGAGCAATCGAAACCACAGAAAAAAGGAATCGACAGCTTGGCATTCATTTCGGCATCTGCCAAATTGGGCGACTTTGCATACGTGGGCGCCTTTGCGTTTATTGGCGAAAATGTAAAAACAGGCGACAGTGCAAAAATCTATCCGCATACTTTTATCGGCGATAATGTTACGATTGGCAACAATGTAACCATTTATCCGGGTGCGCGCATTTACCACGATTGTCAAATAGGCAACAACTGCGTGATACATTCCGGAACGGCGATTGGTGCCGACGGCTTTGGCTTCGCACCTGACGAAAATGGAAATTATCACAAAATTCCACAAATAGGAAATGTTATTATCGAAGATAATGTTGAGATAGGCGCTAATACTTGTATTGACCGCGCTACAATGGGTTCGACGGTGATAAAACAAGGCGTAAAAATTGATAATCTTGTGCAAATTGCGCATAACGTTGAAGTAAATAAAAATACTGTTCTTGCTGCTCAAACGGGAATTGCAGGCTCCACTAAAATCGGTGAAAACTGTATGTTTGGCGGACAAGTAGGTATATCGGGACACATACAAGTTGCCGACGGCACAAAAATTGGCGCGCAAACAGGCGTTAATTCTAGTATAAAAACGCCGAATCAAATTATGCAAGGATCGCCTGCAATGCCGTATATGACGTTTATGAAATCTTCTGCCATCATACGCCGATTGCCTGAGATGCAAAAAACAATATCCGATCTTCAAAAAGAAATTGAGGCATTAAAGAAATCAATCAAAAAATAATGGAAATATAATATGAAGTTGTCTAAAAAGTACATGCTCACACACGGAATACATGGAAAAAACGGATTATAATATTCTGTGTTATTCTGTAAAATCCGTGTATTCCGTGTGCTGTTTTTTTTGGACATCATTTGTCAAATTATGAAACAAAAAACATTAAAACAATCGTTTACGCTGAAAGGAAAAGGCTTGCACACAGGTCTTCCGATAACTATTACGTTTAATCCCGCGCCGATAAACCACGGCTATAAAATACAACGGATAGACGTTGAAGGAAAACCGATTATTGATGCATTAGCAGAATACGTTGTTCAAACACAGCGTGGAACTGTATTGAAAGATAAAGACGTGCAAGTCAGCACTGTTGAACACGGATTGGCGGCACTATTTGCATTGGAAATAGACAACTGCCTTATCGAAGTTGATGCACCCGAATTTCCGATTTTAGATGGAAGTGCAAAATATTATGTCGAAGAGATAAACAAAGCAGGAATCGTTGAGCAAGACGAATTAAGGGATTATTTTGTGGTACGAAACAGAATCGAATATACCAACGAAAGCGGCACTTCTATCGTTATGTTGCCCGACGACCAATTAAGTATTTTGACGTTGATTGATTTCGAGTCGCCCGTATTGCCCAATCAGTTTGCATCGTTAAATAAGTTGTCCGATTTTGCTACGGACATAGCGGCTTGCAGAACTTTTGTTTTTGTGCGTGAAATCGAACCGCTATTGAAAAACAACTTGATAAAAGGCGGCGATTTAGATAACGCTATCGTTATTTACGACAAAGAATTGCCACAAGAAGAATTGGATAAATTGGCTGCTATGATGAATCAGCCAACAAAAGATGCGTCGCATCTCGGTTATCTCAACAACAAGCCGTTGGTTTTTGACAATGAACCGGCAAGACATAAATTAATGGATATTTTGGGCGATTTTGCATTAATCGGAAAACCCATTAAAGGAAAAATTATCGCCACGCGTCCCGGACATTTTGCCAATACGGAATTAGCCAAGAAAATTCGCAAAGACATTAAAAGAAACGAAGTTCAGCCGCCGATTTACGACCCGAATAAGGAACCATTGATGGACATCAACAAAATAAAACAGTTTCTTCCGCATCGTTATCCGTTTTTGCTTATTGATAAAATAATCGAAATGACGGATAAAACCGTAGTAGGTGTGAAAAATGTTACTGCTAACGAGCCGTTTTTTCAAGGGCATTTTCCAGAAGAACCTGTTATGCCGGGCGTGTTGCTCATCGAAGCAATGGCGCAAACGTCAGGATTCTTGGTATTATGTTCGGTAGACGATCCTCTACGTTATTCTACTTATTTCTTGAAAATAGACAACGTAAAGTTCCGTCAAAAAGTAGTGCCGGGCGACACTGTTGTGTTTAAACTCGAACTGATGACCGAAATACGCCGCGGGTGTGCTTGTTTGAAAGGGTACGCTTTTGTGGGCGATAAAATAGTAACGGAAGCCGAACTTATGGCTCAAATAGTGAAGAATAAATAATTATTTACGATTTTAGATTGACGATTTACGATTTCAGGTACTCTGATTATCAAATCCCAAATCTAAAATTGTAAATCTAAAATCGTAAATCATAATGATACATCAATTAGCTTTTGTGCACCCTGATGCAAAAATCGGGAATAATGTTACCATCAGACCATTCGCTACCATAGAAAGAAATGTTGAGATAGGCGAAGGAACAATTATACACTCAAATGCGGTAGTAATGAGCGGTGCGCGAATTGGAAAAAATTGTCAGATTTTTCCGGGTGCAGTTATTTCTGCTATTCCGCAAGACTTGAAATTCAACGGCGAAGAAACTATTGCCGAAGTGGGTGACAACACTCTCGTTCGCGAATGTGTTACCATCAACAGAGGAACAGTGGCAAAAGGCAAAACTGTAGTTGGAAATAACTGCTTGTTGATGGCATACTGCCATATTGCACACGATTGCATTCTTGGCAATAATATTATCATCGGCAACGCAAGTCAATTAGCCGGCGAAGTGGAAGTAGATGATTTTGCAATTATCAGTGCAGCAACCCTTATACATCAATTCAGCAAAATCGGGGCGCACGTAATGATTCAAGGCGGTTCGCGCATCAGCAAAGACATTCCGCCATTTGTAACCGCCGGACGCGAACCGATTGCATATTGCGGCATTAATTCTATTGGATTGCGCAGAAGAGGATTCTCTAACGAAGAAATAAGTTCCATTCAAGATATTTACCGCTATTTGTATATGTCGGGAATGAACATATCAAACGCTATTGTAAAAATAGAAGAGGAACTTCCCGGAACCAAATACAGAGAGCAAATTGTAAGTTTTATCAAAAGCTCGGAAAGAGGTATTTTAAGAGGATGGACTGATTAGTTTCTTCATAAACTTTATATATTTTCCCGAAGGCAATTCTTATACAAGGATTGCCTTTTTTAGTAACACCTTTGTCAAGCGGAATTTGCAATTCTGCTCTATTTTACTGTTAGGATTTTTAATCCGAAATCTTTCATACAATCAAAACATCGAGTAATCCTTTTCCGCCGGCATAATCAACTGCTGAACTATAGCGATAATCTTCTGCACGGTTCACTATTTCCGATTTGACAGGATTACTGTGAATGTAATCTTTTATTTCGGATTATAAATCCTTATATTACAAAAACGCGGGATTGTAAATCCCGCGCGACGAGGTATTTTGAGAGGATGGACTGATTAGTTTCTTCATAAACTTTATATATTTTCCCGAGGGCAATTCTTGAACAAGGGTTGCCTTTTTTTAGTAACACCGCTACCGCCGATTCTATCGTGTGGTTTTACATTACCACGCGAAGGAATTCGCGCGGTAGCGGAGTATGTAAAAGAATGACGAAACAAAAAAGCCGGAATTTTATTCCGGCTTTTATTTATATCTCCAAACTATTATCTTCTTCTCTTCAAATCATCTTCTGCTTCAGGACCCACTTTGCTCATAGCGCAACGGAATCCGATGTCATTGCGTCTTTCGGTTTGCTCTATCCAACGACGCATAGAAGGATTCAACCAATATGGACGGTCTTTCCAAGAACCACCTTTATATACGCGTGTTGTATTGGATAATCTTGATACCAACAAGCTTGTAGGGTCGCTTTCGGGATCCGGATCATACAATAATGCGGTAGCAACTGCTGGATCCATTGCAACTTTCCATTTATCTCTTTGTATGCCGCTTCGTGGGTCACCGTCTCTATAGTTACGAACATCGTGTTGTGCGTATGCTTTTGGATCTGTTTCCAAATCTACAGGTATTTCGAAAACTACACGCCCTAAACTGTCTATTCTTGGTACGCGAACGCTACTGCCATCATTAACCGTGCTTTCTTCAAAGATAGGCGAAACGTAAATATTTCCACGGAAAGGGTTGTATTCTACAAAATCTTCGGAAGATAACGGGCGATATACATCGTATACCCACTCGTTTACGTTTCCTGCCATATTATACAATCCGAATGCATTTGGAAAATAAGAATAAACCGGCGCAGTAATGGCTGCTCCATCATTCAGTGCACCCGCCATACCCATCATATCTCCACGACCACGAACGAAGTTAGCCATAAACCGACCTCTATATCTTCTTTCCGGATTACGCAATTGGTCACCTTCCCATGGATATAATTGTTTATCATTAAAGTTCTCTTCGCCATCAACAGCTTTAATCGCAAATGCGGCATATTCCCACTCAGCTTCGGTTGGTAAGCGGAATTTCGGGAACATAATACCATCAGACATGGTTGTTTTTCTTTCTTCGCCATAAACCGTTTTCATTGGACGTCTGCCCGCTGCAGGTTGAAACTCAGGACTAAGCTGATATTTATCTGTGTTGAAAACTTGATTTTGTGCTACATCCAACACGTCAGGATTTGTTCTCAATGATTCAAAATCGGGGAATTGTATTATTCCGGCGTTTACCAAACGTAACTCATTAACACGGTCGCTTCTCCACAAGCAATAATCCATGCATTGTTCCCAACTTACACCTACGATAGGATAGTCGTTGTAAGCAACGTGAGAAAAGTAATATTGCAGATAAGGTTCATTGTAAGCCAATGCTTCGCGCCAAACCAATGTATCGGGTATCGCACGCTCTATTAATTCCGGAGCGCCACCGAAAACGGTTTTCATCCAATGCAGATACATTCTCCAGTTTACATTGCTGACTTCAACCTCGTCCATATAAAACGAATTTACGGTAACGCGACGAGGAATATTATTCCAATCGTAAAGAATATCTTCTCCCGCTCTACCCATCATAAAAGTACCACCTTCAATAAAGGTCATACCCGGAGGAGTTTCTTGTACATAATTATCTACAACTTGAAATCCACCATTTTTTTTGTCATTATAGTTCCAACCCGTTTTATTGTCTTGCTGCTTTCCTGCACAAGAAATCAACACTGTAGCTGAAAGCAACACAAGCAAAATTTTAGAAACCGATTTGTTCATAAATAAAAAAATTAAAATAGTTTAAGGCTACAAATATAACTTAAATATTGATAATTTTATTGCGCAAATATAATTTTTTTTGATTTTTCGCACAATATCGAACGCCAAAGGTAATATAATTTCTATTTTTGCGAAAGAAAAAGCAGAAAAAAATACATTTGCATCAAAATTAACGAAAAATTTATGGATTTATTTCAACAAATAAAGAAAAAACCATTGGTAATGGGAATATTAAATGTAACGCCCGATTCTTTTTTTGATGGAGGAAAATACATTGATGAAAAAAACATTCTGATTCGGGCGGAACAAATTTTCAACGAAGGTGCCGACATAATCGACATCGGTGGTTATTCTTCGCGTCCATCTGCCGAAGATATTTCGGAGGAAGAAGAAATTTTGCGCCTAGCTCCGGCTATCGAGTTGATACAGAAAAAATTTCCGACAGCTGTTTTTTCGGTAGATACGTTTCGCGCTAATGTTGCAAAAAAAATGGTAAATGATTACAACGTAAGCATTATCAATGATATTTCGGGCGGAACGTTAGACAAGAATATGTTTACAACCATCGCATCATTAAATGTATATTACGTTCTGATGCATATGCGCGGAACGCCAAAAACAATGCAACAACAAGAAAATGTTACTTATATTAATGTTACAGAAAGCGTTTTTCAATTTTTTCAGCAGAAAATTGAAAAACTTAACATATTAGGTTTCAACAAAATAATACTCGATCCAGGCTTTGGTTTTGCAAAAACAACAGAACAAAATTACGAATTACTTAAAAATCTGTCAAAATTTTGTACTTTTGAAAAACCTATTTTGGCAGGTATGTCGCGCAAAACAATGCTATGGAAAACGCTCGGTTGCGAACCAAAGGATTGCTTGAACGCAACAACAATAGTGAACACAATGGCATTGATGAACGGAGCAAACATCTTGCGCGTGCACGACGTAAAAGAAGCGGTAGAATGTGTAAAAATTTTTGAACAAGTAAACAAGTTAAATGAGTAAACAAGTTGACAAGTTTTAGAAACCTCGTTTACTGGTTTCCTTGTTCACTCGTCAACTAACATGTTAATGTATGATTTTTGAATTCGGTATAAAAGACGCGTTAGACATTTCACTTGTCGCCATTATCCTTTATCAAACGTATCGGATAATGAAAGGCACGGGCGCGCTCAACGTGTTTATCGGCGTATTATCTTTCGTTATTTTTTGGTTTATCGTTACACACGTTTTCGAAATGGAACTGCTGGGACTTATCCTAAACAGCATTATGAACCTCGTTCCGATATTATTAATCGTGATTTTTCAAGAAGAAATCAGGCGTTTTTTCTTTATGCTCGGAACACGCGGAAACAACCATCATTTTTTCAAAAGAATAGCAAGCATTTTCGGAAAGAAAGATGAAAAAGCAGATGATCTCTCTGTCATGCAATTGGTTAAAGCCTGTCAAAGAATGTCGAGAAATAAAGTTGGTGCACTTATTGCGATGCAGCGAGATGCATCGTTGGAAAATTATGTGGAAATTGGCGAAACGATAAATGCCGATGTAAACGCGCGTCTTATCGAAAATATATTTTTCAAAAACAGTCCGCTACACGATGGTGCCATGATTATATCGGGCAGTAAAATAAAAGCGGCGGGTTGTATTTTGCCCGTGTCACACAGCACGAAAATTCCGAAACAGCTTGGTTTGAGGCATCGCGCCGCATTGGGAATTTCGGAAAAAACTGATGCTGTTGCCATTGTGGTGTCTGAAGAAACGGGACGGTTGGCAGTTGCCGAAGACGGAAAATTAAGATTAAACCTTACACTCGAAGAATTAGAAAAAACATTATCGAAATAAATATGTTGATTGAAGAAATATATCAGCTATACGAGCAACATCCTGTTGTTACGACCGATAGCCGCGACTGTCCGCAAGGCTCTATCTTTTTTGCCTTGAAAGGCGATAATTTCAACGGTAATAAATTTGCATTGCAGGCGATTGAAAAAGGGTGCGCGTATGCCATTGTTGACGAAGCTGAATATGCCACAGACAAGCGAATTATATTGGTCGAAGATTGCCTGCAAACATTGCAGCAGTTGGCAAAATATCACAGGCAGCAACTCAATATTCCCGTTATCAGCATCACCGGTTCGAATGGAAAAACAACGACAAAAGAATTAATCGCGTCTGTGCTTTCGCAAAAATATAATACATTACATACACTCGGCAATTTCAATAATCACATCGGAGTTCCGCTCACGTTGTTGCGTTTGACTGCCGAACACGAAATGGCGATAATAGAAATGGGCGCCAACCATCAACACGAAATCGGAATTCTTGCAGAAATTGCATGTCCTGATTACGGCATTATTACCAACATCGGCAAAGCACATTTGGAAGGTTTTGGTTCTTTTGAAAATATCATCAAAACCAAAGGCGAACTTTACGACTATATAAGAAAAGTTAACGGAAAGATTTTTATTAATGTTGATAATCCGACATTGGAAAAAATATCACTCGGATTGGAAAAAATCGGTTACAGTTTCAAAATAGGTCAAAAAGACACATTGGTGAATTATAGGATAATAACCAACAGTTCGCCAACAATTGAACTTGCGTGGGAAAAAGAAAATATCCGCAAAGAATACGAAATAAAAAGTAATTTAATCGGCGTGTACAATGCTGAAAATATTATGGCGGCGGTTTGCATTGGCACTTATTTTAATATTGAACCAATGATAATTTGCCAAGCAATAGAAAGTTACATTCCCAAAAATAACCGCTCGCAACTAAAAAAAACAAAGCGAAACACGCTGATTTTAGATGCTTATAACGCTAACCCGACGAGTATGGAAGCAGCGATATATAATCTTCTTCAAACGAATGTTGACAGAAAAACGGTTATACTTGGCGATATGCGCGAACTCGGCGAAGACAGCCATAAGGAACATCAAAAAATTGCCGATATACTGAAAAATTTCTTTTTTGAACATGTTTTTCTAATTGGCGAAAACTTTTCAGCCGTTGAAACCGATTTTCCGACTTTTCTTACGGTTGACGAATTTCTGGAAACGCGGCAAGCAAGCCGCATCAACAACGCTTACATATTAATAAAAGGTTCGCGCGGTATGAAAATGGAAAGAATTATAGAATATTTATAGATATTTGCTCCCGATGGTCGCGATATTCTTTGAAATGCGCCACAAAATATCAATTAATATCTCCATATCGGCGAAGCCAAATATCAATAAATATCTACAAATATCAAGAAAAATAAAAATTTCATTACCTTTGAAACAAAAATCTATCAGCTATGGGACAACAATTGGATAAATTAGACGAGAAAATCTTGCAACTGATTTCAAATAATGCCCGCATTCCGTTTTTGGAAGTGGCAAGAGAGTGCAATGTGTCGGGCGCCGCCATTCATCAGCGCATTCAAAAGTTGATGAATACAGGTGTTATTAAAGGTTCAGAATTTGTTATCGAC
>Ga0099364_10012858_pt1 | contig 11261 bp, 5 predicted proteins | sample TergutTh196P3_FD_73070 | JGI IMG/M metagenome (GOLD analysis project Ga0099364, IMG submission 73070) | Microcerotermes parvus P3 segment gut microbial communities from Pointe-Noire, Republic of the Congo - Th196 P3 | ecosystem: Host-associated > Arthropoda: Insects > Digestive system > Gut ... | reverse complement strand
GTACTCCGTTGCCGTGGCGCGTATCGGCGTGGACGGTGAGCGGAATGTAACGCTACATCCACACGAATCGGAAAGCACTCCAACGTGGAAATATGACTTGCTTCCCGACAAGGAGATATACCTTGAAGATGGCACGGCAGGCTTTCCGCGTTATTCCTATTTGGGCGGCTTGCAAATCGGCGTGGTCATCGCCGACGAGCAAGGCAGGGAGCATGAACGCGAGTATTCGCGCAAGCTGTTGGATAGCGTACTTGCAAAGGACAGCAGAAACGACTACTTGCTGATAACGCCGCGCCAAACAATCAACGACAGCCGTGCAAACGCCGCTGAACCGCCCGCGCCCCCGAACTTTGACGGGTTAAAGCAAATGGTTTACGACCGCGTTATGGCTGATGATTTTTTCTCTTATCATCTGCGTTTTTCAGACAGCCGTGGCGCTTTGCGTAACCCGCTGAATACGACGCTTGACAAGGTTATCGGGGAACTGCGGTCGGACGTGCCGGAGGGCTACTTCAACGACGACATAACCGACGAACTGTTTGACTTTGTTTATCGCGAGTCGTGGGCGAACAGACCAATTTTTGAAACACCGGCGACAGAGCAGCCTGTAAAGACTGACGAGGTTGACCGCGAAACACAGCAGATACGCGATGACTTGATTCAACGCGGCTTTGCGCCCTCTGATGAAGCAATCGCCAATGGGCTGATGGAATACTGCGCTCGTGGCGGCAGGGGCAATGCTCAGGACATGGCCGACTTCATAGAGGACGAGATACTAAGCGAAGAACCCACGCCGGAAAAAGAGCAAGCGGACGCATGGTATCGCCCCGGCGACACGGTATATTTTGACAACACCGAATACAGGATTAACGCGATAAAGCCGGACGGGACTGTTATTTTGCGCGACGCGGACGGCAGTTTTCGTCAAGAAGGCCCCTATAGATTTGACGCGCTGCTCCATGCGGACAACCGTAATTTGCAACTTCGGGAGAGCCGCGTTGACCCCGCGCCCGAAACGCCCGTTCCGGCAACCCCCACTATACCGCTCCGCAATTTCCGTATTACCGACGACCATATCGGCGAGGGCGGCGCAAAGGCAAAATACCTCAATAACATTATAGCCATAAAGACCTTGAAAGCTATTGAAAGCGAAAACCGCGCCGCTACCCCACAGGATCAAGAGTACCTCTCGCGGTATGTCGGTTGGGGCGGTATACCGCAGGCGTTCGACTCCAAAAACAAACAATGGGAAAGAGAATACGCCGAACTGAAAGCCCTGCTCACAACAGAGGAATGGCAGTCCGCTTTCAACAGTACGCTGAACGCCCACTACACAGCGCCAATCGTTATAAAGGCCATGTACGAAACGGTTGAGCGCATGGGATTCAGAACAGGCAACATCGTAGACCCCGGTTGCGGCATCGGCCACTTTTTCGGATTGCTGCCGGACAGCATGAAAGACAGCAAGCTCTATGGCGTGGAACTCGACAGCCTAACGGCGCGTATCGCGGGGCAGCTATACCCCCGTGCGGCGATTGAGCAAAAAGGCTATGAGCGCACCGAGTTTTCGGATGCCTTTTTCGACGTGGCGGTCGGCAACGTGCCGTTCGGCAGCTACGGCGTCGCCGACAGGCGGTACAAGCAGGGCTTCCACATTCACGACTATTTCTTCCAAAAAACGCTCGACCAAGTGCGTCCGGGCGGTATCATCGCCTTTGTAACCTCAACATGGACGCTCGATAAGCAAAGCCCCGAAGTCCGCAAGTATATAGCGCAGAGGGCGGAGTTTCTCGGCGCTGTGCGGCTTCCCAACAACGCTTTCCTGAAAAACGCGGGAACGGAAGTGGCGACCGACATTATTTTCCTGCAACGGCGGGAACGCCCGCTTGATATTGAGCCGGAATGGGTGCATTTGGGGCTGACGGAGGACGGGCTGCCGCTAAACCGCTACTACCTCGACAACCCCGAAATGGTACTCGGCACGGTGGCGCTCGACAAGCGCATGAACGACAAATACGGGCGGGACGATTACGTCACCTGTTACCCAACAGAGGGCGCGGATTTAGCGGAACAGCTAAAGACCGCGCTTTCTCTTATTCACGGGCGCTTCACGGTTGAGGAATTAGACGACATCGACGGTGTTGACAACCAAGCCATTCCCGCCGATGCGGGCGTCAAGAATTTCAGCTACGCACTCGTTACGCCCGCGACTGACCCGGACGACCCAAGAATCGCGCTGTACGCCGACATTATCGGCGAGGGCAAGGTCTATTTCCGCGAAAACTCGCTGATGTACCCTGTTGAACTGCCCGCGACCACGCTTGAACGCATCAAGGGCATGATTGGCTTGCGCGACTGCGTTCATAAGCTCATCGCCTTACAGCTTGACGACCATGATGATGCGGAAATCAAGGCGCAACAGGAAAAATTGAACGTCCTATACGACAAGTTCAGCGCGGAGTTCGGGCTTGTCAACTCGACGGCGAACAACCGGGCGTTCAGTGCCGACAGTTCGTACTATCTGCTCTGCTCCCTTGAAGTTCTCGATGAGGACGGCAATATGCAACAAAAAGCAGATATGTTTTCTAAAAGGACAATCAAGCAGAAAACCGTTATAACGCACGTTGACACGGCAAGCGAGGCGCTGGCGGTGTCCATCGGCGAAAAAGCCCGCGTAGATCTGGCGTATATGTCAGAACTTACCGGCATGAACGAAGATAAGCTCATAGAGGATTTGCGGGGCGTAATCTTCCTGAATGTCGGCTCCGCAGATTCCCAAGAAAAAGCCTACGTCACCGCCGACGAATACCTCTCCGGCAATGTCCGTAAGAAACTGGAGCTTGCGGAAGCGGCGGCTGTGGCCGTCCCATCATTGAGCGTCAACGTGGACGCGTTGCGGGCGGTCATGCCAAAAGACCTCGACGCTTCCGAAATCGACGCGCGGCTCTGCGCCACATGGATTGACCCAAAATACATCGAGCAATTCATGTACGAAACCCTTAGCACATCTAATCGCAATCAGGACATCTATAAGATCATATACCACCCGAACTCGGATGTGTGGCAGGTCACGGGCAAGAAGCGGGCGCAATTCAGCGACATTAACGCGACCGTAACCTACGGCACGAGCCGAATGAACGCTTACCAAATTATTGACGACACCCTCAATCAGCGTGATGTGCGCGTCTACGACTACCATAAGGACGCGGACGGCAAAACCATACGGACGCTCAACAAAAAGGAAACGACGCTCGCGCAACAGAAACAGGAGCTTATCAAACGGACATTCAAAGATTGGATATGGAAAGACCCGGAGCGACGTCAAACGCTGGTAAAGGAGTATAACGAGAAATTCAACAGCGAAAGACCGCGAGAGTATGATGGGAGTCATATCCAATTTGTCGGTGCGAACCCGGAGATAACCTTTGGAAAGCATCAGATTGATGCCGTGGCGCGGCAGATGTACGGCGGCAACACGCTTTTAGCGCACGTTGTCGGCGCGGGAAAGACGTTTTCCATGATAGCCGCTGCGATGGAGAGCAAACGGCTTGGGCTGTGCAACAAGAGCCTGATTACCGTCCCGAACCACTTGACTGAACAATGGGCGACTGAGTTTTTGCGGCTTTATCCCAACGCCAATATTCTTGTTGCGCGTAAGAAGGACTTTGAAATGCGAAACCGCAAAAAGTTCTGCGCTAAAATCGCGACCGGCGACTACGATGCGGTTATCATCGGGCATACGCAGCTTGAAAAAATCCCTATGTCAAAAGAACGGCAGGAGCGGCTCATCAACGAGCAGTTATGGGAAATCGAGGAAGGGATTCGCGAACTGGAGGAATCAGAGGGTGAGCATTACGCGATAAAACAACTGGCACGGACGAAAAAATCCCTCGAAGCGCGGCTCTTGAAACTCATTGAATCCAAAAAACGCGACGACGTGGTGACGTTCGAGCAGCTTGGCGTTGACCGCTTGTTTGTTGACGAGGCGCATAATTTCAAAAATCTTTTCATGTTCACGAAAATGCGGAATGTGGCGGGGCTTTCGACCTCCGAAGCGCAAAAGTCCTCCGACTTGTTTATGAAGTGCCGCTACATGGACGAGTTGACGGGCGGCAAAGGTATTATCTTCGCCACGGGAACACCAATCAGCAATACAATGGCTGAAATGTTCACAATACAAAGGTATCTCCAACACGAAAAGCTGGAGGGAAAAAGGTTGTCGCATTTCGACTGTTGGGCTTCCCTTTTCGGCGAAACCACGACTTCGATTGAACTTGCCCCGGAAGGAAACGGCTACAGGGCGAGGACGCGCTTCGCTAAGTTCCACAATCTACCCGAACTCATGTGTATGTTCAAGGAGTTCGCGGATGTGCAGACGGCGGATATGCTCAATCTGCCTGTGCCGGAAGCCGAATTTTGCACCATTGTTGTAGAACCGTCCGAGATTCAAAAGGAAATGGTGCAGGATTTGTCTGAACGCGCTTCCCTCGTGCAAAGGCGCATGGTAAAGCCGGATGTCGATAATTTGCTCAAAATCACGACTGACGGACGCAAAATCGGGCTTGACCAGCGGCTTATCAATCCGCTTCTGCCCGACCACGAGGGCAGCAAAATCAATGTCTGCGTGAACAATATTTTTGACACTTGGCAAGAAACCCGTGCCGACCGCCTGACGCAGCTTGTGTTTTGCGACTTCTCGACCCCGAAAAAAGACAAGTTCAATGTATACGACGACATTAAGGGGAAACTGGTGTTGGGCGGTTTTCAGAAATACGAAAAGTACCTAAACAACAAGGGGATCACGTTGCAGGAAATCAGGGACTATGTTTCGTCGGGGATGTCCGAAGAAAAGTGGAAACCCCTGTCCGGGAAAATGCTGACAAAGGCAGGGTTTGACTGGCTGCTGAAAAAGGGTGTCCCCGAACACGAAATAGCGTTTATCCATGACGCCGATACGGAAACTCGCAAGAAAGAACTGTTCGCCAAAGTGCGTCAAGGCAAGGTGCGCGTGTTGATTGGCTCCACCTTCAAGATGGGAGCCGGGACAAACGTACAGGACAAAATTATATCTTCGCATGACGTTGACTGCCCGTGGCGTCCGAGCGACCTCGAACAGCGCGCGGGCCGCACCGTTCGGCAGGGCAACCTGAATCCAAAAGTCAAGATGTTCCGTTATGCGACAAGCGGTACGTTCGACAGCTATTTATGGCAGACGGTGGAAAATAAACAGCGGTTCATCAGCCAGATCATGACTTCAAAATCGCCCGTCCGCTCCTGCGAAGATGTGGACGAGTCCGTGCTGTCTTACGCCGAAATCAAGGCGCTGTGCGCGGGCGACCCGCTCATCGCCGAGAAGATGAACCTCGACATCGAAGTGGCGAAGCTCCGTATGCTGAAATCGGAATATCAGGGCTTGCATTACCGTTTGGAGGACGCCTTGATGACCGACTTCCCGAAGCAGATAGCCGCGACAGTAGAGCGCATAGGGGGTCTTGAAAAAGACGTTGCTATGTATGCCGCCGCGAAAGAAAAATGTGTCGATGTTCAAGTGGGCATCGCGGGTAGCGCGTCAGTGTCCTCTAACTTCCCCGGCATGACGATTAACGGCGTGAAATATGCCGAAAAAGAACCCGCCGCGAAAGCGTTGCTTGAAGCCTGCAAAGGCATAAAAGACATGGGCGATGAGTTGTCTATCGGTGAGTATATGGGCTTCAAAATGAGTTTGAAATGTACCGGCGTTACCAACTATTTTGAGTCCGGCAAAACCTTTGCCATCAATCTGTTGCTGCGCGGCGCTATGACCCATCCCATCGAACTCGGCACGGACGCTTTCGGAAACATCACGAGGATCAACAATGCGCTCGACGGTATGAATAAGCGTCTGGAGGAAGCGCGGGAACAGCTTGACGGCATCCATAAACAACAGGAAGCGGCTAAACTGGAGCTTGAAAAGCCGTTCCCGCAGGAAGCCGAACTTGCCGAAAAGGAAGTGCGGCTCGCACTCATAAACACCGAATTGAATATTGACGGCGACGGCGATTTAGACGTTGTGAACGACGAGGACGAGCGCGAACCCGACGACGGCGAATACGAAGCGGAGTATGACGATATGGACGACGATGAAAACTATGAGGCGCGCCCTATACAAAGCTACGGAGCAGGGCGTGTTCCGCAGGCGGCATCGGCTAAAGCAAAGCCGTCTATCTTGGACGGCATCCGCAGCTTCGACGGCGGCAAACCGCAAGGCGTTCCGGTCAAGGACAAGCCCACCGAACGCGACATCTGAACACCGGTAGGGCGGCGGGGTATTCCTATCTCGCCGCCCTAATTTTTTTATGGGGGTGATACGTTTGGACGGACAGGAAAAGAAGAAATACCAAAGGAAACGCGACATTTTCATTCGCTTTATGGTGGACGAAAAAGAGCGCGACCTTATCTATGAGCGAATGAACCAATCGGGCATCAAAAGCCTGCGGTCGTATATGCTCAAAATGGCTGTAGAGGGACGCATCATCCACGTCGAGCTTGACAGCGTTCGCGAGATGGTACGGTTGCTCTCAAACGCGACAAATAACATTAACCAGATCGCCCGCCGCGTAAACGAGACGGGCAACGTTTACGCCGACGACATTGAAGATTTGCGCGGTCGGTATGACGCGCTTTGGGGGCAGACCAAAGAGATTTTGCGGCGGCTGTCCGCGCTGTGATTGGGGTGACTGATACATGGCAACGACTTGGATAAAACCGCTTCACATCTCAAAGACAATGACGAAATCTACCGCCGTGTCCGACATATTGGATTATGTGAAAAATCCGCATAAGACCGACGACGGTAGGCTGATAACTTCTTACGCCTGTGACAGCCGCTCCGTTGACGACGAGTTCCTGCTTGCGAAGCGGGAATACGAATACATCACGGGGCGTGACCAGGGGCGGCGGGACGTGATTGCGTATCACGTCAGGCAAGCGTTCAAACCGGGCGAAATCACGCCGGAGGAAGCCAACGAAATCGGCTACGAACTGGCGATGAGGTTCACAAAAGGAAACCACGCTTTCGTGGTCTGTACGCACATCGACAAAGCCCATATCCACAACCACATCATCTTCAATTCGACCTCGATCAACTGCGAGCGGAAATTCAAAAACTTCTTCTTTTCAAACTTGGCAGTACGGCGCATTTCCGATTTGCTTTGCGTCGAGCATGGCTTGTCGGTTATCGAAAACCCGAAGCCGTCAAAAGGCGGCTATTCCAAACGGTACGACAATGAAAAGGACGCAACGCACAAGGCGGTTTTGAAAAGAAAGATTGACGAGATACTGCCGCTCTGCGCGACGTTCGAGGACTTTCTTTCTAAGCTGAAAGAGGGCGGCTGCGAGGTCAATACAAAACGCAAAAAAATCAGCGTCAAAGCGCCCGATTGGGGCAGACCGTCGCGCCTTGATACACTCGAAGGCGAGTATACCGAAGCGGCGATACGCGAACGGCTCGCGGGTATGCGAATCGTAAAAACGAGCGGTGCGGGCGGCGGCCATGTCCGCGTCGGTCTGCTCGTTGACATACAGGCCAAAATACGCGAAGGGCGCGGCGCTGGCTATGAGCAGTGGGCAAAAGTGTTTAACTTGAAGCAAGCAGCAAAAACTTTGATATTCTTGCAGGAAAACGGCATCGACAGCTATGAGGATTTGAAGATAAAATCAGCATCCGCGTCGGGAGAGTTTTCCGCGCTGACCTCGAAAATCAAGGATGCCGAAACGAAGCTGAAAGAGATAGCCGAACTGCAAAAATACATCGGGCAATACGGCAAGACCCGCGATGTTTACGCGGCGTATAAGGCGAGCGGCTGGAGTCGTGATTATTACGACGAACACGCCGCCGACATCATCTTGCACCGCGCCGCAAAAAAGCATTTTGACACGCTCGGCAAGAAGAAACTGCCGTCGATAAACCAACTTAAACAGGAATACGCCGCGCTTGCCGCCGAGAAGAAAAAGCTCTACTCCGGCTACCACGAATTAAAGGAAAAATCAAGAGCTTTGGCGACCGCTCGCGGCAACGCCGAACGCATACTCGGCATAACGCCGGACGCGCAAAAACGCGATGCTTCACGCGACCAGACACGCGATAACTCCCACGGTGACAGATAGCCCCGCAGGGGCGCAGCAGACGTGCCGCAGGCACGGCTTAACGGACACGCTTGCGTGTCCGAGGGGTCTTAGGGGGAATCCCCTAACGAGCAAGACACGCACAAAAATCCCGGAGGGTATTTTTGTGCGTGTCGGCGTTTCTGCGGCAGCAGAAACATTGCTCGCGGGAATTGAAATCGGGCATTTGGACGCTTTGCGTCGAAATGCGAAAGCTACTCTCTATATCATTTTACGCTCCGCGCTCCAAGTGGCACTTTACACAGTCGGCGCAAGCCCATAATCAGCAATTCTCCAACTTTCGGAACGCTTCATCTTCATTGGCGACGAAATATAAACGCCCGTCCTTGTCGCTTTCGTGCATGAAATCTTGGAGAGGCTTGCCTGCGTTTGAAAAGTCTCCGACAATGGCGAGCCTGAACCCGGAGCCTACAAGTTTTTGCGCGGTTTCACCCATCAAGCCGGAGGACAAATCGAAGAAGTTTTCTTCAAACATTTCTTTATAAACGGCAATGTCGCGGCAACCATGAACCCGCTCGACATGGGCGGCATAGCCAAGAACAATCTTTGCGTCGTCAAAGAGCGGAATATCGAATTTTTGAACCGCGACCTTTGCGCCGCTTTGGGTGCTGACAATCCTTATTTTTCGCGGGCTATTATCCGCTTCCTCTGTGAGCTTTACGAGTTCGAGCATTTCATTGAAGTAGTCGCTAAAAATTTTGTCGGTTATCTTTCGGTCATATTCAAATACCGTTGCCCATTCGTCCGGCTTGAAGCCGACCAGAGCGAGGTGTTCATCTATGAGTAAGGGGCGCTTGACGAGCATACCGTCCGTCGCGAGAAGTTTCAAGCACTCGTCCTCGCTCATGGATGCCAACCTGTCTTTCAGACCAAGCGATCTGTATTGCTGTCCGCTCGTGTTGAAGAATTTTCGGACGGGCAATTTGCTTAACGCGAGCCATGTTTGCAATTCGTCATAGGTTGGATTGTCCGTCTTAATATCGCTGGTTTCATATTGCGCGTGATAGCCGTCAAGAAAGGCTTTTGCTTTTTGACAGGTCGTGCATTTCGGGTAGCAGATAAAGGTCAGCATAATATTCAATCCTCGCTTTCCGTTGATTCTGCCAATAGCTTCTGCTCGGTTTCGATTTCGCGGAGCAGTTCTTCTTCCGTAGGCAAGTACAATTTATATTTCGACGCGAAGATTTGCGTGTTTTCTTCCGACAAAGTATATTTGACGACCGACTCGCTTTTGTCCGCGCAGAGCAGTATGCCGATCGGCGGGTTGTCGCCCTCGTTCATCATCTCGCGGGTGTAGTAATTGACGTACATCAGCATTTGCCCGATGTCTTGATGGGTCAGGCGGGTTGTCTTTAGGTCAATCAGCACAAAGCATTTGAGAAGATAGTTGTAAAAAACGAGGTCGATATAGTAGTGTTCGCCGTCAAAGCTGATACGTTTTTGACGCGCCTCAAAGGTAAATCCGCGTCCAAGCTCTAATAAGAATTTTTGGATATGGGTAATCAACGCCTGCTCTATTTTGCTTTCAAAATGATGCTCGTTATGATTCAAGCCAAGAAACTCCAAAACGAAAGGGTCTTTAATGACATCAAGCGGTGAAACTCCCGGCTCTTTGCGTTCTATTTCGGCGGCAAGCACAGCCTTTGCGTTCGGCGCATCGCGACTTGACAAGAGCCGCTCATAAAAGAAGCTGTTGATTTGCCTTTCGAGCTGCCGCGTACTCCAGTTTGATTTGACACATTCGTCAAGATAGAATTGCCGCGCATTGTCATTTTCCACTTTCATGATCATGCGGTAATGCGTCCATGTTAATTGGTCACGCAGCGCGTGACGATTTTGAAACTGTGAATAAAACTGCCGCATATACTTCAAATTTGTCTGCGTAAATCCCTTGCCGAAATCTGCGGTCAAGCGTTTCGACAACTCAGATATTAACGCCGAACCATATTCAGCGCGTTCTGCGCCGCCCTGTTGTTCGGCAATCAACCGTCCGATATTCCAGTACGCTTCAACCATAGCGAAGTTCACGGCGGCATACGCTTTTGAACGCGCCAGTTCAAGCACTTCTCTTACGTCGTCATATAGTCGGGAATCCATAATCCCGTTATTGTTTTCGCTCATTCTCATACCTCCGATTTGTTGTCGCGTGTGGCAATAATCTGAAATTAAAATCTTGTCTGTCGCGGTCATAATTACGAACGCGCGCGTTCGCAATCATGGCTGACCGGTTATTCTTCGCCAAACTCGCTTTGCTCCGGGATCAGTTCCATAATATCGTCAAAGGTACAGTCAAGCACGGTGCATATTTTGGCGAGAACATCGACCGTGATATTCTGACCTTTAGCCATCTTGCCGATGGCGTTTGTGCTGATGCCCGCTTTCCTGCAAAGCTCGCCCTTTTTCATCTGCTTGTCAATCAACAGTTTGAAAAGTTTGTTGTAGCTGACTTTCATCGTCGCACCTCTCATTCGGGGAAAATCTAAAAGCATATCCCCATAAACAAAAGTATATCACACTTAAAGCTAAAAATCAAGCGATAAGGTGAATAATCGTCTTAATCATCGAAATATAATCGGTTGTTTACTTCGTGAACATAACCACATTCTGCATATCATTAAACCGCAATTTCCCGTTCGGAAACCCTAACCCGCCAAGCTGCTCCTGCGTGATAGGAAACAACAGCTTGACCGAAAAGAAATCCTTGTCGGCGTTCTTTGAAATAATCTTTTTCGCTTCATCTTCATTCGCGGCAATCAAGCCATTTTTATAAAAATAGTTTATCTTGTTCGGAGCGCATTTAGGATAGAGCGCGGTGTCAAAGCTGTGATCGGCGGCGATGTCCGCATCGCAGAGATTGAAATAATCATAAGAGCCGATGCCGGCAATCGTGTCCCAAGTCACATCGGTGTGTGCCGTTACGTCTTTGATACGGGTGATGTTCCAGGCGTGGACTTCGCGTTTGCCGTCCCTCGTTACTTCACCGCACACCACGATAGAAGCTATCCGCAGATAATCACAGAGCAGCTTATACGCTTTGGCGAACCCCTCACAGACGCAGGATCGCCGGATTATAGCGCCGATTACGGAATAGCTGTCAC
>Ga0099364_10012857_pt1 | contig 11261 bp, 7 predicted proteins | sample TergutTh196P3_FD_73070 | JGI IMG/M metagenome (GOLD analysis project Ga0099364, IMG submission 73070) | Microcerotermes parvus P3 segment gut microbial communities from Pointe-Noire, Republic of the Congo - Th196 P3 | ecosystem: Host-associated > Arthropoda: Insects > Digestive system > Gut ... | reverse complement strand
GGTTCGAGGAGTCTGTTTTCCTGACCGATCAGAAAGCCGTGCTCCGAAAAGGGAAATCGAACGTTGCCCCCCCATTCATAATCGAATTCAAGCGGTTTGCCGGAAAAAGGGATGATTTGGAGGGTATTCATTGGTTAAAGGCGGCATGTCTTTCGGGGACGGGATATTAGACTTGTTCTCTAACCCCTATTTCCGTCATTCCGGCGCAAGCCGGAATCCAGTCGTACGGGTATTACGCCTGTTTCTCTAGATTCCGGCTTGCGCCGGAATGACGGGTTAGAGAACAGGTCTACCGTTCCACGCCATCCGGGAACGGATAGAACCGTTACCTGTACAAGTGATTTTTTACAAATAGGAGTGTCCGGCTATGAGCAAAAATCAATGTGTCCTGCTGTCCAACCTTTGCGGATTCCTTGTCTTGCTGTGTCTGATCTTTGGATCAGTCCGTGCAAGCGATGAACTCGGTATCGAGAATCACGCCCTCAAGGCAAGCGTTTCGGCAAATTCCGAATTCAGCAACCGCTACCTCGCCCGGTTCGCCGTCGATGGAGTCATTCCCGGTGCCGGAAGCGGCGGTGCCGACCTCAACCACGCATGGTGCGTCCAAAATGAAACCGCAAAAGACTACGGCGAATTCATCCTCGAATGGACAGAACCAATCGAAGCCGCCGAAATCAACTACTGGGGACGAACCTCCTTCTTCATGTCAGAGTGCTGGAAGGATTACCAAGTGTTCCTCGATGATCAAAGTGAACCAGTTGCTACGGGAACCTTCGCAATGAAGCATGGTTCCCAACCGATCACGATTCCGAAACAAAAAGTCCGTAAAATCAAACTGGTCTTCCTCAATTCTTATGGAGGTCCAAATCCCGGCGCAGCGGAAATCCAAGTTTTCTCCGAACCGCTCACCCCGGAACAACGGAAAAAACTCGCCAATGATTACCTACCCGACCTGATAGCGGAACTTGATACTCCCTCGCAAGAATACCTCCTGAACGGACTGGACAAGTTCATCGCCATCAAACGGTTCGAGATCGAATGTTCACACGTTTACACCTATCACTACGAAGGTTTCCGACCCGGCGGCGGATTGTATCTTTTCGATGCCGAAGAGTTAAGAAAAAACCCGCATGCCGAAGGAACACTGCTCGTCGAGACTCCGACCGGACAAATTCTCAGTGCCGACCTCTCTTACGACGGCACAACCATCCTTTTCGCTTGGCGGCAACAAGAATCGGAGCCCTATCACCTTTGGACAATCAAAATTGATGGAACCAACCTCACGCAGTTGACGGATGGTCCCTGGCACAATTACGATCCGTGCTGGCTGCCCGACGGCGATATTGCGTTTTTGAGTTCACGAAGTCCGCAGTTCGCCTACTGCTGGAATGCACCGGTCGGAATTTTGCACCGGATGAGTCCCGACGGTTCCCGACTGATTCGGCTTTCCGATAATTACCTGAACGATTTCACGCCGACGGTGCTCGACGACGGACGCATCATTTACGGACGCTGGGAATATGTTGACCGACCGGCAATTCCGATTCAGTCTCTTTGGACGATTCATCCCGACGGCACCAATTTGAATGTTTTCTACGGCAACCGTATGCTTTCGCCGGCAACATTTATGGAAGCCCGGCAGATACCGGGGACAACGCTCGTCGTATGCACGATGACCGGACACAACGGTCAAGTACCGGGGGCTATTGGAATTTTAGACCGCCAATTCGGTGTCAATGAGCAGGAAACGATCCGAAATATCACGCCGGAAATCCCTATCGGAAAGGTGAACGAAGGGGATGGCAACTATTGGCCCATCCAGATTTACAGCGGTCCCTATCCGCTTGATTCCGAACGGTTTTTAGTGTCCGCCAAGGGACCGATTCTTGTCCGAACGTTCGATTTGGAGGAGCAAACCAAGCGTCCGCTCCAAGAGGCGGTCTTGCTTCCCGCCCCGGCAAATGGGATGCGGTATTTTTGTGCTGTGCCGGTGCGTCCGCGATATCAACCTCCCGTCATTGGCAGGGGAATCGAATCTACCGCTTCCGAAAACGATGTTCCCTACGCCACGCTGTTTCTTCAAGACGTTTATCAAGGTCTCAGTCCCGAAGTGCAGCGTGGGGAAGTTGCAGCGATACGAATCGTCCGTGAAATGCAGAAGACCGTCCGTATTGAACCCCATCTTCGGTCGTTCGGTTTTCAATTTCCGACGATCTCCTGCGGGGCAACCTACGCTGGCAAGATGGTACTCGGCGATGTTCCCGTTGCGGAAGACGGTTCTGCCTACTTCAAGGTCGGAGTCGGTGTGACCCGCGCCGCCGATGGTTATGGGAGCCAGTTGCAGCGGAACGAATTGTTCGACATTCCCGAAAGGGCTCCTACCACCGGACCCATTTACTTCATCGCTCTGGATCACGAAGGTCGGGGAATCCAGCGGATGCGGTCATTCACCCATTTAATGCCGGGCGAAAGGCAATCCTGCATTGGTTGCCATGAATCGAGACTGTCGGCACCCGTATTGCGACCTCAATTAGCAAGGGTGAATCAAGAGCCGGTCAAACCGATACTTCCTGACTGGGCGGATGTCGATACGTTTGTGCCTGACCGTGCCGACTTTTCGCCGGGATTCGACTACGTTCGTATCGTGCAACCCATTTGGGACAGATATTGTATCGAATGTCATCACCCGCACGATGCTCCGAATGGAATCGATTTGAGCGGCGGATACACCGACTATTTCAATGTATCCTACGAGATTCTTGCCTCCGAAAAACAAGGACCGGACGGCAGTCCGTATGTCAGTTGGATTCCAACGTACAACGGACAGGAGCAGAACATTCTGAAAATTACTCCGAAACGCTGGGGTTCGTTTAACAGTCCTCTTGTGGAGTTGATTCGTTCGGGACATCCCGACAAGCAGGGGGAAAAGCGTTTCGATATGGACGACGAAAGCCGCCGAAAGGTTTATGCGTGGATTGATTTGAATGTTCCGTATTATGCTTCGAGTGAAACGTCTCATCCCGATGCGCTGGGTTGCCGGCGGATTTATCCCTCGAACTTGGATGTCGTGTTGAACGAAGTCGCTTCAAGGCGTTGCTCTGAATGTCATGAAAAGGGAAATGTTGAGCGTCGAAATTGGACGCATCGGACGCAGAATCAGTTCCAATATCCGCAAGAGAATAGTGATGGCATTGTTCCGCGTCGTCCGTGGGTTCGGATTACGGAGCCGGAGTTGAATCCCTTTCTCTTGGCTCCTTTGGCAAAGTCGTCGGGCGGCACCGAGCGTTGCGGCAGGGCAATATTTGCCAACCAAAATGATCCTGATTACCGGAAGATTTTGGCAACGTTTGCACCCATTTTGGAATCGTTGCAACAGACTCCCCGTATCGACATGCCCAGCGGACGACCGGCTCCCGGTGTTTGCCGGGATACGTACTGAACACATTCATTTACCGCAAGAGGATTCGGCGGACTGCTGCCGGCGGGAAGAATAACCAAAATCTGTGGGAAATCGGTCGAATCCGTGTTATAGTAGAAGTGCTGGTGCGGCAAAAAAGGATTTTTTACCCATGTTTTTGAGTTTCTTCAATCGCCTGAACACCCCGGCGGACGGACGATCCCGCCGCCGTTCCCGAACGTGCCGAATCGAGGAACTCGAAGAGCGGGAATTGCTGGCGGTAACATTCGGAGAGTTCGAAGCCCTCCGCTCTCAATACGCTGACCTCAATCTTTCGGCAAACATGGCGGACTACAATATCATCGAGATCACTGCCGACGAGTTGTCCGCCAAGACCCTGCAAGCCGCCATTAACACTGCCGCAACGACAACGCAACATGATTTAATTGTCGTAAGAACGACCAATGCCCAGTCGGTCATCAACTTGGGAAATACCGCTTTAGGGATCGACATCGACTCCACGCAATTCGGCAGCGTGACCCTCGTTGCACTGGGCAGCGAAAAATTGCACATTACAGGGCACTCCTCCAATGGTGTCCTTGTCATTGCCGAGGGCAACACCGATCTCGGCGGCATTGTTCTCCATAGCCAAAACAGTTCTGTGCACATCGACTCTGTTTTGCGGACAACATCGTCGGTTCAACTCACAACCGCTCAATTCATGAGAGCCGTCGAAAGAGGTGGGGGAGCGGGATATTATACCACTCTGGGTGAAGAATATTTTTCCCAGACAGACACCGGAACGCTCTCCCCGTTGGCGGGACAAATCGGTGCGCAAACTTATGCAGTGGATGTTCAAGTCAGCACGACGACCTTCGCCTATCTGACGGGATTATCACAGGCTGATTTTAGTGCCATTCTCGCTGCCCCTGATACATGGTTTAACCATTTGAACGCTCTCGAACCCTACGATGCAGAAAAAAGAAGTACCGGAGACGGAGAACTGTGCTGGGCAGCATCGGCAGCAAATATGCTTGCGTACACCGGCTGGGGAGCCGTCAATGGATTTGAAACGGAAGAGGACATTTACCATTATTTCAGAACCCATTTCACAACCAACCGAGGAGGACATCAGTTTTATGGAAATGAATGGTTTTTGACGGGAAATTATCAAGTGCTGGGAGATAATCGTTGGGCACAACCCACAGCATCGGGCGGAGCGTTTTATCCTTCGGTTGACTACGATGCCATTGCGGGCTACGATTTTGTGGACTCCGTCGACTCGCTGACCATTGCCGTCGATAAATTAAAAGAGGGTTATGCCGTCGGCTTGGGAACGACTGTTCACGCGTTAACTTTCTGGGGTGTCGTCTATGACACGTCCAAACTGGGCACTTCCGAGTATTACGTTTCGATGTTCCTCACGGACTCAGATGACAACATGAGCACCAACGGCGGCGGGGACAGCGCACCCAATATCCTGCGAAACTACCCACTGAATTGGACAGGAACGACCTACACGATGGATATGAGCAGCGGCTATAGTACAGGTAACCGTAATGTTACCCTAGAGAATTTCTCCTGGCTCGCAAGCATTTTTTCCTATAACGTTCACGATTGGCAACGCCTCATAGATGCCGGCTTGATGGATGCCGAGGGGAACCCCCTGAATGGGGCGCAAATCACTTGGAGCAATGATTCAGAAAAGCGGCTCGTCCGGCTGGATGTTGCCAACCTGGGACTCGAGGGAAAACTAGACATCTCCGGTTGCGACGCACTGGAATTCCTGAATGGCAACGGCAATCAACTGACGGAACTCGATGTTTCCGGGTGTTCCGCTTTGCTGGAACTACACTGCGCCTCCAACCAACTGGTAGAATTAAATGTTACAGGGTGTTTCGCACTGATAACATTGGATTGCGCCATCAACAACTTGAAAACGCTCGATGTTTCCGAAAGCGTCCCGTTGACACAACTCTTTTGCTTTAGCAACCAACTGGAAACATTGACCGTAGCCGAAGGGGAAGCACTGGATGTGTTGCGATGCGGGGGGAATGCGCTGACATTCTTAACATTGCCCCCGCCCGGCAGTATGACCACCTACGATTTCACAGACGCTTGGGATTTCGACGCAGAGGCATTCATCTATGCCGGTCAAACGATGGAACTCGACCCTGCTGTCAACGGGACGGTCAACCTTTCCCAAGCGGGTGCCAGCGGCTATGAATGGCACTATGCCGAAGGAGGCGGAATCGTCGATCCATCCTTCTACAAGGAAGAGGAGGGAATCTTCACATTCACCGGTTTGGCAAACGGTACTCTCCTGTACTGCGTCATGACCAGTGAAGCATTTGAAGGTCTCCTGTTGCGGACGACCGAGGTAAGGATTACCGGAATGCCCGAAGCGGCGGACATCGGCGAAGTGAAAAATTTGACGGCTCAACAAGGAACCAACGAAGGGGAAGTCAAACTGGTATGGTCGGAAGCCGACTTCGGAGCAGATACGACATGTGTCCATATCTACTACAAACTGGACACCGCATCAACTTGGTCATCAGCCCCGATTTTTATCGAAAAAGGAACAACGGAGTACACATTCACTGCCGGTCTCACTCCCGGCTTGATCTATGAATTCTGGGTCTGCACGACGGACGGCACCGAAGAATCCGAAGGTGTCAAACAGTCCGCAAGGGCAAAAGAAACCGTCGTGCTTCCTGACTTTGGCAAGCCGACGAACCTCGTGAAGGCAGAAGCGACGGCACATTCAATCACGATTGCGTGGGATGAAGTAACGGATGCCGTCGGTTACGAAATTCAGTATAGAGTCGCCAGTGGGACTTGGACTGTGTGGGGGACTGCTCAAACTGCCAGCACAACGATCACCGGGCTTGCAGCCGGTACAAGGTACGAATTCCGGGTTTGTGCGGTAGCAGTGGGCATGAAATCCGAATGGGCAGAATTAAGAGGAGATTCCATCAAGACGGAGGGAACCGCAGGGACAACGGAAAAAAAATCCAAGGGTACAAAGGTTCTCAAAGGAGTTGATAAACCCACAATCGGCACGGTCACGTTGAAGTTGCCCCTCAATCCCGGCGGTTCTTACATCGTCGGCATCGATTTCAACAAACTTCCTAAAAAGATGACACCGGCGGAAATCGAAATGGCAAGGAATGCGGTGATTACCATTGATGCAGCAAGAGGTACAGCGAAAATCGAAGGTTTGCCTGCCGGCAGGAAATGGACGTTTACCGTTCAAACGATCGGTGCGGACAATCAACTCTCCGCCGTTGCCGCCGTCAAAGCCGCGACGGCAAAATACACTGCCGTCAAGAAACTCAGAGCGGATAAAGGGGCAGCGACCGTGAACTCCGTTACGTTCTTCACAACGCAGACGGCGAGTATCCTGCCGGAAACGGACAGTTTCAAAATCGAAATTTTGGCTCCCGGTGCTAAAAAAGCGGATCCGCCTGTCGAAACCTTGACAATTGTTCGGGATGGAACTGCCTATAAGGCTTTCCCTAGCGGCACCAGCGGCATTACCGCTCAAAACATTGTCGTCTCGAATGCAAGGTTTGGCGTAACGATTACCGGACTGGCGGCATCGTCGAAATATACGTTCAGAGTCTATTCCGTTGCTGGTGAACTTGGTGTAGAGTCGGTTGCCGCCACGGTCAAAGCCGCCACCATGAAATATGATGCGATCAAAAAGGCAACGTACACGAGCGGCACGCTGTCGTGGCAGATGAAGATGAACAGGGATTTTAGGCTTGCCGATTTGGGCGGAACTGTCAGTTACGAAGTCTATGAAATGGTCGGAAAGACCGAAAAAGCAGGATCAATCATCGAGATTACCAATGTTGTTCACGACAGCGCAACTCTTGCGCTTCCTCCCGGAACGTATTTTCTCCGTCAGGTCGTGAAAGACAGCAGCGGCAAGACCATTGTCCCATCGCTGGGTGTCAAGTTTAAGGTCAAACGTTAGAGCGTGTTGCACATGGGTCTGGATGAAAAACCGTCTGGACGAAAAACCGTCATTCCGGCGCAAGCCGGAATCCAGAGAAACGGGCGTAATACCTGCACGACTGGATTCCGGCTTGCGCCGGAATGACAAACAGAGAAAAAAACTATACCAAATTAACAATGCCCGTTTTTGCTTGGCACTGTTGCACCAACTTAAGATAACTGTCCCGAATCGGATTGCTCAATCCCAGTTGCTGGGCAATGCCGAGAATGAGCGATCGGCATTCGTCCAGTTCCTCTTCGGTCGCCAACGTTTCCATTTCGACAAAAAGCCTGTCCGACTCCGGCAAGGCTGGCAACGTGTCGAGAACGATTCCAACGCACCGATGATTCACCGTCAAATTCTGCCGTCTCCGGGACTTTTGTACAGAAGCCGACCTGACAAAACCGAGGGCAGTCAACAGGCTTTTCCAGCGTTCCGGCTCCGTGATGGTCATTTCGATTTCCTGCCTCGTTTTTGTGCTTGCATCGATTTTCGGTCCCTTGTAAGTGAGAGAATACTCGGACGTGCCGTCTGCCGGAACACGTTTCCGCAGGCGAAGGCATTCATCGGTCTGCGCAAAGTTCCGGCAGGGATGCTGAAAAAAGGAGTCGGACTCCACAACCGGCTCGCCGAATCCGGGAGCACCGAATTGTTGCAGTCGGCGTTCCAATTCTGCGGCGTTATCGACTCGAAATTTGATTTCTACCTCGAATGTATTCATCGTTATTGGGCATCAGATATCACAATCTCCTGATATAATCATAAAATTCTCTGTAAAGTTTTGTCCAATCGTCGCCAAAGCAGGCTTCAAAATCGCCGATTCGGATTTCGGCATGATCCTCCGAAAGAGGAGTTTTGGTTTGGAGTACCTCCAAATAAGCCACCAATTCTTTCTGCCGTCTCTTTACAAAAAAATAGGTCAATCCCCAGGCGAGAGCATAATTGTCGAGGGCGGTTTCTGGATTGGAAAACAATGTGTCGTCTTGGATCATTTTTTGGATGGGCGATTCCAGAGACGGATTTGCCAAGAGCCGCCGCAGTTGCGTTAATCGGGGACGATTGATATGCGGACCAAGTGTCCAGCCGACATCTCTGGCTCTTGGGTCAGGAACTTCATGGAAAATCGCCAAACCTTCGCAAATCCAGACGGGATTGGGAGAATGCCGAGGATGCATACCGGTATTATAACCCACTTGGTGAACCGCCTCGTGAATGACCGTCCTAATGTTGTCGGGTTGTGCCAAAAATCTCTGGGTATCCGCCGCAGTCGCCCGGCGTTGATTCCCTTCTTGAAAAGCCTGCTGCCCCGACATGTCGTACATGGCAATGCGATTCGTCAGTTTGTGGTAATAAGCACACTGTTCCTTCAAGAGGTTCTGCCCATCTTGCCTTGCATATTGCCGATACCGCTCCTCATGGGACAGCACGATGGCAACCATGGGGAATTTCGGTTCCGTCAGTTCCACGCCAAGCCGCTTCCAATGCATGACGTATTGATTGTACAATTTTTCTAAAAGACGACCGTACCAGTTGGCAAAGGCTCGGGAAGTTGTATAGACCACAATAAAGGGACCATACATTTCCAAGTAATAATATCCTTCGTCCGGCGGAAAATCTTTTTTGAGCCGCTCGATCATTTCCTCTTTGGAGTAAGGTTCAAACGGCACATCATCACTTCTTCGGGAAATGAGGTTTCTCCACCGGGAAACATAGATTTGCCCCTCCCGCGACTCAAAGGCGAATCCTTCATCAGGGGATTCGAGAATAAATCGTCCCTCTTCGTTTCGTTCCTGATCAGAATGCCGGAAACGGATGTATTCCAGTGCCGAAACGCATTCGGCTGGAAAAAGAATCAAAAAAACGAGGCAAGGAAGAAAAAACCGAAAACTCATCTTGTCGGGATCGGCAAAAATCGCTACCATTCTCCCATCATTGTACCGGGAAACGGTCGAAAAGGTAAGAATGAAGGGCAAAATCCTTAAATTGTTGATGCCAATTTTCGGTGGAGGAGCGATCTTGCTGCTTTCCGGCTGTGCCGTTGAAAATCAGCACCTTGCCAAATTGCCTCTGTTTGAAGCCAAAAGCGATGTCATTCCCGGTCTCGATCCGCCGCCTCTTCGGAAAAAACTCATTCAGGAAAAAGGAAAAAAGGGAGCAACGGCAAGTGAATCGGGTAGAGAAATCCTCGTGGCGCAACTGGTGTACGAGTACCAAACGTCTCCCGACCCGAATATGCGGCGTGAGTCGGTCGATTCACTCGCAATGATTCCGCATCCTGACAGGGATCGGTATTTACGGGAAATTTTGAAGGATGAGAATCCTTTTGTCCGGCTTTCCGCCCTGGAAGCATTGAGCAAAACGTTCGGCGGCAGCACGGAGGACTTGATTGCCCTGCTCATCGACCGAATGAAAACGGATCAGGACAAGGATGTCCGGCTGGCGGCGATACGAATTCTCGGCGATGTGTGCCCAAAGACAAATCCCACTAGAAAAGACCCGTTGGGACGTAAAATAGCGGTCACCAGAGAACCATCAGCGGGCACATTGGGAGAAACCGTCATCACGGAATTGGGAAATTTGTTGCACGACCGAATACCGGCAGTCCGCTACGAGGCGATGGGATCGCTTCAGAAGATCACGGGCAAGGATTATGGTTACGATATGAACCGGTGGTTGCAATATATGCGTTACACGAATGGGGAGGTGCCGGACATGCCTTCCGAACGCTCGCTCGCAGAAAAAATGCCGAGCATTGCGTTGCCAATGTTTAAGTGATGGCGTTGCCGAAAGTTGTGCTGCGCTCCACTTCCGGCTCTGTGTTGCGTTTACGTTGCGATGTGTTTTGCATGAACATTTCCTCCGCCAAGGCATTTTACCCTCAGCCTACTGAAATATCCGCACCAGCACTTGGGCAACAATTTCTTTATCGAAGGGTTTGGGTAAAAAATAGTCGGCACCGAATTTGAGTCCTTTGATCACGTTTTTGGCATCGCTTTCCGTGGAAACAAGGACGAACGGCGTGCCGGTGTACCAGGGTTCCTGCATCAGTCGAAAGCAGAATTCGAAGCCGTCCATCACCGGCATGCTGATGTCGGAGAAGACGATGGTTGTTTCGGGCAGTTCGCTTTCGAGTTTTTCAAGGGCGAGTTTTCCATTGACGGCTTCACTCACGGTAAAACCGAGTTCTTCGAGAATGGTGCGGAAGATTCGCCGGGTCGGCACGGAATCATCAACGATAAACGCCTTTGGATTCGGCGGCAACAACGCTTGTGCCCTTTCGGAATAGGTGAGTTCGGTGGACATCGTGAATCGTACAAAAACTGAAAGCACCCCTATTGTATCAAAAAAAATGTATTAGAGTACCGGCTCAATGGAGAGAGATTAACAATACCATTGAAAAAATGCCCAAAAATTCCTTTCCCCCCTTGACTGTCCGCCTGTTTTAGTGCACCATGTCAGTAGAACAGTAGCACTGTCTTTTCGAGAAAGGAAAAATCGTGTTTATAGAAATCGACCCCAGCCAACCGCAGCCGCTCTTTGAGCAGGTTTCGCTTCAGATTAAATTTTCGATAGCCGCCGGAACCGTCCGTGTGAATGAGATGATTCCGTCCGTGCGTGACCTTGCCCAGCAACTTGCCATCAATCCGAATACCGTCGCCAGAGCGTATCGCTTGCTCCAAGACGAAGAAATTCTCATTCCCCGACGCGGAATTGGACTCGTCGTCGCCGAAAACGCCCAAACCGCCTGCCAAAAACTGCGGAAAGAATTTTTCAAGCAACGCTTTCAAGATTTTTTGGAAGATGCCCAGCGCAGCCGGTTGTCGAAAGAAGAACTGGATGAAATTATAAAAAGGTAGGCAG
>Ga0099364_10012856_pt1 | contig 11261 bp, 8 predicted proteins | sample TergutTh196P3_FD_73070 | JGI IMG/M metagenome (GOLD analysis project Ga0099364, IMG submission 73070) | Microcerotermes parvus P3 segment gut microbial communities from Pointe-Noire, Republic of the Congo - Th196 P3 | ecosystem: Host-associated > Arthropoda: Insects > Digestive system > Gut ... | reverse complement strand
TACAAAGGCCAGAACCGGATCAGAGTGAGTGCCCGGCGCCCCAGAAAAACATTAAAAACCTGCTATCAGGAGCTCGGTATACCGGCCTGGGAAAGACCGCGCCTCCCACTCCTGTTTGCTGGTGATACGCTTCTTTTTGCAGCCGGCATTGGCATGGATACTGACCATTTCAGTCGGGGTGCCAATCGTATCCGGATTGGCTGGGAGCAGGAATCTGGCATTCACATCAGTAACTGACAGTACGGGTTGTGCTCCCTTGTCTGGAAAACACTGATACAATTCCGTTTGATATTCTTCTTTTGGGAAGCAGCTCATTCAGCTGTATTTTTTATTAAAAAAACAAAGCGTCAGTTTGACACAGTTTTGGAGGGGTATGAGTATTATTGTCCACAAGTACGGCGGGACTTCAATGGGTTCTGCGGAACGAATCAAAAATGTCGCCACTCGGGTGGCCAAGTGGCACGATGCTGGCAAACGGATAGTTGTTGTTCCTTCGGCCATGGCTGGAGAAACAAACCGCCTGATTGCACTGGCCCAGGAGATTATGCCACAGCCTGATCAGCGTGAGCTTGACATGATTACTTCGACCGGCGAACAGGTTTCCATCGGTCTTTTGTCAATGGCTCTCATGATGCTGGGCAAGGAAGCCGTTTCTTTTACCGGCTGGCAGGTTCCTGTAATGACCGATTCCGCACATACAAAGGCACGCATCCAGTCGATTGATGCGACCCGAATCATGAATGAACTGGACAAAGGCAGAATTGTTATTATTGCCGGATTTCAGGGAATAGACAGCAAAGGTGATATCACCACGCTGGGGCGTGGGGGATCGGACACATCAGCTGTTGCTGTTGCTGCTGCATTAAAGGCCGATGAATGCATGATCTATACAGATGTTGACGGAGTCTATACAACGGACCCACGTCTCGTTTCAGAGGCTGCAAGACTCAAAAAAATCACTTTTGAGGAAATGCTGGAGATGGCATCTCTCGGTTCAAAGGTGCTGCAGACACGTTCAGTGGAGTTTGCAGGGAACTTTAATGTTCCAACGCGCGTTCTGTCTTCGCTGACTGATCCGCTGATCTCCCTGGAGGAAGAAGCAAATTCGGGTACATTGATTACATTTGAGGAAGATAACGACATGGAACATACGGTTATTTCTGGGATTGCATTTAGCAGAGACGAAGCCAAGATCACGGTCCTGGGTGTACCGGACCGGCCCGGTATTGCTTTCAAGATTTTAGGTCCTATTGCAGACGCCAATATTGAAGTGGACATGATCATCCAGAACCAGTCGTTTGACGAGGTTGCTGATTTTACTTTTACCGTGCCACGGATCGATTATGATCGTGCCATGGCAGTTTTAAATGCCAGGGTCAAGGATGAAGTCGGTGCACGGGATATTATAGGAGACACCCAGGTATCCAAAGTTTCTGCGATCGGTGTTGGCATGCGCAGTCACGTTGGTGTTGCGTCCAAAATGTTCGAGACACTCTACAGGGAAAGAATCAACATACAGATGATATCGACATCGGAAATCAAGATTTCTGTTGTCATTAATGAAAAGTACATGGAACTTGCAGTCAGAGCACTGCACAAAGCATTTGAGCTTGAAAAACTGTAAAAACAGCTGTATTCGCCTGATTTTAAAAGGAGAAAGGTGATGGCATACAAAACGGTACTCGTTCATCTCGATCGCATGGATAGAGCAGGCAGCCGCATCAGGATAGCTGCCAATATAGCCAAGACCGAAGGAGGCTGCCTGGTTGGTGCTTCCGTGATCGGCGTAGCAACCAGGTCTTTTTATGATGCCCGTATCTATGAAAAGGATCCAGCTCTTGCATCTCACTTGAGCTTTCTGGAAGATCGTGCGCGCGGATTCGCTGAAGCTTTTATCGAACATGCCAAGGCCGACGAAAAGCTGTCATATGAAGCCCGCGTGATTGACGGAGAACCGAATTACGGTATCAGTACTCAGGCCAGATACAGTGATCTGGTTGTACTTGGCCGCGCCAATCTGGAAGAAGATGCACCTATTGTCCAGCCTGATTTCCCTGAATTTGTCGTCCTGAATGCCGGACGGCCTGTTTTAATTATCCCGCCTGGCTATCAAAAGGAAACGGTCGGATCCCGGATTTTAGTCGCCTGGAACGCCAGTGCTGAAGCACGCCGTGCGGTAACCGATTCGATTCCGTTTTTAAGACGCGCCGATGTTGTTGAAGTTGCCATGTTCAATGTTGATGTTGAGCCGGAAATGCGCGACCAGAATGCGATATCCGATTTTGCAGCATTCCTCTCACGTCATGGTGTAGATGCCGTTATTCTTGAGCCACAGCAGGCAAGGCATGTAGGCCAGGCTCTTTTGAGTCTGGCTGAAAAAAGAGGGGCAGACCTTTTGGTTGTTGGCGGATACGGGCAGACCCGCTTCCGCCAGTTTCTGCTGGGCGGTGTTACACGGACGATTCTCAGTGATGCGGAGATACCGGTGCTGATGTCGCACTGACGCGGACCTGAGAGCCTAAAGGAAATCACGGCTGTCGATGCCTGACAGCCTTCTCGCTCTGTTTTTTGCGAATTCATGCTGGTTCAAAGTTCCACAAAACGTGAGTGCTTTATTTTTTCCAGCTTTTGCTGGTCAAAAAACCCTGATTTCATGTGAATCTTTCATTTTTTCTACTAACCCATGGGTTCTTGCTCCACCCTCATGCTCTCCCTGGAACAATCTCCGCCAATCAGACGTCCAAATATTCCTGCAGATACACAGGCTCTCCTGTCATGCAGTCAATTTTGTCTGTCCTTTTTTTATGGATTCAATGCCTCAGAGCAACATAGGTTCAAATGTTTTAAGGAAACTGAGGCTGCCAGGGCCGCAAGAAATTGACCAGGTCTAACAAGTTTGTTATGACTGGCTTATGCACACGATTTTTTATTACAGTAGTGAAGTTGAGCAGGAAATATTGAATCTTCCTGAATCTTTACAGGCTCGGTATATTCACTATTCCGGGCATAGCGCATGTACGGCCCGAACCCGAGTGAGCCTCATATCAAGGCACTTGGAGAGGGGTTATTTGAGTTGGGATTGCAAGGCAAAGAAGGAATTGCGCGCGTCCTGTACTGTACAACAGGCGCGAAACAGATTGTTATGTTACGCAGTCTCATCAAGAAAACACGAAAAATTCCTGTCAGAGAGATGAAAATTGCGATGTCCAGAAAGAGGGAGGTGAAAAATGAAAACTAAGCGCACCCTGCCAAAATTGACACACGAAGCACTTGTCAAAAAAATGCTTGCCAACCCGAATGTGAAAGCGGAATATGAGCGTCTCGAACCAGAATTTTCACTTTTGGATGAACTTCTTTCGGCTCGACATGCGGCGGGTCTAATACCAGTTCTGGATAAAAATTTAATGTAATTTGCCCATGTCTTCGTGAGAAGCGCATGAGAATTATCGAAGGAATGAATCCGGAATTGGTATAACGCAAGCTGAAGTAGCTGAACGGATGGGGACTCAGGCACCCGCAATTACGCGTATTGAATCCGGTCTCGTTACTGGAACCAGATATCCGTCTTTGCCAACGCTTAAAAAATACGCTGAAGCTGTCGGCAGGAAACTGCAAATCCGGCTGATCTGATGTTTCCGCAATGTGATCCGGATATGGCAAAGTCCTGCCATCCCCTCCAGTTTGTCGGTTTTTTTTACCTGAAATTCCGTTTGCACACCCCGGATTCCCGCAGGAGCAAGTTAGAATTCTCTTAGCATTCAAATATTTGTACCAATTTCGAATAAAAATCATTTGTAATTGGCTCAAAGCCTTTGCCAGAACGCTGTGCTTTATCCTGCTTTCAAGCAGCGCATTTAACAGCAGGACTTTTGCAGTAACGCCTGGCGGAAGTTCAATCAGGTGCTCCCCACGTTTTGGCTGGGAGGGCATTGGAACCGGGCGTTTATCCTCAAAATAAAAATCCATTGATGTTAGCAGTGCATCCTCGGCCATTTCAATGGCTTCTTCCAGAGTCTCGCCCTGCGTAATCATCTCCGGGACGTCACGAAATGTAACAACATAACCGCCATCCACTTTATCATGTCTGAATTTTGCGGGATGTTTCATCTGGGCCCCCGATACAAACCCCGTCTTTCACGGCGGAGAGGACGTCAATCAACAAAAAAATTGAAATAGACATCCGGATAAGGTTCATTCATAAGGGTGTAGTGCCACCACTCTTTCTCATACGGGATAAATCCGGCCATCTGCATGATGGATTTGAGTATTTTCCTGTTTTGGGCCTGCTCGCTGCTGACTCCGGTTGCTCCGTGATGCGAAACCGGACCAAAAAAATCAAATGGCGAACCCATATCGATTTCTTTTCCAGTCATGATATCTACCAGGGTAAGATCAACTGTTGATCCACGTGTATGACCGGATTTTTCCATGATGTAGCCCTTGGCAAAGAGACCGGATTTATCAACATCCGGATAAAAAATGTCTTTTGTGCTTTTATCATCCTGGTCTTTTGCCCAGCGCACAAAATGATCAACGGATGCCTGGGGACGATAGCCATCAAAGATTCTTAAAATATAGCCACATTCACGAGCCAGATAGGCTGCACGTACAAGAGCTCTTGCCGCCGGGCGCGCCAGGATGGCAACAGGTGCCCTGTAACCGTCAACACGTACACCAACAAAATTGTATGAACTGTAATAGCGAATATCCAGCAAGGCATCCGGCACGAATTCGCTCACATAAACAAAACCGGGTGCCAGTTTCTGGCTGTCTGACGCTTTTGAAGCCCTGGCATGCTTTGTTTCAGACTTGCGCAGCAGGGCAATTTCGCGCTTTGCCCTGCTGAAGGCGCGCTGAAATTTTTTATCATTATGCAACTGGTCAATGATATCTCCTGCGGCATTCTGCGCTGATTCAACATCGCTTTGCCAGTCTGTGCCACAAATCACCCGCAACAGGCCCCGTTCATAGCCCCGCCTGAGTATTCTGCCCTGCCTTTCAGGAGAAATTTCTGCCAGAACCAGTGCCAAGCCCCAGTCTCTTGCAGCAGGACTCGACGAATAGGAACGCTCTTCTGCCAGGCTGGACTCATCTTCAGGAACACAGCTCTCACCCCTGGCACTGAAATAAACGAACGGGCGAGCCTGCCTGTAGTCTTCTCTGGCAGAACCGGGCATATCTCCCAGGTGACTGCTGACCATCTCAAGGAGTTCAAGCGTTGCCGGTGTTGCGGTGCTGTCAATTTCCAGGCCAAAAGAATCAAGGAAGAGTCTTTGCGGATTTGCCGTGTCTTTTGCGTTACTGATTGCCCGGGTCCAGAGATCGCTTCCTTTGAGCTTTCGTGTGCCATGAAAGACAGCGACATCACGTTCATAACCGGAACTGCCAGCAGCCGCTCCGGCAAGAAAATCCGCAAACGGGACAGCATTTTGTGCCTGAACAGGTTTTTTGTCCTGGGCAAAAAGCGGGCTGGAAAAAGTACATAAAACTAACAGGACAAAAATGCCGAATGCCTTTCTGGTCATGACGTTCTTTCAAAAAATGGTATCGACTGCTTTTAACAGCAGTGTTTGTGGACAGGCTGGCTGCGCATCTGGAAAAAGCACATTCCGGACGCTTGCGACAGACAGCTGAAAATACGGCAATCCCGCTTCTGCAGCCAGTTTGGCCGAATGACCGGGTCTGACACAATCATCAGTGCAGATTGAAATCAACACGCGCTGAATTCTCGCCTGTCAGACTTTTACTCGCTGAAATAAAAAGACGTTCATCAGGTATATCGCCTTTATCCAGAAACCATGCCTTGACGTTATTTGCACGCCTGTCTGCAATTGCTTTTAATTCTTCTTCGGAGACAGCATAGTTTTCGATCATCAGCTTTTCCATTTCGGCAACTGAAAGCGACTTGGGAAAGCCGATGAAATTGCGCGGTTTTTTAAAGCTCGCACTACTGTAAATCTGCTTTAAGAGCCTTGCATACTCTTCATCACTGACTGCAACCCGCTCTTGCGGGGCGTCTTCATCAGCATCCCGGGCTTCTTTCCTCTTCAGTTCACGCACCTTGCGGCGGATTGCTGTACGTGCTACGCCTTCTTTGTCCAGTTCAACATCATAGCAGCCGGCAATATCGAGTCTTAATGCCGGACGGGCCTTGAGTGCTTTGGAAAGCATCACAAGCGCTTCTTCACCCTGAGCTGTAATATCACTGTGTCCGGGAACAAAGTCAATTCTGGAGAGTTCCTGCCCTCCTCCCAGGGCAGATGCGAGAATTGAAAATGGCGAAGTAACGATTCTCGCAAACAGATTCAGAATCATCCGCATAACAACGCCTCCAACCGAAAACCGGGGGTCATCAAGCGAACCGCTAACCGGCAGGTTAATATCAATTACACCATTTGCATCCTGCAATAAACTGACAGCAAATAAAACCGGCAGACTGAGGATCGGCTTGACATCACGCTTTTCCGAGAATACAAGCTGATCCAGAACAAGGCTGTTTTGCGCATGCAACTGGCCGTCCTTTACCGAATACCTGACATCAAAGGAAAGCTTGCCTCTTTCAATGCCATGTCCGACGTATTTGGTCGAATAGGCACTCAGCTGCGCAAGTTCCATGCCTTTTACCTGGCCGTGCAATTCCAGCGACTGTGAGGGATTGAAAGGGTTGGCAGTCCCCTTTAATGTCATCGGCGCACGATTGACCTGGCCCTTAATGTCAACCTCGGCAAGCGCATCACGTTCGCTCGATATTTTCGAAATCACACCTTGCACCCGATCTATGTCGGCTGTATAGTTCGGTTCAACGAAGTTGTCCGTAAAACGAACGCGCCCGTCTCCCAACTGCAGACGGCCAATTCTGATCACAGGCAGGTCCACCTCTTCAGACATATCAGCCAGGTCATTTGCAGAACCTGTACTGCCTTCATCTCCTGCAGCTTTTGCGACTTCATCCTGCGCATCTGGCGAGATGGTCTCCCTGGCGGATTCTGTCGTTTTTTCATCTCCGGATTTGTCTTCAGCTTCTGAAAGCACTTCTGGCTGGGCTGTCACTTCCTTTGCTTCAGACTGATACGGTTCATCCGGCTGAACCTCCTTTTGCTTTGCCAAAGTCACGCCATCGCTGGCCTCGCTGTCAGTCAGACTGACCTCGCCTCCTGCCTCACTGCGCAAAATGTTCTGCAGATTCAGACGGCCTTCCTGACTCAGTATCAGTCGTGCATAAAACCCGCTCAGGTCAGCGTTTGCAATGGTAAGCGAAAATGGCGAAAGCTCTGCATTAACCTGCCTGAGTGTCAGATCCTTCCAGCGGACAAAAGGATCGTTTCTGATCAGATCTGTTGTGGAGAGATTGGTAATACGCATATCGCCCCGGTACTGTCCGCGAAGCGCCCCGCTCCGTGCAGCAGCCAGCGACAGTCTGCCCCTGGCCGTCAGTTCCGCTCCCCGCAGGGCAAGATTGACGTGTTCGTCAATATACTGCTGAAGACCAACCACAGGAACATCTGTCATATCGACTTCAATGTCCGCATGCAGCGGAGAAAGCCCCGCTTTGCCTTCAACTGAAATGCGTCCTTTTTTGTCTGTTTCGGACAAAATACGAAATTCGCTCACGTTATTGGGCTCAGTCGATACATTTTCAATATGGGCTGACAAGCCCGACAATCTCAAGCCATAAGGTTTTCTGATATTTTTGTTTTGCACAGAAGCTGACCAGCCACTGACATCCACCTTGCCAACTTTGACCCTGTAGCCTGACGATTCTTTTGTGCCTGAGCCTGTCCGGCTAGCGGGAAAAGAACGCTTCTCAAGAGCGGCCTCAAGACTGGCACTGTCGGACGTGAGTGCTTCGACTGTTACTGTCTGGCTGCCCGTATCAACTTCAGTGCCCTTCACTGTCAGGTTCATGTTTCTGGCAATCACTGAATGAGGTACGGCTGCTGCAAAGTCCGTATAGCTGAGTTTTGCTTCATGTGCATCAAGGCTGTTCACTATAATCTTCGTATGGGACTTCGCGCTTTCTCCTTTTTCTGCTGCTGATGCTGGTTTTGCCCGTTCACTTTGCTGTTGCGGAAGCAGATTCATCAGCGAAAGAAAACCGTCAGCACTGTAAGCAACGTGAATTTCCGGTTTTGTCAGATGAAGTGCTCCGAGGTGAAAGTTGCGCGCAAAAACGGCACTCCTTTTTAAATCTGCATCCAGTTTTTCCACGCTGACCATGGGCTTTCTGGCCAGATCGCTGATGTGAAGCGAACTGATTTTTACTTTGCCACTCACTTCAAATTCAGATGCGGCTGCCTTGTCCCGGGCATAATGCACATTCAGATCAAAGCTTAAACTGCCTTTGTCGAGAGTGAATTTTGGCTTGTAAGGCAGGTATCCGACATATTGCGCCAGCTCGATGTCATCCAGCGTCAGGCTGAACACCGCATCCATATCGGCAGCAAACGGATGTGCCTTGCCAGACAGCTCCAGCCGGTGTCCATTAACAACCGCCGAAAGGCGAGGCTCAATGGAACTCATGATTTGTGAGGCCCGGGTTGAAACTGAAGGGATGCTGATGTGGATATCCTCAACCAGGTGCTTTCTGCCAACCGGCATGTCATCAAATATGATTTTTCCGCCGGCAACCTCAATATTGCCTATGGAATATTCCTGTCGCTCACCCGGTTCCAAAGCGCGCGCCAGAAGATCGCTGAAGTTGTATTCGTAGTCATCAGTGCGAGATATGTAAAGCGTCGGAGTTTCAATTGACAGAGACCGAATGATGGGCGCAGAAGTGAATACGGAAAAAAAGGAAAAATTGACATACAGGCTCCCGGCAGAGGCAAAAGTCTGATCACCATCGGGCTCGGACAGACTGATGTCTCTTAGTGTCACGCCAAAGGTTAGCGGATTGAAACGGATATGCCCGACATGAAGGTGCCGGTTGAGATGCTGATATGCAACTTTATCGAGTTTCTCCCTGACGTAACCCGGAACTGTCCAGGCAGCAATCAGAGAACATATCAGCAGCACGGAAAAAACCGCTGTCGCACTGACAGTGATCTGCCTGCGGAAACGAAAAAAGAACTGCTTCAGTTTTGCGATATCCGGCTTTTGCATGCCATCTTCCTCTTTTGATTTTGACTGGAGAGTCTTTATACCATTTAACAGGACAAATTCCTGCACCTGAACCAGGCGCACTGCGTTCAAAAGCGTATTGTACTACGTCCCATTTAAAATCTTGCAAATGGCAGTAACGGCAGATATGTCCGAAGAGCAGCCAGCCATATTCTCCTGTTGCGTGGACAGTCTGGCAGACCTGTCCGGCTGTTTTATTTCAGGGTGCCTGAACCGGATTTTGCTGACACAATTGACGACGATGTCGAAATAGGAAAAAGGTGTGGAAATCAGGGCTGTTCAAAAAAAACAAGCTTTGGATTGAGCGGGACAATAGTCCTTGCAACATGTTCCGCTTCCTGCCATCTGCCAGCCATGGTGAGAATAGCCACTTTCTGGTTTTCCGGATCAAGCACAAGAATTATTCTGGCCGGATAGCCTCTGAGTTCAACGTTAAAAACGGCACGGGTGCCGGTTTGGCTGACAACTTCAAAAAAAGTACCTCTGGCACCCGCTTTGTGCCTGGCATCTGAAACAAGGTCATCCATGCTTTTTCCCATGGATGACGTGAAATTGACAATCAGAATTTTAATGCTGTCTGAGCGGCCTGCCGCAAAAACCACGTTTACGCCGTGTTGAGTGCGCAGTTCATCCATTTGCATTTCCCAGCCTTCGGGAACCTCAATGGTGAATTCCCTGAAATCTCTTCTTTCGGCAGCATGTACGGAAACAGCGGACAGAAAAATGCCAGGGACAAGCAGGAGTACAAGCAGCCACTTCACCCCTGTTCCCGAAAAAAACCTGCGGCTGTAACAAACATTTTTTAAAAATCCAGGCATACAATAAACGCGTCAAAATCAGATACTGGAGCCTGCCTGGGCAGGGGTGCCCGTTTTGCGAAACAGAAAAAGCCCTGCTGACAGGAAATCAGCGCTGGATATGCTCACAAATTTTTGCAGGGACATCAGTGAGGGTTCATCATCGATTTCATAAAGGCATCATCCCGAACTGCAAAATGTGCGATGACGCGCCCGATGCATTTTTCAAGCACGGGCATTACATCTGGTACCGGGTTTGGGGGAGGAACAGCCGGATACAGCAAATAGCTCACGGTGGCACCATTCGGCAGCCTCGTTTCTGTCGAAATCTCGCCTGCATCAATGGGAAACATTAACAAATCGTCAAATCTAATGCCGAGCTGCCTGGATTCCATATCCCAGGGCTCCGGATCCAGAAAGTAATAATAATCAGAATACTTTACGTGCAGCAAAACACATACATGACCCAGGTGGCGACCTTTTTCAGCGTCAAACGTGCCAAGCTGCTCCGGCGGAACATCCGCATCAAGAGTGCGTATGCTGCCCTTTGGCAGCTCTCTCAGCTTCGCAGTACGCAATTCCATTGAAGCATCAATATTCTCACTGAATATTTGTGCAGCAGCGGGAGACGCCGACCATGCATGGGTCACTGCCCGCCACGCATGCAGTTCGGGAAACAGCTGGTTAAAGACTTTCTCAACAAGCCACGCAGTCTCAACAGACGTTGGAGCTCTGTTTGTCTTTTGAAAAATCAGATTCCGGCAAACCCGGACCACATCGGCAGGAGACAGATTTTGGTGTGTGTCTGCTGCAGGAGATACTTCGTTCTGGCTGAACATATAAAAACCCTACTAAAACATTTGCCGCCCGATAGCAGCGACCTTAAAATCCAGAATTGGCTGTTGTTTTATTTTTGGCAGCAGGAAAACTGACGCATCCTGATGCAACCTGGACATTTTAAATTAAATAACGGCTTATTTAAAGTTTGAGCCGGGGCACAAAACAAACGCTGCTGCCGCACAGACAGGGCTGGTGCCCAAAATATTTTTGAACCGGTTTTGGATTTGACTGTATTTCCCGTGTGCACAGAAATCTGCCCGCCAGACTCGGGATTTTTCACCAGCGAGATCACGGAAAAACCCTGGCTTTAGCTTCAGGGGTACCCGCTTTTGGCTACAGGAACTGCAAACATTCTGGAGGCTCTGAGACCCCGGTTTCAAGCCTGATTCCTCACCGGAGCGCAAAATCAACCCGCGCTGCCGTTTCTCCGTCTTCACCTGCCTGCCCTGCTCTGCTTGACAAAATAAAAATACGGGTGTCGGCTACCTTTCCCTGATCCATCAG
>Ga0099364_10012855_pt1 | contig 11262 bp, 7 predicted proteins | sample TergutTh196P3_FD_73070 | JGI IMG/M metagenome (GOLD analysis project Ga0099364, IMG submission 73070) | Microcerotermes parvus P3 segment gut microbial communities from Pointe-Noire, Republic of the Congo - Th196 P3 | ecosystem: Host-associated > Arthropoda: Insects > Digestive system > Gut ... | reverse complement strand
TGTGCCGCTGGTGCCATCGGCAACGGCATTGTCGGCAACGGCGTCCTCTCGACATCGATTGGCACATCGGGCGTTATGTTTGTACATAGCGAGGATGTCCGTATCGATCCTCTGGGCCGGATTCACACGTTCTGCCATGCCGCACGGGGCAAGTGGCATCAGATGGGCGTCAATCTTTGCTCCGGTGGTTCACTGCAATGGTTCCGCAACACCTTGTGCCGCGAAATGGTCGCACAGGCAAAGCGGCAAAAACGCGACGTCTATGATCTCATGTCGGAAGAAGCCGCCGCTGCGCCCGTCGGAAGTCAGGGCTTGTTCTTCCTGCCCTATCTTTCCGGTGAACGCACACCGCACGCCGACCCGGACGCTCGCGGCTGTTTCGTCGGCCTGACGCTGGCCCATACGCGCGGCGACATGATCCGCGCCGTCATGGAAGGCGTTACCTATTCGATGCGCGACAGCCTCGACATCATCCGCGAGCTCGGTGTGCCGGTCAAGCAAATTCGCGCGTCAGGCGGCGGTTCGCGCAGCCCGTTCTGGCGGCAAATCCAGGCGGACGTGTTCGGCCAAAAGGTTTATACAATCCAAAGCGAGGAAGGACCGGCGTTCGGCGTCGCGCTGCTTGCGGCGGTCGGAGCGGGCGAGTACAAAAACATCCAGGAAGCCTGCAAGGCGGTCATTCAACTGTCCGGCGAAACGGCACCAAGTCGCAAGGCCAAAACCCATTACGACCGTGCGTACCCGGTGTACAAGCAACTGTACCGCTCGCTGAAAGAGGATTTCAAGGCGATAGGGCGGATGGAATAATTACGACAGCGAAACGCAGTCAGGGCGGTCATGGCGTGACCGCCAATGCCATTTTTTCAATTCATTTTGTCGCGTCGTCCAATGAACGTCCTCCAATATCAAGAATGATTACCGAATGCATCTTTCGACTTGTTCTGTCAAATCCGTAAATAAAAGTATTGTTGGGAGAGTGAGGTGAGTTGTCGTTGTTCCAGATGATGTCTTGTTGAGGTTCGTCAAGCGAAGCAAACGATTTCAGCATTTCCGGTTTTTCTTGAAACGTCTCCTGTGTCGGTATCTTCTCGAATACGCCGATGGTTCCATCTTTGGCTCCCAGAACATAAAAGTGTGCAATCCAAATACCACTCAAACGCCTGGAGGGTTGTTCCGGGAAGCCAGTCACCTCATATCGTGGAGAATTCCCCCTCTCGTATGGAGTATCCCAAAAAGTGGCCTCCAGACGTAAGGTTGCATTGAATTGATCTTTTCGTTTACATACGATTTCAAACACCTGAAATTTTTTAGGGCCTTCCTCTGTATCGAGAACAACATCGTCTCGTAATTGTGCAGAACAGTAGGTTCTGCCGGCCTCAAGCGAATACTGCTGATACAGAGCGTAGATTCCCATAAAGGCAACAAGACCGAAAAGACACAGGCCAATCGCTATGAAAAAAAAGATGATGTATTGTTTTTTCATGGAAGAATCTCCATTGGTAATGCGCGTCGCAGAGCGACACAGCTAACATTGTTTGCATTCAGTGCAATAGCTGTCGCAACCTGTTCACCAAACAGATCGGAGTGCGCACCTACTCCAGTGACGGAAAGAATCAACTTATCCTCAAATCCTCAAAAATCTGATAAATGAGCAACCAGTCGGGTTCGGTGTGGCATTCACGAAAATCGTTGAATTGGCTGGATAGCTGGTGGCCACGGCAGGCAGACGCATACTGCCATCAACGCGAACTTGTACTGTCATCATAGTGTAAACCTACCGATAAAGATTAACACTACCATTGTAATGCACAGCATGGTCATTGTCAAGCATTTTCAGTACCAACTCATTCCTCTATGGCTTCCGTATTCTCTTCGGGTAACTCTTGACCGGAAGATTTGTTCTCATCATCATGAATTTTTGTTTCTTCGTGGTGAATCACCTGTGTCGCAGGTTGTGGCGGTGGAACATCGCGGGACTTTGCAAAGACCATCGCGGCAATCAGCAGAGCCGGCACGCCGAAAAACAGCAGGCCAAGTCCGAGCAGCATGGGCAATCCCCATTTTTCCTGCATTTTTGTATCGTTCAGCCACCGTTCGCGGTTTTCGTAAAACCGGTCGTGTTTCGAACGCTTCGGCGATTTCGCCTTTTTTCCCGGTTTGACAACAGGTATCGCTTCGAGCGGTGCATTATTGGGCGGTGATTTTGACGCCGTTTCAACCTGTTCATCCCGCTGACGTTCGGCATCCATTGCCGCCGACAGCCCGGCGATGTTCCCCACGTTGAAAAACGCGGTCGGTGCCTTACCGTTTCTCGCAGCTTTGACCAGCGGTGTTGGCACCGGCGTTTTGAGCGGTTGCGTCAGGTCGATGACCATCGCGTCGGGCGTCAACCCGATTTGCGACATTTCCGGCGACCCGGCCATGATGCACCGCCAACGACAGCCGATTCCGCTCGGAAAGCGTGTGAAATAGGTGGTCAACGTCGTTTGCCAGCGCAAGTCGGGCGGCAACAGGGCCAATGATTCGGCAAAAAGTGCCGTCACGTCGATTTCAGGCGACACGACCAGATTGACCTGCCGATTGTCCCGGACAGTGTCCGCCAAAACACCGCCCCAGCCTGCATCGCCGGTGACGCGCTCCCAGGACTTGCAGATTTGCGGCGGCGATTTGACCTGCGGGAAAGCCGTCGGTTTCGTTATCAGTTTGGGTTCGCCGTCCCAATCGCTGAAAAAACGGCTTTCGCAGGCAAGCAATGCCGCTGGACCGGCCGGGGATAACCCGGACGCATCAAAAACGATGTGATGGGCGATCTTGTTCGACCGTTGCGTGTAATCAATGCCCGCGTCGGCGATGCGCGAAAGAACGTGCCAGTCCGTACCGCCGACGCGCACGATAAGATGGGAACGAACCACAGGATTCATGCCGCAGGGTTGTTGCCCCGGCGGGAAAAGATGCCGGTAACCGCTCAACGCTTCGAGACGCATCATAAGATTCGGTGGCATTCCGATACTGCACGCAACCGTGCAAAATCCCTGACTGCCGGGCTTCAACCCTTTCGGTGCGGAAGTGTAAACCAGTTCGTGCATCCTGTTTCGCCTGACGCGCTGTTGTTTGCGGCATAGCCTTGCGTAATTCAATAGACCTCTCATTATAAAACAGCCGGAATAAGTCGCAAGTATTCAAGCGAAATTTTGTCAACCGGGCATGGAGTTCATTTCCTGCATTGGAGATGATGTGTACTATCCTTACCGGTTGCGCTGTGGTATGATAGGGTGTATATTAACTGGAAAATACCGGGTTCGGGAAAACCAATATGGCAACGCATCCTGAATCGAACGACGCACACTGGATGACCCGGGCGATTCAATTGGCCCGGCAGGGTGAAGGGTTCGTCGAGCCGAATCCGATGGTCGGCTGTGTGATCGTCGCAACCCATGAGACCGACGGCACAAGTGAGGTGATCGGCGAAGGCTGGCACCGGGCATTCGGCGGTGCGCATGCGGAAGTCGAAGCCATTCAGGACGCCCGGTCGAAGGAAAAATCGACCGTGGGAGCCACCGCTTACGTGACGCTCGAACCCTGTTGTCATGACGGCAAAACGCCACCGTGTACGCTGGCACTGCTTGACGCAGGGATCAAGCGGGTAGTTGTTGCGATGCGCGACCCGTTTGACGCGGTGGACGGCGGCGGTTTAGCCCAATTGCAGGAACATGGCGTCGAGGTGACGCTTGGTTGCCACGAAGCGGAAGCCCGCGAACTGAATGCACCCTACCTGACGCGAATCGAACAACAGCGGCCGTGGGTGATTGCGAAGTGGGCGATGACTCTCGACGGGAAAATCGCGACGCGTTCCGGTTCGAGCGATTGGATTTCGTCGGAAGCCTCGCGGCAGGCCGTGCATCGGTTACGGGCAAGATCGGACGCGATTCTGATCGGCAGCCGTACCGCCGCGACGGACGACCCGCTGTTGACGGTTCGTCTCAACGCGACCGCAACAGGAAATGATGACTCATTATTGTTCCCCCACCGGACGCCGTTGCGTGTTGTTTTTGATTCGCAGGCGTCGCTTTCACCGTCAAGCCGTCTTGCGCAAACCGTTTGCGAAGCCGGTGTCCTTGTCGCAACGAGTCGTGAGGCACTTGACACGAATGAAACGTCGCGACACAACGCCGCAATCCTGGCCGAACGGGGTTGCGAAGTGCTTCCGCTCGCAGGGGTAACTCACCATGAACGCATGGTCGGATTGCTGCGGCATCTTGCCCAACGAGGTGTGACGAACCTGCTGACCGAAGGCGGCGGCATGTTACTGGGAACGCTCCTTGACCTGCAATTCATCGACGAAGTTCACGTATTTATCGCGCCGAAACTGGTTGGAGGACGAGAGACGGCTGTTCCCATCGGCGGGCTCGGCCTGGAGCAAATGCGTGACGCGATTCCGCTCAGGAATCCGGTCATTGAAACCATCGGGACGGATGTGTATTTATATGGCCGCATTGCGAGGTGAAATGGTAACCGTTCACGGCATTTCTTTTTCACCACATTGCACCAAGAAAACGTTTCATGCTTTATTTGGCAGAAAGTTTCCGGTAAAAATCTGGTTCACCCGCACGATTGCGGCTGAAATGTTACAAAAGACGTCTTTTGTCTGTACATAAATCGTTTTTCGCATGTTTAGACAAAAAATTCCGGTGTGCGACTGGGTATATTGTAGCGATTTTATCTTTTTTGCTCAATAAGCCGATTTTTTCTGACGATAAACTGGTTAAGGGCATTTTTATCGACCGGGGGCATCCCCCCGGTTCGAGCGATGTTTTGTTGTTTTGAGGCTTTTCAACGCGTTGGATTCTTGTCGTGTTCGCATGTCTTCATGCGTCATCGATATTGATTTGCGTCTTGATTGTGCCGTAACAATCAGAGCATTTCGCCTTTGTCACAAAGTGGGTTAAGCAGGTGGGCTGGAACTCGCGGAACGCTTGATGATCGTTCGAAGAGCGAACGTCCCCTCTTGTGACAGGGTCGTCAAACGAAGCGGCGCGGCAAGCGTTGACGGATGATCGTTTGTTTGCCCTTTCCCCCCAGGAAACGCTCGAACAAGAAATCATGGAGGATAACTATGGTTTTAGCACAGTTGTGTGCCGAAGATGTGGCAAAGCTGTGGGAAGAATTCGATACGGACCGTTCCAACCAGGAACTGCGCAATGTCTTGATCGAACACTACATGCCGCTGGTGCAGTTTCACGGCGAACGGGTTTGCTCCCGGCTTCCGGACGAAGTCGAACTGGACGACCTGGTTTCAGCCGGGGTCTTCGGCCTGATGGACGCGATTGACGCCTTCGATCTCACGCGGGGCGTGAAATTCGAGACCTACTGCGTGCCGCGTATCCGCGGAGCCATGCTGGACGAACTCCGCAACATGGATTGGGTGCCGCGTCTGGTGCGTTCGCGGACACGAAAACTCTCCGAAGCGAGCAAGGAATTGAGTGACGAACTCGGACGCACGCCGACGCATGACGAATTGTCGCACCACATGGGCATCAGTTCCGGCGATTTGGACAGAATTCTCTTTGACGCCAACACGGCCAATATTGTCAGCCTGAACAAAAAGTGGTACGAAACCGACGGTTCGAAAGACGTCAGCGAAATCGACATGATCGAGGATCAGAAGGGTGAAGACCCGACTGGCCGGATTCAAAAGTCGGACATCATGCGGCTGGTCACGCGGGGGCTCAGCCGGAACGAAAGGCTGATCATCATCTTGTACTACTATGAGGAGCTGACCATGAAAGAGGTCGGCATGACGCTTGCCCTGAGCGAAAGCCGGGTCAGCCAGATGCACAGCAGCATTGTCGAACGCCTGCAAAAACAACTGCTCGAACGCCGGCCGGAATTTGCGTAAATCATTTCCGTCGGCGTCACTGGTGTGAAATCGCAATGAAGGGATTTTTGTATTCCCCACGAAGGTTTTGCCGTTGAGCCACGGTTCCTGGAACCGGGAACCGTTCTTTCAGGACGAACCCCGCATTCAAACCGGCGTCACCGGGTTGTTTTTTTGATTGCGGCCAGGTAGCGTTAGGTTGCATAACGGGATCATTTTGGTAAACTGTATAGTGAGTTGTTATTTCCGAAAAGTCCTCCGATCGTTTCGGAAAACCGATCTCACCATTCCCGGCATTTCTCACACCACCCCGCAACTCCACACTACGAAAGACCAAACATCATGGCCAACATCAAATTTTTTTCCGGCAAGACAACACCGATTGAAATGCACCGCGTCCGGATCATCCAAAAGCTCAACCTGCTTCCGATCAACGAACGGCTGGAAGCCATGCAACAAGCCGGGAACAACACGTTCCTTTTGAAAAACGCGGACGTTTTTCTTGACATGCTGACCGACAGCGGCGTCAATGCCATGTCGAACGATCAGCTCGCGGCCATGTCGCAGGCCGATGACAGTTACGCCGGTTCGGCCACCTTCTATCGCCTGGAGAAGGCGTTGCGGCACGTTTTCGGGATGGAATACTTTCTGCCCGCCCACCAGGGCCGCGCCTGTGAACACGTCCTGTCCAAGACCTTCCTCAAAAAAGGGCAGGTGGTCCCGATGAACTATCACTTCACCACGGCAAAAGCTCATATCACCGAGTTGGGCGGCGAAATTCTGGAAATCCCCGTGAAAGACGCCTTCGACATGACCTCCACTTGCCCGTTCAAAGGAAACTTGGATATTGCGGCCTTGAAACAGATCATCGCCGAACGCGGCAGGGAGGGAATCGGTTATGTCCGTATGGAAGCCGGCACCAATCTCATCGGCGGGCAACCGTATTCGTTGCAAAATTTGCGGGAGGTGTCGAAGCTTTGCCGCGCCAACGGCATTCCGCTCATTCAGGACGTCAGTCTCCTTTCGGACAATCTCCATTTCATCAAGCAGCGCGAAGCCGCTTGCAAAGACATGAGCATCCATGAAATCGCCCTGGCCATGGCCGAGGCGAGCGACATCCTCTATTTTTCGGGTCGCAAACTCGGTTTCGCGCGCGGTGGCGGAATTTGCACGGCCAGCAGGCAGTATTACCTGGATATCCGGGGGTTCATTCCGTTGTATGAAGGTTTTTTGACGTATGGCGGGATGTCGGTTCGCGAAATGGAGGCACTGGCGGTCGGCATGTATGAAACGCTGGACGAGGACGTCATATCGCAGGGACCGCAGTTCATCGAATACATGACGAACGAGCTCATCAAGCATAACGTCCCGGTCGTGACCCCGCCGGGCGGACTCGGTTGCCACCTCAACGCACGGGACTTTTTGCCACATCTGAAGCCGACGGAATATCCGGCGGGTTCATTGGCGTCGGCACTTTATATCATCAGCGGTGTCCGTGGAATGGAGCGAGGTACGCTGTCCGAGCAGCGAAATGAAGACGGTTCGGAGCCGATTGCTCCCATGGAACTTGTCCGGCTGGCCCTGCCGCGCCGGGTGTTCACCATGTCGCAGATCGTTTACACGGTGGATCGGGTCAACTGGCTCTGCCAAAATCGCCACTTGGTCGGCGGCCTCCAATGGCTCGACGAACCGAGAATTCTTCGATTCTTCTACGGTACCCTGGAACAGATCGGTGACTGGCAGCAACGACTCGTCGCGAAATTTCGGGAGGATTTTGGGGACAGCCTTTGATGCAATCAGGGCTTTCGCCGGAAAATATTAAGACAAGATTTCCAGGATGATTAGGTTGAGGGCGACAAGGAATATCTCTCAATTCTAAAAATCTTGTTCATCCAGTCGAAAAGAAAATCAACTTGCAAATCCTGTCCGCTGATTTTTTTGGCGAAAACCTTATCGAAATCCGTTTGTGACGCGCAGTCGCTCTTTTCGCGACAGGTCAACCCTTGATCTTCGCGACGTTATTATGGATTTTGTCCACGGCGTTGACAATGTCATCCATGTCGGATTTTGTTCCGAGCATGATTCCCTGGGCACCGATCCAAATGGCCGAATTGAAGGTCTTGATCAAAGCCGGGCAGTGGTTTCGCTCTTTGTATTTTTCAAAATCCAGTTCGTCTTTCGTGTAAAATTTTTGATATATTTCGGATTGAAACACATCATTGAGGAACGGTTGCGTGTAAATCGGATCGTTCGGGTAACCGGTGTACGCCGGAACCCCTTCGGCGTTCAGTGCTTCCAAAAACCGTCCGCGGGAAAGCCCGTCCAAGCCTTCCGGGTTGTAAACCATGGAGTAAATGTAATAGGACGCTTGCGTCCCACCCTTATGAAATTTGACCGGCGTGACACCGGGATAGGCGGAAAGCTTTGCACTTAGGTACGTTGCATTTTCGTTTCGTATCAGGTGTTCCTCTTCGAGCTTTTCCATTTGGCACAATCCGATCACGGCCTGGTATTCAGCCATGCGAATTTTGGTCGCAAGGATGAAGGAAGTGATACCGCTGGACACTTGGCCGGGCTTGGTTCCCGACGCATATCCGTAATTATGGTAGGAATAAAGCCGGTGATAATACTCGGTGTCATCCGTCAGAATCCCACCGCCTTCTCCGATGGGAAGATTTTTCGAGGTCTGGAAACTGAAGCAACCGGCGTTGCCGAAAGTTCCAACCTTTTGGCCGTCGATTTCCGCCAGGTGAGCCTGGCAAGCGTCTTCCACAACGAACAGATTGTGTTCTTTGGCGATTTGCATAATGGCCGGCATGTCGGAGGGATATCCGCAGATGTGGACGGGCAGAATTCCCTTGGTGCGCGGCGTGATTTTCGCCTTGATTTTTTCCGGGTCGATTTGGAACGTCATCGGATCAATGTCCGCCCAAACCGGCATGGCCCCTTTGTAGAGGACACCGAACACCGAGGCACTGAAAGTGTAAGGGGCGCAAATCACCTCGTCGCCGGGACGGATGTCCAACTGCATCCAAGCGGCACTCAGGGCATTGGTGCCGTTGACTGTCGTGAGGCAATGCTTTGAGCCGTGCATTTCGGCCCATTTCTTTTCAAATTCGTCAACCTTGCCGCTGCGCGACCAGACACGACCGCTCATCACGGCGTTCATGCGCGGGTTGAACTTTTCCGCATCCCACTGCGGCCAGCCTTTCCATCCCGATGTGTGGGATTTGGGGCCACCGAGAATGGCGGGAACAGCGGCATCGGAAACGGCGTCGGTTTGGGCAACTCCAGGCGATACCTGCGTTGCCAAAACGGCACCGACAGCCGCCAATCCACTGCTCTTGAGAAACGAACGTCTGGTCACATTGTCTTTGGGCATAATCGTATTCCTTCTTTGAGAAAAAGTGATGGTAATTGATTAAAAATATTTCGACCTTTGCTTATTTCGGATTCATCAGGCAGTCGTCGCGATCAGGTTGAAAAGCCAGCACTCGATCGAACAACCGGTAAGCTTCGAGCCGGACATCAGGAGGAAAGTCGTGTTCCGCTTCGGGATAACGGACCTGGAGGTTGCCTTCCGAATGGTGAAAGGTATATGCTTTCGATGCAAGTTCGATGCCATCCCGGACGCCGGCGACATCGAAATTGGCGTCGTGAACGGGCGAATTGGAAAAGAAAACACGGGGTGCAAAGAGTGCTATGACCTCATGAAACTCGAATGGAATCCGCTTTTCGTCCAATTGGAATTTTTCCCGGATGAGCGGCATGTACCGGTCCTGTGCCCACGGTCCCAATCGGCCGCCGTAGTGTTGGATTCCGACGGGGCCAATATCGTAATTGGCAAATTGCGTCCACCCGCAACTTGCGACGATCACTTTGATGCGGGAATCAAAAGCGGCAACAAACATGGCGTTGTGTCCGCCGAGGGAATGGCCGATCACGCCGATGCGGTCGGGATCGACCTCGTCCAAGCCCTGCAACAGGTCAACACATCGAATATGGTAAAAAATTCCCGCCATGGTGCCGGAAGCGTATCGCGCCGCCTTGAAATCGTAGTCTTTCAATTCCCCGAAACTCGGGTAGTCCGGCGCAATGACAACATAACCGCGCAGGGCAAGTTCACGGGCGTAAGCCCGATTGGGTCGAGGACGTTCGCCATCGACCGAGCGTTTTCCCATATCGTCGGTTTCATGGGGGACGAGAATGGCCGGACGTTTGCCCGAAACACTTTTCCCGTCACGAATCGGAAGATAAAGGTAGGCCGGTACAAATTCGTTTTCCGCCGCCGTAAATCGGATTGTCTTGCGGACAAAAGTTTCCTCTTCCTGGACGTGAATGACTTGCATGTCCAATGGGGGAAAATTGTCACGATCCGGCAGTTTGCCCATGACTTCCTGCATGGCGTCGAGAATTTCCTGACGCCGGACTTCCCAGTCTTTTTCCGACCTGACTTCCCGACGCTCACCGTTTTCGTCCTTGAAGGTCATCAAGTCCGGCCTTTGGGCAAAGACGAACGATCCCGCAAATGTCAGGAGGAGCAACAAGAAATATTTCATAAATCACCGTTTGTAGTTTCGACTTGTCTTTTTGGCCAAACCGAACGCATGCCCCAGGTTTTGGCGTCGAGAATTTTTACATCACCTCCATGAGCTGAAATTTTCATTCCTTTGTAAAACTCACTCAAATCTTGAGAGGAGCTGCCGGTTTTCGGGAGAAAACATTTGGCGATCTGGACTTCGCCGTCCTGGGCAAACAGTTCGATTGAAGTCCTGTCATACAGAATGCGGAGTTTCAGAATACCGTCGTCAACCGTAATCGGGGCGGAAATGTTATCCAATACTATCTGTCCCTTTTGTGCGTCGTACAGAACCATCTGCTCCCCAATCCGAATCGCAAGCCGGTCCGCCTTGCTGACGTCAATTTTCAATTCATTATCGCAGAGCGGCGAGTTGATAAGCAGGTGCCCATACCTACTTGGTCCACACCACAAAACCCAGTAACCGGAATTGACAAATGGAATGAGCCAGACTTTCCCAGGCGAAACAACCACGTCTTTCACTTCATTCATTTGGTATCGCAACGACTCCACCTCTTTGACCGGTTCCATGAACAGGCGAATACCGTTGGGCGTCGTTCGGAGCGTCAATTCGCGGGGAATCGTAAACTGCTGATGAAACGGCATTTCAGGATACTGACCGCCAGACATCCACGACAGTTGGATTCGCCGTCCGTCGGGGGCATCGCTAAACGTCATGGCTGCGTAATCGTTCCCGCCGTATTTGTTGGTGAGCGGTTCCGTTTCCTTCGTAAACGTTGTCCCGTCAAACGAGCCAATCAAGTATTTTCCGTTTCCGCCCCAAAAGACCCATTTCACGTTCTCCGGG
>Ga0099364_10012854_pt1 | contig 11262 bp, 11 predicted proteins | sample TergutTh196P3_FD_73070 | JGI IMG/M metagenome (GOLD analysis project Ga0099364, IMG submission 73070) | Microcerotermes parvus P3 segment gut microbial communities from Pointe-Noire, Republic of the Congo - Th196 P3 | ecosystem: Host-associated > Arthropoda: Insects > Digestive system > Gut ... | reverse complement strand
AAAATCGCAATAAAGGGACTGAACAATGGGAGTAGATTCTCGAGATGCGTTTAAACTACATTGAAAGCAGAAGCCCCGTCACAATCTACACGGGAGAAAACAGAGATTTTGAAATACAGGCAAAATACATCGATAACTTGAATGACACTGTATTTTACATATACAATGAGGAGATGCATAACAATATTGACGACTTTATTGACAAGTCTATCGATATCGTTGTCATTGTCAGGGATAAGTCATATAAAGCAGAGGTCAAGGTTGTCGGCAAAGGCGGCAAAAAACGGACTTATAGTAATACCGTTATGCTTGAGGTCATGTCCGGGTTCAAACAAGAAACGCGCCGTTCCTCGGTCCGCTATGATATCAGAGTAAAAACAAAAATATATGAATACAGTGACAGCCAGGGCAGTTCCTTCAAAGGCGATTTTATATGTGACGCCGTTTCCGAGGACATCAGCAGAGGCGGGATGTGCCTGTCATTGAACCACAAGTTATATACACCTAAAGAAGCCCTGGTCGTCCTCGACTTTTCCATAAGACGTAATTCGGTGTCCTCCACGTATTCCATACCGTCCAGAATAATGAGAAGCAGTAGAAACATCTCTTCTTATGAATACAGCTTTCAGTTCGATTTCACAAAAACACCGGAAATACAGGAAAAATTGCTTTCAGATATCTTCAATTTAAAACTTTCAGGAACCCTGGGGCGTGTTTGAAGACTTATTTACGCTTGCCTGGTTTACACGTCTCAGGATGGATGATAAAATCAATTCCGATCAAAATGGGGTAATTTGTGTTCTTGTGAAAAAAAATTGTTTTGAAAAGGAGCATCTTTATGGCAACGCGAAGAGAACCACGTTTTAAACTCTCTCGTCATTTGAAAGTTAACGTCTGCGGTCATCCTAAAGCTCTCAAGAGAGTGGACAGCAAAAAGCCCGTGCGAGGGGGGCAAAAAGTATCTGAATACGGACTTCAGCTTTTGGAAAAACAAAAGATCAAGGCTTATTACGGCATTCTGGAGCGTCAGCTCGCGCGTTATTTCGAAATTGCAAAAAAGAGCTCCGAGATGACCGGAGCGGCTCTTTTGAAAACTTTGGAATGCCGGTTGGATAATCTGGTCTATCGCACAGGCTTCGCGAGATCCATCCGTCAGGCGAGACAGCTTGTCAACCATGGGCATATTCTGGTAAACGGTTCTAAGGTGGATATTCCGTCCTACGGCGTAAAAGTGAACGACGTCATATCTCTCAAGGAAAAAACCAGAACAAACCAAATGTTTTTGGATAACTTCGAGGGGCTGGTGTCTTTCAACGTGCCCTATTTGGAGAAAAACAAGACCCAGTTCAGCGCCACTCTGATTCGCGAACCTCAGCGCGATGAGCTTCCGATAGACGTTAACGAAATTCTCGCGGTTGAGCTTTACTCCAAATAGTTTATATTTTTAATTTTATATTTATCGCCCTCTCCGAGAGAGGGCGATTTTGCATTTCAGGCGCAGTGAATGGATTCTTTTGCGCCGGCGGGTTCGTGAATTTGCCTCAGCACCTCTATGGCCACTTCAAGGGCGCGTTTCCCGTCGCGTATGCCCACAAGCGGCTGGCGTTTTTTGCGCACACAGTCCACGAAATGAGCCAGTTCAAGTTTGAGAGGCTCGCTTTTCGGGAAAACGGGACGCTCGATAATCTCTGTTACACCTTTGTGGTCGCGCACGCAACGATGAATCTGCACGTCCTGAGTTTCGTAGTCAACTATGATGTGCCGTTCCCGTTCCATGACGTCCAACTGCCGCTGCCGTTTTTCCGCTGCGCGGCTGACGAATATGTGCGCCATAGCTCCGTTCTCAAAGGTTATCTGGGCGCCGGCAATGTCCTCGTATTCGGTCAGGACTCGGCGTCCCGCCGCCGCTATCCGCGATATCTTAGATGGAACCAGGGAAAGCACGATATCGATGTCGTGGATCATGAGATCCAGCACTACTCCAACGTCGTTGATGCGGGGAGAGAGCGGCCCTATGCGTTTGGACTCCAGGAAAATAGGGTCGTGAACGGTCTGGGAAATATGGCGAATCGCGCCGTTGAAGCGCTCTATGTGCCCTACCTGCAAAACAAGATTTTTTTTGGCCGCAATGTTTAAGAGGTCTTCGGCTTCGCTGGGTCGTGTGGTTACTGGTTTTTCTATCAAAATGTGGATGCCGTTCTCCAGCGCCTGCCTGGCCACGCTGTAGTGAAGGCTGGTGGGTACCACTATGGACAAAGCATCCGGGCGCTGACGTTCTATTAAGTCTTCTATATTGGAGTAACAGGGAACTCCCAGGCTTTCGCCTATAAAATGCCCGCGATTTTCGTCGGTGTCGGCCACTCCGACGAGACGGGCATCCAGCAGCTCTGTATAAACACGAGCGTGATGCTGACCCAAATGTCCAACCCCTATTACTCCAACCCGCTTGAGATCAGTGTCTGCTTTTGCTTCCATGCCGCACCTCGTTTATTGAGTGATTAAAAGATTATCACATAACGCGTGTTTTTTATGGCATCATTGGACGCTATTCAAAAAAAATTTTTTAATCGTCGAAATCTCCGCTTGATTTTTCTCTGTTCGGCGCCTTATCGGCGGTGTAATCGGAGCGCGGGTTGAGAGGTTTACGATCCGGCGCGGAGTTGTGGTCCGCGCGGCGGCTGATAATTTCAAGAACTTTATCGGCGCTGCCTTCACTTTTCATGGCCTTGATGAAATGAGCTGTCCATTCTTCGGTCTCGCCCACTATACGCTCCAAAACGTCTTCCGATTCGCCAAAAACCGCCTTGCCGAACGGCAGGTTCGCCTTTTTGTAGTCTCCGCTTTTGCGGTTCAGTTTTTCGCCGTCCGCCCAGGATACGATCTTCTGCCACAGGGCGTCCGATATTCCGCGCGCGCTCTCTTTGACGTAAGAACCGGAAGCAGTGTCCGCGTTGCCGGTGTCCGGGTCCATTTTGAGTCCGAACACAACGTTTTGGAACAAAGTAGCCACGTTACCCTTGTTTACACGGCATTTGCATAATTCTTCAATCTTATGGATAGGCGTCCCGGAAATACCATGCTGGGCGATGGTCACGCCGTAAGGCTCGACAGCTTGTGCTATTTCCAGCGTGCGCTTCAAGTCTATGCCCTCATGCTGCCCGCTGGAGACGTCATACGTGCCGTGCAAGGAGCCGTTCGATATTGCGAGCAAGTCGGGATAAATTCCCCAGGAGTTCAATCCGCCGATAAAGAAAAGAGCCTCCTCCACAGTCGAAAGTTCGCCCGCGCCTTTGATCTCGCCGACTTCGACTTCAAGCCCAAGATAAGCAGGTATGCTCATTGCAACGTCGCGCGTCGCGCAAAGATTTTCGTAATCCTGAAGGTGCGACGCGTCAACAGCTATGGATGTCCATCCGTCTTTCACCAGTTTGGGAACGTGTGCCACAGCCTTGATAAGGTCGCCGTCGCCTTTGATTCCGTAATGGTCCACGTGCATTGCGAAGATAACGCCGTCGCCGAGTTCTTTGGAGTACTTTGCAGCATAGGCCGGCAGGTTTTCGAAATTGCCCAGGCAATAGCCCGTTTCTGATTTGGCTATTTCAAGGACAACGGCGGCGTTCAGTTTCTTTGCCGCGCGAAGGACTCCTTTAGCCGTCAGAGGATTGCGGCAGTTTGCGGCCAGGACCACGCACTCAAGCTCCCCGCACGCGGCGTATATGTCGCGGCCGCTTACAAGACCGACTTTCTCGTTACCCCACAAACTCTTTACGTTCAAGGGCCTGCGATCCAACATTTCTTTATAGGCTTTACCGTTTACGTCAAGCAAATCAGTTACACTCCTTTTAAACTTGGTATTTATTAAAGGTGCAGATTGTCGAGTCTCCTGTCAAGAGGCTCAAGGCGTTCTGAAATTTTTTCGAGTTTGTAGGCCAACTGCAGACATGTCAGCATCAACAGTTCGTCTTGCTCGATATTGCCGTTTATCGCCCTGCAAACCTCGTTCACAATGCCGGCGACCCGATTGATCGTGTCATCGTCAAGTTCAGTCTGCATACTGTAACTTCGTTTCCCAATCGGAATGCGAATTTCTCGTCGCTCTGCCAAAGAATTCAGTCTCCGTATTGATTTTCGCTGCCCGCAAAGGCGGCTAATCTGCCATTCAAGGTCTGAAGCCTGGCTTCCATCCTGGCCAGTTCCTGTTCAAAACGCAGCGCGGCCATCCGGGTAACCTCCAGCTCCGCCCTCATATCCTGAGCGGCTTTCACGGCTTCTTTATCCCGTTCTATAAGACGTTTTCGCAGATCGGAAATTTCCGAAAACATATCATCGCGATCATCTATAACAGCTTCAATTTTGTCTGCCAAGCGTTCAACTAAGTTACCTACGTTTTCTAACGCGTTCATAAACGATCACCTTAACGCATATTGTACCCTTTTTGAGTCAAGGCGTCTCGTATCGAGTTGTGAATTTTATCAACTTCTTCGTCGTTCAGAGTTCGATCGCCGGCGCGGTAACACAGTGAAAAGGCCATGCTGCGGCGTCCTTCCGGAATACCTTTGCCGCTGTATACGTCGAACAGTTTCACGCTGTCCAAAAATCCATTCGCCTCCGGCCGCGTCGCGAAGCGCGCGGAGGCCAGCGCTTTTATTTCGGCGATAATGTCGTCATGGGAGGTCTCGCCAGGCGCCAGCATGGATATGTCGCGAAAAACAGCGGGGAAAGGATACGCTGGAACGTATTTCTGTTTCGCCGCCTCTCCAAGCGCGGACAGGTTTATTTCAAATACGTAAACAGGTTCGGTAAACGTAAACCCCAGCTCACGTTCGATGGAAGGCGAAAGCCGCGCCAGGCAGCCCGCTTTTTTACCGTCAATAACTATGGAAGCCGTCTGCCCCGCGTGCCCGAAAGGCTCGTTTCCCCGTTCCACGGCAAAATCATAACCGGAAAATCGAAGCAGCGTTTCCACATCGGCTTTGACGCTCATAAAATCCTCTCTTGTTTCCGCCCATGGAGTGCGCGGGTCCAGGCCGTTGCAAACCAGACCGGCAATTGTGTCCAGTTCGAGATGCTCCGTGGAGTCCGGCGATACTCGCATGAATACGCGCCCTACCTCAAAAAGCCGCACCTGACCGCGCCAGCCGGAGACCACGCTTTCTTTCAGCCCGTTCAACAAACCCGGCAGCAGAGTGGTTCGCATGGCAACCCAGTCCTGGCTGATGGGATTCGCAAGCAGGAGAGGATGCGCACGGGGGTCGTTCTTCGGCAGGCGGAGCGTCGAAGTAAACGACTCCGGCAGGAAGCTGTAGGTAATGGCCTCCACGTAACCCCGCGCTATCGCGCAGGCGCGCAGTTTGGCCGCAAGTGCCGACGAGGCGTCTATCGTCCCTCGTCTCGGCAGTTCGCCGGGCAATAAATCAGGCGCGTCATTGTAGCCGCGGTAACGCCCTATTTCCTCGATAAGATCTTCTTCAATGGTAATGTCGGGACGCCAGGTCGGCGGCACGAAAGAGAGGGTTTCCGGCCCGGAGCTCCCGCTTTTGCAGTCTTTATTCCGGAGGATTCCGTAGCCTTCGAGAATTTTAGCGGATTCTTCCATGTCGCTCCAAAGCAGGTAAGTATGCAATTTCCGTTTCGTAAGGAGGATTGGTTCGATTTTCGGCAATTCGTTGAAGGCGGAAATTTTCCTGTAGCCGATTTTGGCGCCGCTCCATTCGCTCATGAGCAGGAGCGCGTAATCGATGGCCGTCGCGGAAAGCGTCGGGTCGACTCCTCGCGAGAGGCGGTAAGCCGCCTCCGACGCAATTCCGAGGCGGCGAGACGTGTGCCCGACGCGCCGCGCGGAGAAATTGGCGCTTTCGAGGACTATTATCTTCGTGTCGTCAGCCACGCTGGTCTGACCGCCGCCCATCACGCCGGCCAGCGCTATGGGCTCGCCTCCGCTGGTGATGAGCATGTCCTTCGCGGTTAAGATCCGCTCCTTGCCGTCAAGCGTGACGATGCTCTCCCCGTCGGAGGCGGAGCGAACCGTGATCTCCCTCTTCGGAAGCGTGTTCATATCGAACGCGTGCAGCGGCTGGCCCAGTAAAAGCATGGCGTAGTTCGTGGCATCCACTATATTCGAGATTGGGCGCATGCCCATGTGGGCGAGAGCCACTCGAATTTCCAGAGGAGAAGGGGCTATTGCCGCGTCTATCGCCAGCCCCAGATGGTAGTTCAGGCATCCGGTGTCCGGCAGCGATATCGAGCCGAATTCCACAGGCCATTCTTTGTTTTCCCGGGAAGCTTTTTCCCACGGCATTGTCTTCAGCTCGGCTTCGGGATAGAGCCCTCTCAGCTCCCGCGCCACGCCCAGTATACTTAAAAGATCGCCGCGGTTCGGCGTGACGGAAACGTCGAGCAGCGTGTCGCCTATGCCGTAGAGCGCGCGGGCGTCGGCGCCGAGCGGAGCGTCTTCCGGCAGCACCAGAATTCCCTCCGTTATGTCCGCGTCCGGCAGGCCCATTTCGGCTCCCGAGAGCATCATTCCCTCGCTGCGCACTCCGTCGAAGTCGCGCACGCCAAGCTCCATAGAGGGAAGGACGGCGCCCGGCGCTCCGTAAAAGACCTTGTCTCCGGCCTTGAGGTTAGTGGCCGCCGTTACGCAGACTGCTTCCCCCATTCCGGTATCCAGGTTCGCCACAAAAAGATTTTCTTTAAATGGATGCCTTTCAAGAGAGTTTATACGCGCGGCCGTCACGCCGGTTATGCCGGCGCCGGGTTTTTCGACGGACTCTACCTCCGCGCCCGACATGGTAAGGCGCCGCGCCGCCTCTTCGGGCGTCGCAGGCACTGAAACAAAACGCTCCAAGATTTGCCAGGACACGATCATCAGGCGTCCCTCCCGGATAAAAAGTAAGAAACGTTTCCGTTGAACAGATAGCGCAGGTCGTTGATTCCGTACTTCAGCATAGCCATGCGGTCAAGCCCCATGCCGAACGCAAACGCGTTGTATTCGTCCGGGTCTATACCGCCCGAACGAAGAACAAACGGGTGCGTCATTCCCATGCCGCAGACCTCCAGCCATCCATTTCCCTTGCATAAGCGGCAGTTGGGATTCTCGCCGCCGCACTCGACGCACTCGATATCGAGTTCCATCGAGGGCTCGGTAAAGGGGAAGTAGCTGGCGCGGAATCGGTTTTTCAGTTCGCGTCCGAAAAATCCGTTCATGAGTTCTCTCAGAGAGCCCTTAAGCACCGAAAACGACACGTTTTTCTCGATAAGGAGCCCTTCAATCTGGTTGAACATGGGCGAGTGGGTGGGGTCGTTGTCGCGCCGGTAGACCTTGCCCGGGCACACGATGCGCAGGGGCGCGCCGTATTGCAGCATGGCGCGGACCTCCACCGGCGAGGTGTGTGTCCTTAAAAGAGTCCTTCTCTCTCCCCCGTCGTCCGGGAAATAAAACGTGTCCTGCATGTCGCGCGCCGGATGCCAGAGGGGTATGTTGAGGCACTCGAAGTTGTAGTAGTCTTCTTCGATCTCGGGCCCCAGCACGACGGAGTAGCCCATGCCCTGCATTATGTCAATTATCTCGTGCATCGTCTGGGCCACGGGATGGAATGCGCCGGCGGGGCGGCCCCGGGACGGCATTGTGACGTCAATTTTATCCTCAGCTTCGGCGGTGGTGTCCTCCGCCTGTATAAGCGCCTGTTTTTTTTGATCGAATTTTTGTTCCAGTTCGTCGCGGAGTTCGTTCAAAGTCTCCCCGGCAAGCGGCCGTTCCTCGGAAGGCAAGCTGCCTAAAGACTTCAAGAGCGCAGTGAGAGTCCCTTTTCTGCCAAGGTACCTGACCTTGAGCTCCTGCAGCGCTTCCGTCGAGCTTACCGACGCCATCGCCGCCTCAAAGGAACTCCGAACCTCCTCTACCTGACTTTTCAAATCACCCACCGGCGATTCCTCCTTCAGCAGGGTGTAAAGAAAAGGCTCCTGCCGTGAAAAATCGACAGGAACCCCTATTTTGAAAGATCCAATCTATTTCATTATTTCAGAACCGACTTGGCTTGGGCTACCAGCTCCCTGAACGCCGGCATGTCATGTATCGCCAGCTCAGAAAGCATTTTACGGTTCAGCGTGACTCCGGCTTTCTTGAGGCCGTTTATGAAGACGCTGTAGCTCATGCCCTCGGAACGCACGGCCGCGCTGATGCGGGTAATCCACAGTTTCCGAAAATCGCGTTTTTTGCGTTTTCTGTCGCCGTAAGCCCTTGAGAGAGCCGCCAGAAAGGCCTCTTTAGCCCTGCGAAATACGTTCTTGCGCTGTCCCCAATATCCTTTGGTGATGGAAAAAAGCTTTTTCCTTTTACGATTGCTGATACTTCCGCCCTTGATGCGCATTTTGTTTCATCCTTTCATACTCGGACGTTCTCCACGCCCTCAGGCGTAGGGAAGCATCCTGTTTATCTGATCCATTAAGGTGGGCGAAACGTATCCCGTTTTACGCATCCGGCGCGTGCGTTTGGCGCTCTTGTGCACCATTATGTGGGCGCGGCCGACTTTGCGGTAGGCCAGTTTGCCGCTTGCGGTGCGGGTAAACCTCTTTTTCGCACCAGAGTGCGACTTCAATTTCGGCATGAAACTATCTCCCTTCCAAATTACTTAAACTTCAGGCTACTCCGTCCTCAGGCGAAAGCACCGGATTTGGAATTACATCCGGCTCAACTCCCCTTTCGGTCGGAGGTCCTTTTTTCTTGGTTTTTTGGGGCTCAGGAACTGCTTCGCTGGCTTTTTTAGGTTTGCCGTGAGCAACAGGCGTCAGCATGATACGCATGTAGCGTCCCTCCATCTTGGGAGTGCTCTCATTTTTACCGATGTTTTCGCACTCCGCTATGACGCGGTTCAGGACTTCTTCGCCCTTCGACAGAAATGACATCTCGCGTCCCCTGAAAAACACGGAAACTTTAACTCTGTGCCCTTCCTCCAGAAAATTCTTTATGGCCCGTACTTTGAAATTGTAATCGTGCTCGTCTATTTTGGGGCGCATTTTTATTTCTTTCAAAGTTTGCACTTTCTGCTTTTTGCGGGCGTCCTTTTCCTTCTTTTGGAGCTGGTAACGATATTTGCCGTAATCCATGATGCGGCACACCGGCGGTTTTGCCAGAGGCGCCACTTCAACCAGATCCAACATGCGCTCCTCGGCCATCCTTACAGCTTCAGCCGTCGCGACTTGTCCGACTTTGACGCCGTTTTCGTCCACCAGCAAAACTTGGGGCGACGTAATTTCGTTATTGATTCTGGGCTCGTCCTCTTCCGTTCTGGGTACTATAGCGTTTCACCTCCATATTAAAATAAAAAGAGCCGGCGCACAGCCGGCCCCTCTGTTTTCGATTTTAACGAAAACATTCGCTTTACTTCGCGGCCCGGCAATTTTCTTTAACAACATCACCCAGGCGAGAGGGGCTTTCCTCTGCTTAATACGAATCTAGGCAGAAAATATATCATAACTCGGCTAAGCGCGCAAGAGCGCGCAGCTTTTTTGAATAGCGTGGTAATCAAAAACTCTCTCCTTTAATCGAATTGGTTGAGGTTGCCGGAAAAGCGAGTATCCACTAATATAAATAGTGGATAAAATTTATGATACTTAGGAGAGAAGCCGCCAGGGAAAACCGAGAGAGGGGTATTTGCCATGAATGCCGCCGAGACAATTCCGCGCACGGCCCTGATACAAAAAATGAAAACGATTTCCGCTAAAAAAAATATTTTTTTAACAGCGCCCGGCGGTTATGGTAAAACCATTGCCGCCGCTCAGTGGCTTTCCTCCGTTAGCGGAAAAACCGCGAAGATGGCCGCGAGGGACGCGGACAACGATCCCGGCGTTTTTTACAGGCGGCTGGCGACAACGTTATTGAGGCTCACGGGACAGGAAAAAGAAATCCCGAAAACAGACATATCATTTGACAGGCTGCTCGAAAAAATCCGCCTGCTGCCCCCAAAAATCCCCCGACGATATTTGGTTCTCGACGACCTGCACATGATTAAAAACGAAGAAATTATAAATAACGTGCCGGTGCTCACAGCCCGATTGCCCGGCTATATTTGCCGTTGTCTCGTAAGCCGCTCGGAACCGACTGCGGCCTTTTTGGATTCAGGGCTTTTCGAAATAATAACGAAGGATGATCTCTTGTTTTCACCGGAGGAAGTGGAATGGCTCGGCGCGGAAAAAAACCACGACCTGACGGAAGAACAAATCAAAGACTTGCTGGAAACGACAGGCGGCTGGGCGATATATATATCCGCGCTGCTTTCGGACGGGTCGGACGGTAAGGCGCCTGATGAGAAACGAGGAAAAAAATCGCCTCAAACTTTGACGCAATACCTGGATGCGAGGGTTTGGGGGTTGTGGGACAGTGAAACAAAAAAACTGCTGCTGCGCCTAGCCATACCCACGGAAGTGACGCCCCCGCTTTGCGAACGCTTGACCGGGCAAACGCGGGGGAGTGACGTTCTCGACCGGCTGGCCAAAAAGCATAATGCTTTCCTGTCGCCTGTCGGGGATGATACGTATCGTTTCCATGATATATTCCGTGATTTTCTGCTGGAGCGTGTGGACAGCATTTTAGACAAAGATGAAATACGGCGGTTGAACGACGTTGCCGGCGGATGGTATTACGAGCAGGGTGATTATTACGCGGGGGCGAGGCATTATATCCAAAATCACGATCATGAGGGCATTAACCGATGTTTGGCGGGGCCTTACAATTTTCACGAAAAAACGTCCCATTTATCCGTGGAGGTAAGGCTGAATTTCACAAAACAGCATATCGCGGGGTTATCCCAGGCCTTTATAGCCGAAAACCCTTACATAATTTCAAGATGCGCGGTCGCGGCCTTTTACGACGGCAATGCCGGGGATTTTTTCATATATATTGATATGTTGTACCGATGGATGCCTGAAATAATCGTGAAATACCCCGACCTTGCGGAGACGGCCAAATTTTCCTTCGGCCTTGATTTCCGCGTGCCGATGATAGAGGTGACGAGGCGAATTGCCGAACAGGCGTCCGCCGCGCGAAAACCCGATACGCCGCCGGGCAAGGCGCGCGTCAATTCGATAACGCAAAATTTGCCGTTTTTTCACCGTTCCCAGCGTGATTATTCCGAATATCACAAGCTCGGCGACGAGATGAAACTGTTTAGCGATACTTATGGCGCCGCTATTGGGAGAGATTATGCCGTAATGGAAACTTCCATATACGCGGGCATTTATTACGAGCGCGGCGAGCTGATTGAA
>Ga0099364_10012853_pt1 | contig 11263 bp, 7 predicted proteins | sample TergutTh196P3_FD_73070 | JGI IMG/M metagenome (GOLD analysis project Ga0099364, IMG submission 73070) | Microcerotermes parvus P3 segment gut microbial communities from Pointe-Noire, Republic of the Congo - Th196 P3 | ecosystem: Host-associated > Arthropoda: Insects > Digestive system > Gut ... | reverse complement strand
CGCTCAAAACGCCCGCTTGAATTGTCGCACCGCGCACCACTGCCAAATCGGGGTCAACAAACACTTTCGGCTCAAAACCAAATGTCTGATTTAAAAACATATGTACAAGAGGAATTCGCGTGCTACCGCCGATTAAAAGGCACAAGTCAATATCCTCAGGCTGTAAATTCGCATCAGAAAGTGCTGTCTTGATTTGCTTGTCCGTTGAATAAATCAGCGGTTTAACCAACGTTTCAAACAACTCACGGCTGATTTTTTCGGTATAGCCCGACGGCTCGTTGTCTTTACCTTTTGTATATAAGAACGGCAACTCGAAAAGATATTCGTCCTTGTCACTCAGCGCGATTTTACACCGTTCGGTTTCCATTTTAATTCGCATCATTGCACGCGCATCTTTTGTCACATCAACGTTTTCAACGCGCTTAATTTTATCGGTTATATGTGATATAAGTGTCTCGTCAAAGTCTTTGCCGCCTAACGCGTTATTTCCGCAACTTGATTTAACATCGACAACGCCCTCAAACAATTCAAGCACGGTGACATCAAGGGTTCCGCCCCCTAAGTCATAGACCAATATATGCTTACAATCACGCATATGTTCGATTCCGTAATCAAGGCTTGCGGCAGTCGGCTCGTTAATAATCCGCTCAACCGATAGCCCTGCCGCTTTTCCTGCCGCCATAACGTCAGTGCGCTGTGAGTCGGTGAAGTAAGCCGGGACGGTAATCACCGCCGAATCAATCTGCTCTTTCGTATGTGTTTGCGCGCAATCCACCAAATATTTTATAATCATTGCGGCTATGTCAACCGGCGTATAAGTTTTGCCGCGCGCTTCAAGAACGGCGTTTTGCCCGAACAGTCTCTTGACTTCTATGAATGTGTTTTCAGGCTCAACAAACGCTTTTTCTTTTGCCTCTTGCCCAACTAACGGCTCACCGCTTAAGGGCAAATACACAACTGATGGTGTGATTAACTCTCCCACGTGGTTTGGAAGCACGTGAATCCCACTCGAATTAACGTAAGCTATTTCCGATGTAGACGTTCCAAAATCTATTCCAACCTTCATTCTTTTAGACATCCCCTTTCTGCGCAAACGCGCTTTGAAAATATGTTCTCCCCTATTTACGGGGATTTATTTTCAAATTTTTAGACATCCCCTTCTTTATTTATTTTATTTGCAACGACAATCGCTTTTCTGTAGACCGCGCCTTTGTAAATATAACCGCATTTTAGAATCTTAGCCACATAGCCGTTCGGCAGTGTTTCGTCTTGCGCGACTGCCTCAATTTTATGCCGTGTAAAATCCACAGCAACGCCAACGTCATCGATGGGGACAATCCCCCCGGCACGAAGCTTCTTCTTTATAATTTCCCACAGGCTCACAGACGGCGCGCTCTCGCTCGAAATGCGATAAAAATCTTCAACGCTGTCGGCGAGTGAAATCAACATTTCTAATTGCGCTTTAAGCTGTGTCTCATATACCGCATTTTCTCCGTTCATGAAATCGTCAATCGTTTCAAGCTGAACGGTGAACTCTTTTTGCCTGTTTTCGATTTTTTTCATGGTGGCGATTATGGCATCATCAGACGAGAAAGCACGCGCTTGATTGGCTTCAATTCTTTGCAAAAATTGAACAAGCGCGTTGAAATATTTAACATAAATTTCCGATTTTTCTGGTTTTTCTGGTTTTTTCTTGAAAATATTAAACAACTGTAATCAAATCCTTCAAATTCTCAAATATACTCTCGCCAATTCCGCTCACTTCCATAAGCTCGGTTATTCTTGTGAAGCCGTTTATGCGTTCGCGGTATGCAATAATGTCGGCGGCACGAACCTCACCTATTCCGGGAAGAGCCGTAAGCTCCTCTTGCGTAGCGGAATTGATGTTGATTTTCGGTGTCTCAAGAACAGCCTCTTGCTCCGCAACTGTTTTTGAGACTTTTATAAACACTTGTTCATCAGACGAGTTAAACGTAAACAAAGCAAAAAGGCAACCGCAAATAAAAAGCAACGAAAACAAAGCAAAGAGCAAATCGCCTTTAAACTTAATCATCTATTCTTCTGCCTAAGATGACACCCGTCATAGCGCACACATCTACCTCGTGTTCTGTGTATAAATGGTGGACTTCAACCTTGTAAATCAGTCTGCCGTTTCGGGTTTCTAAGTCTATATCCCTTGCCGTGCCGCCGCCTACATTTGCTACCGCTATTTGTGCTGCGCGCTCGGGCGAAATTTGCGCGGTTCGGGGTGTTTGGGGGGATTGTCTTGTCTGCGCCGGACGTTGGGTGGTTGTGGGGGCTTGTCGCGCGCCTTGCGGTGTAGCGAATAAATAATCGTTCACAAGCCTTTGTTCGTCCGAGTCAAGGCGTTCGGTTTCGCCGCGGCTGATTTCTCTGCCGTTAAGGGCGTTGAAGTTGATTGCTACGCTAACATTGCCGGAAAGCACTTTCGCTTCATAAACAGGGGTGTTGCCCCTCATAGTCAGTTCAAGCTCTAACACGGTGCCGTGGTTTCTCTCGATGTTTGCCGCCATTGTCGAAAGTCTGATGATTGTGGGTTTAGAAGCTGCGTTGACCATCAGCATTGTTCCGCCCAAAACGCACAGAGCCATTCCGACAATAACTATAGAGTTAATTATTTTCTTTTTCATTTTTAAATGCCGCCTTTCATGTTTAATTTAATTTATTAATTATCGAACTCGCTCGCCATTTGCAAGAGCAAGTCTTCATTAATAATAAGAATTTCGCCGTGAACTCTTGTGCTTACGGCAACACCACAGAAAAATTTGCTTCTCTGAAACTTCGGGAAGCTTTCTTCATCGCTTAAAATATCAAGAAATTCGACAGCAACCACCTCGTCAACGATTAAGCCGAGAAGAGATTTTCCGTCTGAAACGGTGACGATGATTTCTTTGTATTTTTCTTGATAAACCTCAAGTGCATCCGATAAAAGAGCATGTATATCATCTTTTGCCGCCTTAAATTTGATATAAGGCTCAGAGGTTTTGAGGGCTTCTTCGGTTTCTCCCGCGCTTCCGACAACAAGGCTTAACTCTTCGCCGCGCCGCATGTATTCATCGGTTTGTTCGAGCAGCGAAAAGGGAAGGTCTTTATAGTCAGACGACTCTTTATTCTTATGGCGCACTGCCTGAAACCGCCACTTAGAAAAGCAGGGAGCCGCTTGCTTGAAGTCAACCGTGTCCCAATTCGACACAGAATTCATAAGCGAGGCAAAATGTTCATCGAACTCTTTTTTTATGGTGTTGACTAATTCGACAAATGCGTTATAGTCCTCTTGATTAGATTTCATGTTGAACAAAGCCCTCATGTCTAAAAGCGGAAGAATTCCGCCGCGTGAGTTCATAATTCCGCGAAAAACCGCGGGCGCAGAAGTAACGGGGGTAACAATTTCGGGGTATTGAAGAATCCCGTTCACTATCCTGCTATTGATTGTATACGCTAAATCGTGCAGTTTAAACACAAGCCACGGAAGCTCTTCGTTAACTTCAGGCTCACTGCCCATAACATTGACGTTCATATGAAAAACCTTCCTTTACTTTCATTAGAATTAATTATAACATAAATATTTAAAAAACACAATAATTTTATTGAAAATTTTTCAAGTATATGTTATACTATTTATTGAGTAAGAAGAAAGGCGTGTTTTTATTATGGGGTTAGTAAGCAGTGATGTTCAATATCATCTTAATGTAACAAGCGAGCAAGTCGGCAAATATGTGATTTTACCGGGTGACCCGGGGCGAGTTCCTCTTATTGCCGAAAGGCTTGACAACGCCGTTAAAGTCGCGTACAACCGTGAATATCAAACCTATACGGGTGAGTTGTCAGGCGAAAAGGTAAGCGTTGTCTCAACCGGAATAGGCGGCCCGTCAGCCGCAATCGCGATAGAAGAATTGTTCCGTTGCGGTGCGCATACATTTATAAGAGTCGGGACAAGCGGTGGAATCAACCTAAAGGTAACGGGCGGCGATTTAGTAATCGCGAGTGCGGCAGTGCGCGGCGATGGGACAAGCCGCGAGTATATTCCGCACGGCTACCCTGCGGCGGCTGATTTTGACGTTATCCGCGCGCTTTGTGATGCGGCGGACAACCTGTCGTCCGACACAGACGGCAATCGCCGACACGTGGGTGTTGTGCAGAGCAAAGACAGTTTTTACGGCGAAATAGAGCCACAGACCATGCCAATCGCCGATGAGCTTACACAGCGATGGAATGCCTACATCAAATGTGGTTGCCTTGCCTCAGAAATGGAAGCGGCAAGCATATATTCAGTGGCGTTGGCAAGAGGTGTCCGCGCCGGAGCAGTACTCACCGCCCTTTGGAATGTCGAACGTTCTAAAGCCGGTCTACCCGATAAAATCTGCAAAGACAACACTCGCGCAATCCAATGTGCGGTTGATGCGGTGAAGAGGTTGATTGAGAGCGAGGAGAAATCTAAATGAACTACAACACAGTTTTATTTGACCTTGACGGGACTTTGATTGACCCTTATGAAGGAATATCCAACACAATCCTTCATGTTCTTGAGCAATTCGGTGATGAGAAACTATCGAGTGAAGTGTTGGTTAAATTTATCGGGCCGCCACTGATTGAGGGTTTTAAAATGTTTGCCGGTTATGACGACAAAAAGGCGCGTAAAGCGTTGGAAATTTATCGTGAGAGCTATATAAAAAAAGGGGTGTATGAGGCAACGCTCACTGAAGGAGTTCGCCCTTTGTTGGCGGCTTTGTCAAAGGCGGGTGTACGGCTTGGAGTGGCAACCTCAAAGCCCGACATAATGACCGAAATCATATTAAAACACTTTAGTGTCTACGATTATTTTGAGTTTATTTCAGCCGCCGAACTCTCCCCCGATGGCAGAAACGAGAAATCGCCGATTATAGCATATGCTCTTGAAAACATGAAAATATCCGGTGATGAGCTGAAAAAAACCGTAATTATCGGTGACCGTCATCACGATGTTTCAGGGGCAAAAGATAACGGAATAGCCTGTGTCGGGCTTTTAAGCGGTTTTGGTAACCGCGCTGAGTTTGCCGATGCCGACTATATAATAGACGAAATCGCCGAATTGGAAAAAATTGTTTTGGCATAATGAAATTTGCTCTGTTAATAATAAATATATAATTATTAAGGAGTGAGAAATATGAAACAATTTGCAAACAAATCAATCGGCTGCACCATCAACAACTGCATAAATCACTGTCAAGAGCGTGATTATTGCAGTCTTAAAGAAATACACATCGGGGCACACGAGTCAAACCCCACGCTTGACGAGTGCACCGACTGTAAGTCCTTCCAACGAAAATAAAAGCAGTTGGCAGTTGGCAGTTGACAGTTGTCAACTGTCAATTGTCAGAAAGTGAGTTGTCTAAAAAAATGAATTTTACATATCGTGAGAGGAATGTCGTGTGCGACAGCATAAAGTTTTCTGCCGCATCACTTTTTAAGGCGTTAAAATATATATATGCCTTAACAGATGAGAATTTTTATAACATTAATGTTAAAGACATATTTAAAATAGCACTTAACGATATTAATAATGTCGATATTCTTGACAATATGGGCATTACGTTGAGTGATGAGATTTTAGGTGAGCTTTCAAACCCTCGATTTGATGTTGTCGAAGGGTTGATTCACTATGCTTTCTTGATAAGGCTTCCGTTTTTGAGGGTTAACACACCTGAACTTTCAAAAGTCAAAGAAAAACATATGAAAGAAGTTTATAGCCAAGGGCTTAAAAACGGCGCGGAAAACTTTGAGGGGAACATAGAACACGATTTTAACTCTGTTTCAAAAATAGCAAAAAGCCGACAGCCCGAACCGCCTTTTGACGGGGAGTGGTTCAGACGGTGGGTGTATACCTTTGCCGATGAGTTATCGGCAATCACTAATCGAAACATGTTTTTGTTGGGAAGTATAGACGCACTCTTTCCACTCTACTACGCCGCGCTTCCTAATAAAATATCACAAAATTTAAATAAAATTTTGTGACTATTCATTATTGACAAATATTATTTAATATGGTATTATTAATATGTGTCTTTTAACCAAATAGTTTTATTGTGGTTATATTATATTTCTAAAGGAGGATTTACCATGGCAAAATCAAGAACACTGAAATTTCTATGCGGCATAATGGCAACGGTTTTCTTAGCGACCGGTGTCACCTTCGGCTCTGTTTGGGCTGACGACATAACCGATTTAGGTGACAATATCGAAATCGGTGATAATGAGGGCAACGATGACATAATAATCAGCGAAGAGCTTGATGATGAGACAGACGAGACTAAAGAAGAAACAGACGAAATTAACGAAGAAACAACAGAAAACGAACAGGGTGAAGAAAACAATACCCAAAGCGAAGGCAAAGAAGAAAGCGAAGAAGGCTTTAAGTTGCAGTCAACGGGCAGTTTTGCTCCCGGCGGTGACAAGCGTTTGCCCAACAGTACATATCAACCGTGGATGCCTAACGCAACGGTTATTGAAGCTAAATTCGATGAGTTGCCTATCGGCACACACCCATTGCCGCCCGGTCATGTGCCGGATAACTGGATAACAGATACGCCGCGCTCAGTTCCGTTCACTGTGGGCGCAGACGGATTTTTCAGGTATCATGCCACGCCCGAAAACTCCACCTCAAACAGAACGCAAGCTTTCAACGTTGAAGGCGAGCCGTTTGTTTTTGAGGTTGACGGAATAAGAATTTCAAGAATTTTCGGGTTAAACAACACCAGTAACGCCACCGGCGGTTACTTCAATTTCACGGTACCCGAAGGGGTTACCGCCGCCAGACTTACTATGTATGCTTTTAACGACAACGGCGCGAGATGGTGGGAAGTGAGAAAAGACGGTGTTCGCGTTGCCGATTTCTATGCTTATCAAGGGCATAACCGCCGTCACGAACCAAGTGAGCAAATCTACGACCTGCCCGGCGGCGGCGACTATGTTCTTTGGAATGGAATGTCAGGCCAACAAATATGGCTTATGCGTATGGAATACTCCTTTGATGCGCGCCCTGCCATTAACCCGGGGAGTTTTTCGGCGAGCATAAAACCCGTCCCTGGGGCAGAACATTTAGCTCAGTTAGACCCAATTCCCAACGCCACTAATGATGCCGGCGTAGGGCTTTCGGTTGATTGGAGTGGAAACATAGGCTGGGACGGCTTCGACCAAGTAACAGCTTTGGCGTATAACCAACTTGGGGCAAGAATTCCACCCAACGGCGGTTTAGTGAACTATGTTAAAGAAAGAGCATGGACTGGAAGCGTAGGGAAAAACACGCCACTCACATTCTCGCTGAACTTAGGCGGCGACTACAGAGTTGTGCTTCTCGGGACAAGAGCCATTGGTGTGATTGAACCCGAAGACGGCAAAGTCCCCGAAAACTTTGAAGAAGGCACTTTCATGTTGTCAGAGCCTACACCACCCAAAAAAGCACTGTTTGACCTTGACCCACCCGTAATCAAAAGTGCTGAACTTAACCGACACAACGCAAACGAATTTATAATAAAATGGAGCGATGTTTATGACGTTCAACAATACAGGATTCAGTACAGGCTTGAAGGCACAACGGATTGGGCAGAAGTCGGCACTAAATCACCGAACTCCCCATTCCCACGAGAATATGTATTAAACGTTACTGCCGATGGTGCAGGGAACACCCTCAAAAGAGGTGAAACATACGATTTCAGAGTGGGCGCGTTCCGTCATACAACCGATAAAGGTGACGAGACTAAATGGAGCGAAGATGCTCAAATACCCAATCCCGCACACCTTACCCAAGCCCCGGTTCCGACTGTAAGAGCAGGGCTTACCACCCGAACTGTTGCGCCCTCGTTGCGCACATGGTTCATGGGCACTGTGGGTAAAGGCAGTTCAAGCACAGAAGCTAACGGCGATAACTTTATCTTGTTATACAGAAACGCGAATGCCGTTCCCGCCCCAACCACAGCCGGCGTGGACGATAACGCATATGCAAGATACGCAATTAGACACAACACAAACTATGCCCCCATATCAGTTCAGATTGACGATAAAGCGGCGGTGGGAACAGACACAGCGTTCCCCGGCAAGATTTATATGAAATCGGGCGCGGGGACGAAATACACCGACGGGCATAACGGATTTTCATATTTTTACACCGAAATTGACCCCGAACGTCAAAACTGGAGATTAAAGGCAGAATTTAAAATCGCACCGCGTTTAGGCGAGTCTCCCGTTCAAGAGACCGATAACCAATCGGCGTTTGGCGTTATAGCAACTGACATTGCCCCATTAAGAGACATGTTCCCTCATATGAACTCAATTACATCGGGTCTCGGGCGACACATTTATGTCGATAACACCGGTTCTCGCGTTAGAGTTGAGGGAATGCCCGGTTTAATTGTTAAAGCAGGGTGGACTGACCCCACAGGGCTTTCTTCACCACACGGGCTTAACCCTTGGGGAACAGACACAATGAGCTTTGACCGTTTCTACCGTGCATCGTTTGAAAATGATGCCGGCGTTAAATGGGACATAGGCGAGACATTCGTATTAGAGCTTGAAAAAGACAACTTTGGCTTCCATGCAAAATTCATCAGCGCGACTTTGCTTGAAAGCGGCGGTATATTCAGACAATATATTGACCCGACCGGCGACAATTACGGTGGTGCCACGTTTACAGGCAACCCGTTGCACGCTTACGGCGATTTAGTTAAAATTGACGCAAGCGGTAACTACGTGACAGACGAGGGCGGAAGATTTATCTCAATAGACAACGACAACGACCCGGGGGCTAACTATAAATACATGCCGGACTATGCACTGCGCGTTCAAGACCCTGACAGATATTATGCCGGTCTGTTTATATCGCGTAAAATGGCAGCCGAAATCACCAACATTGAATGGGAAGAAAATAACCCTCTCACACAAGAAAGACCTGACCCGAGCGTAAATCCGCGCCCTGAAAAATTCATGGCTAAGTCATTAAGCTTTGATGCTTCTTCTACCACGGGTGCCAGAAATTATGATGCGGCATTTATCTCTAACGTAACCGGCACGCTTATAATTTCAGACGAAAACTATCGCACTATTTCAGGCCCGCACGAAATAGTAGGTAATGAACGCTTAGAAGTTCCTCTTGTATTAGAAGAGGGAACCAACACATTCTATGCAAACGCATATGTTGACACCTCCAAACCGCAAGTCGGGCTTCCCTTCGGATTCTCGTTTGACCCTCGTTTCATTGACGAACCGGTTGAGAGAAGATTCTCAATCACCGTTAGAAACTTAGGCTCACCCGCAAACGCGCTCTTTGTTTCACCGGGTGGAACGGTAACAGGCTCAGGCACACGAAACGACCCCATGAACTTAAGAGAGGCGATTAACTACAGCCAACCGGGGCAACAAATCGTCATGCTTGAAGGAACATATTACATCACAAGCAGATTAAACATAGGCAGAGGTAATGACGGCGGCACGCTTATGGCAGACCCGGGGGCTAAAGTTGTCATTGACCTGCTCAACAGCAGAAATGGTGGTATTGACATAAGCGGTGATGATTGGCATCTTTTCGGATTCACCATTACCGACTCAAACCCACCCTCAAATCAAGCATTAGCAAAACCCATTCAAGTTTCGGGGCATAATAACAGGGTTGAACAAATTACAGTTCACGATGTCGGTGACACCGCGTTTGCTATCAATGGTGTCAGCACAGAGCCACCGAGCATGTGGCCGTCCGGCAATATGTTGATTAGTTGCGTTGCACGTAACGCCGTTGATGCAAGCAGAAACAACGCCGATGGTTATGCAATCAAGAACACAGTCGGCGAAGGCACATATCTTAAATACTGCATATCGGCATTTAACGTTGACGATGGCTACGACTTCTTTGCCACCGCCGCAACCGGGCCCATCGGAACTATCAGAGTTGACAGTTGCGTGGCTTATGCCAACGGGTTGCCGAGTTATGACTATGACGAAAACGGCGGAAACTTCTCTGTAGCGATGAAAGGTGACGGAAACGGATTTAAAATGGGCGGCGCACACATGCCGGGCGCGCACGAACTCACCAATAGCTTAGCATTCTTCACCTACACCACCGCCGTATCAAGCAACAGCGGAAGCGGCATTAAAGTCTATAACAACACACTATTCAGAAACGCACGCGGCATGAACCTCTACTCTAACTATGCCGTCCCTCCTGAAGAAAGAGAAAAATTCTTCTTCTCGGCTGACAACAACCTGCTTATTGAATCAGGCGAAATTACAATTCAAAACAATCGTCTTACTCAAATTGGGAATGTCGAGGGCGCGCCCATGAATGTTATTTCAAACGGGCAAACCGAGCTGAATGAAGACGGCAGCGTAAAATACGGCGTGTACGACCCGGATTCAAGTTTTTATGTGCCAACGGCGCATACGGTAAACGGCGAACTTTGGTACGACATGTTTAACAGCAACGACCCATCCAACCCATTTAAAGAACCCACAATCAACCCCGATGGTACTATTAATATGCACGGGTTCTTACTTCCGACAGAAAATCATACAGCGCAAAGCGACACAAGGTCGAGAATTGTGGTTAACCCGCTTGTCGGGGCAGACTTTAGAAATCTGAAACCCCATCCGGGTTCGGTAATCACCCTTAAACCTGAAAGAAGCGACACTGCAGACGGCGGTGGTGGCATAGGTGGCAGTGGTGCCGCAGGCAGAAGAGGCGGCGGTGGCGGCGGTGCTGCACCCGGCGTAGTCGCAACAGGCACAGGCGGCGTGGCAGGTTCACTCTCAACGCGCATAGCAGTAAGCGCGGTTGAAAGCGCAGTCGCGGCAGCAGTGGCTCAAGCTCAAGAAGCAGGAAGAGACACAGCGAATGTTAACGTGAACGTTCGTTTTGCAAACGTTGCAGTTGTCACAGGCGAGACTTTCGCGGCAATGGCAGCGGCTTCAAACGAATCGGGCGGCAGAATTACCCTCACCATTGACAGCTTAACGGCTGATAAATCAAGGGTTGATGTGCGTGTTATTGTTGACGTTACCAAAGCAAACGAAACGCTTAATCTTTCAGGCACTACCACCGGGGCAGTTCCGAGACAAATCAAAGAAAGATTTGACAAGTTTTTCTCAAACGTTGCTTTAGTAATTCAATTAGGGCAAAACGGCAGTTACGGTCAAGAAGCAACCGTTGCCGCGAGAGCCCCGGGAATTACAAACGGCGAGAGAGTGAACTTCTACAGCTATGACAGAGCAACAAATAAAT